>Ga0209629_10001163_pt1 | contig 16063 bp, 11 predicted proteins | sample TergutCu122P5_FD_187286 | JGI IMG/M metagenome (GOLD analysis project Ga0209629, IMG submission 187286) | Cubitermes ugandensis P5 segment gut microbial communities from Kakamega Forest, Kenya - Cu122 P5 (SPAdes) (version 2) | ecosystem: Host-associated > Arthropoda: Insects > Digestive system...
AACTTCATTAAAACCCGTGTATGTAAAATTAAGTTAAAATATAATTATCCTATCATCAAGGACTTTTCTTCAAAAACGCCCTCAACCACCTATCCCACGCAGGGTTCATTGGGACAAATACATCACACATACTATTTCTTGAAAAAGAAAAAAACAGAGGAAGAAAATAAAAACTCTTCCTTATTTAGCGTTTATTCTGTTTACAGATAACTGCTCAACAACGAAAACTTAAAAAAAAAGAAGTACTGTGGTCACGAAAGGGTTATACGGGTACAGTACGCCACTAACATACTTTCCAGTCAACAAAGTGTTCGCTTTATAGGCCAGTGCTGACATTTCATCCCACAAGGAACTCTAGTGGCAGCGATAAACAAAGTGAACAGTGTCTGGACTGTATTTGTCAGACGCAATCATCAGATAACCCAAGGCACTGGACGCTGGATCATATATCGAAGGTAACGTCAGATTAGCACTTACGTGCGACTACAATGCCTTGCAGAAAAATTCGAAACTGCAAACTGGGGACAAAATTTTGTTTTACTTCATGGTCGCTTATATTTACAGTACACATGTTCTTGTAGGGCCCACTGACAACAAGTCGCTTCTAGCTTACCTTCCTCCTTCAGACAGGTATAAGTAGGCTTTTGAGGTCACCACGCTGTCTGGGTGGGCAAATAGGTGTCACCAGATTACAATTTGGATTACGTAACCGATCTTCACAAACATTTTTATCAACATTATGACGATGCTGAACACCCCTAAATTTTCCTTCCAATTTTCAGCATTTAGCAACATCAATGTGGCGGATGCTTACAATTACAATACGCTTACAATTTTGCTTCAACAGTCGCCAGCACCATTTATTATTAGCTCTACAATTTTGTATAATAATGTAGCTTGGAAAAATATGCAGCATTTCTCAGGGCAGTATTTTGGTTGAATGTAAAAGAAAAACATCTCTGTAGATTTGATGAATGTAACTAATAAGGCACTGGAAATACGCGTTTGAAATTTGGTACCAAGATTAATGTTAACAGAACTACAAGTTGTGTGCGAAGTATTGTTTTTTAATACAAGTAACAAAATTGAAATGGGCGGGGCGTGTAGCGAGTAAGGCGGAAAAGAGAAGTGTATACAGAGTTTTGGTGGGGAAACCTGAGGGACAAAGACCACTTAGGAGACCCAGGCGTAGATGGGAGGATTATAATAAAATGGACCTTCAGGTGTTCGGAAGTGGGTGTAATGGCTGGATCGAGCTGGCTCAGGATAGGGACAGGTGGCGGGCACTTGTGTAGGCGGTAATAAACTTTCGGGTTCCATAAAATGTGGGAACCTTTTGACTATCTGAGAACCGGTTAGCTTCATATGGACTCTGCTCCATGGGGTAAGTAAGTAACAAAATTGGTAAGAGCGAAAATGTTTGGTTATGTCCGTCGAATTTACCTTATGAATCTGATTTTACGTGATAGGCCAACAACTTTTAAACTTCCAGATAATGCAACTGGGGTATATTGGGAAGTGATGCTTAATACAGCCTGATCTACTCAAAAGTCACCCTCACGTTCTAGTGGTATACGATGTTCTCACAAACGAGGCAGTAATGACCACTGAAACCACACCGATGCAAGACCTAAACACTCGTAACTGAAGATTAGAATTGACCAACAAACGAGTCCTTGGAATTGCGCGTCAATACATGGGCAGCCCGTTACATGATGTGTATATATAGTAAGGCATTAAATGTTACATTTTATTAAATTCAATGTGTTTTATTAAAATTCGGAGCTTCGAAAGCTAAAACAGCAGAACAAATAAGTCTGACTGCATGCACTAATCTTACGCGGGGCGGTTGTTACGTTTATTTGAGCGCGTTGTTTTAAACTTCACGGCAAACACACAGACCCATTTTCGCACTTGCCCAGAGAAGGGTAATGGGCAAACATACACAGTCTGACCTTTCTAAATACAGTAGCTTACATGTTAATGCAAGTTTCCTTGTGGTCTTCTAATTCAGCTGTTATTTATTGTTTGGAATGTGCACCATTGTATTAGAGAAAGAAATACAAATAGGATCAGTTGACACAGTACATGACTCAGTGTCAGTTTTTTACCCACTAATGATAATTTATATTTATATAAAACCTTCCACACAGCTAATTTTAAAAAAATAAGGGCTTCATTTTGAAGAACATAGAGTCTGTAAGATACGTGGACCTGTTTGTAACAAAGCTACATTTCTGACGTGAGTTCACATTTTGAGATAAATAAGATATAAATTCAATTAACTTTATTGTAAATTGTGTGCTTTCTTTGTTCAGTGCAGTGACGATATTTATAATATTTATCTATGTGAATAATATACGTAATGTAGCCGGTGGTTCAGCAATTTACGTTGCTGAATTGACTTCGTGCTTTATTTGTGTCTGATAATAAATTTATTTAATCGTACCACAGCCAATAATAAAATTCTTTAATATTTAATATCATTCAGATTATCCTATAGCTCATACGCTTGGCATTAATTTCAACAACTGCCTTTCGCAAATCAGATAATATGTTAGGTTAAAAGAGATTAGCATAGGGATGTGCAAGTAAAATTTCGAAATTTCTTTGTTCGGTTAATCAAAGCGTCATATATATCTAAATCTTTCAACTCCAGTGATATTAAGGAATCATTCTCCCAAAATATATCCGAATTACACACACACATATATGTATGAAGCTATTTGCTTATTTCTTTCTATTTGAATCTATATTTGATTTTTTATTTAAAACAGGATGATAATTAGACCATTAGTGAACATCGAAATATATGGATATTATAGTCGGTAGATTAATGACAAAAGATGCACGATTTACGAATAAACTGAAATCCAGCATTGCCACGACAAAAGCAGCATTCCACATGTCGAATCCTTGATCAGAAACTTCGAGTTAAATTTAAGGAAGAAACTAGTAAAGTGATAAATTTGGATCATAGCTTTGTGTGGTGCGGAAAATTGGACAGTTCCGAAAGTAAAACAGAACTGCTTAGAACGTATTTAAATGTGGTGCTGCAGAAGGATAGATGTGAGCAGTTGGACTGATCTTTTAAAAAATGGAGATGTACTACAAAGGAACGCGGAAAACAAGAACATCCTACACACAATAAAACAAAAGAAGCCTAACTGGACAAGGCACCAATTCACGACACTAAACCAACAAAATGCACACATTTTTTTCTTAGATATTTATGTTACAATATCACACTGGATATTTATGTGTGTTTCGATCCGCAAGGGACCATAAGGAATCAATTCAAAGCAATATCGCTTAACGCCACATTTATATGCAGTTGACATGGTGTAAAAGAGTCATATAGTTAAAAATATTAATATTCCTTGTATAACCGTTGGATAATTATATTGGGTCTTGATGTACTTGAAAATAAATTTAAAAATATTAAGTGGCATTTAAAATATATCGACGTACAAAATATACATAAGATTGAAACAGAACGACAGTTGCGATAAACATTACTGTACGAACCCGGATCTCGGAGGCAGCCTACGTACGCAACGAAAGTTAGCATGTTACTGAAATTCGGAAGGTTTTGGCGGAATGCACTCAATTGAAGGGCACGTGCAAGCGTGATAGTACTGTGTTAACTTCCGCTAAGTACGTAGGCTGCCTCCTACGTACTGGTAAGTGCAGTTTTGGTTATCCAAGCTCTCGTTCTACGTTTCAGTTTTATGTATAATTTGTTATTCATTTATTTTAAATGTTTCTTAACGTTTGTATTTTAATTACTTGAATTTTTTAAACATTAATTTCCAGTACATGAAGATCCAGTGCACTTACACAAATATTATACAAGAAATATTTACATTTTAACTATATGAATTTTTTACACCATGTCAGCTGTGTAGAGTGATTAATTTGGTTTCATGCGGTATAGATTTAGTTTGATTCCCTCATGATGGTCCCTTGTGGATGGAAGCATGTAAGAACACACAGTGTCATATTGTAATATAAATATTTAAGGGAAGATTTTTGCATTTTTTTCGTTTAGTGTGGCGAATTGGTTATCGATAATGCAAAGAACGAGCAACGTAAGGTTGATAGGTCACTTGTCACATAGGAATTGACTTCAACTCTTGGTTTAAAGGAAACATTTATGGGACGGGAAGACGAGGAATAATACCTAGGCAAATACTTATGACTTTAAAAGCTAGAAAATACTGGAAATTGGAATGGGAAATGTTGAATGGCAATCTCTGCAGAATACGTTGTGGAAGATCCTACGGGCTTTTCGCAAGACAGGCTACGTTATGATGACAATAACTAGGCAACAGTCTGGAAAGCTGTGAAATAGTGATTCGATTCCTGGCATACGTAAGGGAGTTTATCTACTCCAGGGGTTCCAGATTGGCTCTATGACCCTCTCAGCAGCCTCTCAACTGGTTCAGGTAGATCATTCTGTTGCAGTAAAACAGCCGGGACGTGACGCTCTCGTCTATTGTCCTGTTTGAGAAACAGGAAAAAATCATGCGCCATAGTGTACAATACAGTATCACTTCCTCTGGTGAAATCCAAACAATGATTGGAGAATACACGAGTTCATATAGTGAATGGCCTTAGGGCCAAGTGTTTCAAAAGGAAGACGAAATATGGAATGCAGTTCCTATGTTGGCACAAGCAGGATTATTTATGTTATTGTTTCTCAACCTCTGTGAGACCGCGGCCCGGTAAATTCTTTTTTATAAGACGAGGGCCCGGTCCCAACAAATTTACTAAAAAATACCATTCAATTTTTTTGAAGTTCGTACGTTAAACTAACATAAGTATTAATAATTAATTACGGCATAATCATAAAGAGTATTAGTACACTCATGTGTACGGTGTGGCATGTTGACAAATATAAAATTACGTTTAAATTAGTTATCAGTCACTGGACTAATGAAATTTTGTAGCATATTGTAATTTTTAACATATTGTAGTTTCCTCAGGCCAACATCATTAAATGAATTTGTGCTGATTTTCATTGACATATCCCGTTCTGATCACCAAAAATTTATAATATTATTCACTGTAAAATTGATTATTGTATTATTAAATTGATTTTAATGGTGTTGGTTTGAAAAATAGAACAAAAACAACTGGAGAATGTGGAATGTTTGAATGTTTGGGTAGCATGTTAACAAATGATGGAAGATGTACATGTGAAATTAAATCAAGAATTGTCATGGCAAAAGCTGTATTCAGCATGAAGAAGAATTTTTTTACTAGCAAATTGGACTTAAATTTGAGGAAGAAACTAATAAAATGCTACATTTGGAACATGGCTTTCTATGGTGCTGAAACTTGGACGCTTCGGCAGCAGATGAGAGACACCTGGAAAGTTTTGAAATGTGGTGCTGGAGAAGGATGGAGAAGATCAGTTGGACTGATCACGTGAGAAATGAAGAAGTGTTACTTAGTGGAAGTGGCAAGAAGACGAGGAAGAAGACGTAAGAAACTATTGGATGACTTTAAGGACAGGAGAGGATACTCTCATTTGAAGGAGGAGGATCTAGATCGCACTTTGTGGAGGCATCGTTTTGGAGGAGGCTTTAGACCTGCCGTCAGACAGAATACTAAATGAAAGAATGGTTTGAAGAAAAAAAAACCGTAGTGAGAAAAATATTTATACATTTAACTCACTAAGTCAGCTGAGCAGGAGAAGCAGCAAAATAATGTCATCTTGTCGGCGAAACACTTATTGTCACATACACAAGACAAATATTTGTAATATGCAAATTAATAAATAAAAATGTATGAATCTCTCAATTCTAAACACTATTTCCAACACTAATTAATATTTTGAATTTAGAAACGCATCAATTTAACACAGCAATTATAAGTTATTCAAAAAGTTAAACTTAGTTTCTTTTATTACAACCGACTTTTTGAAGGCTTTAGTTAGGCTAGTGAGATTTTTGTTGCTGTTTTCTGTCCGTTAGCTTATTAATTCTGGATGAATTCAAGTGATAGCCAAATGGAGACAGTCAGAAACTTGCACGCGGTTCGTTTTAAGCACAGTCATAGCAGAAAATGCAGTTTCATGAAGATATGTTGTGGAAAAACAAAGAAGAAATCTCATTGCTATTTCATGTAAATTTTGATATTTATTTTTCATTCTTATCCAGAATTTCGAATTACTCATAGAATTATGAATACTTTTCAGTCTTTTGTCCGATGATAATTCAATAATTTGAAGGGATTCTTCATGGGAAAATGCTGTCCTTTTTTGTTCAACGAAAGGGTTCACAATCCACATATTTTGCCCCCGGGGGTCCTCATGTTCGGGATAATACTTTTCAAACAACAACAACATCATCTTCAAGTGAGCTGCAATAATATCTGAAACTGAATTCTGTGAATAGAAATCCCCTCTTTTGTACATTTTGGAGATCGCTCTGTAGCCTTGAGGTGGATGAACATTATTTGTTGCGTCACAAACACCTTCAATACGAGGGTCTTTGTTTAATTTTGGTGTTAAGAACACCAAAATTAAAAAAAGTCCCTTGTTTCTATTCATTTAAAAATTTAAATCTGTAGGCCTATTAAATTGAAAAAAACACGGCACTCGGGTTTCGAAACCAGCACTTACAAACTGCAATGCGAAATTGTGAAAAAACAATATTCTGTGTTGCTAGATTTGAGAACCGGGCACAGACTGCATTGATTTTCAGTTTCAGTGGAAAAAAATTTTCTTTATACGTCCTTGCTGATTGGTTACTGACATTTGCAACACAGAAGTTATTTCGTTCAGTTTTGAGAACAGAGGATACGCCGCCCGTTGTTGCAATCGGCTTGCAGGTAATTTTTATGACCGGTCATAAACAACGGTATTCCCTTTCCCGAATGTTGAAAGATTTGGAAGTCTATAAATTCCCGGTTATTCGTGAATATTTCCATGTTTAAAAATACGCGGCTTGGTCACTGACATTTGCTACACAGATGTTATTTAGGCTTTCTAGGTGTGAGCTTTTCGACACATTCAGGAATATTATTCTCCTCAGAATATTTTCACCATAAAATATTTATTCATGAAAAATGCTTATAAAAGTAAAATGACAAATTCCAGGAGAACCTCCGGTACCGGGCCGCGGCCCGGCGGATGAGAAACACTAATTTATGTAAATGAGATGATTTCTCTATACTTTAAATTTATAATGTTAATGAATATAAGGAGTTCAACCCTTCAAGAAAACGTAATATTTATATAACTATATGAATATTTTTACATTGAGTTTTCTATATACATATCCTGTATAGATTTAATAGAATTTTCTATATACTTAACCTGTATATATTTAAATCAATTCTTTAAAAAAATAAATAATTAATTAAAAGTGTTAAAGGTAATGAATCCAAAATATTTATTTCTAATATTTGTTGACAAATTTTAAATTGGGGGATGTTACGAATATTTGTTGACAAATTATAATATGAGGGTTGTTATTAATGTTTGTTGGTAAATTTAGAAATGAGGGTTGTTACTACTTTTTGTTGACAAATTTTAAAATGAGGGGTTTTACCAATATTTGTTGAAAAATTGTAAAAAGGGGTGTTATTAATATTTTTTGACGAATTCAAGTTTGGTTAAAATTTGGGGAGAGTAAAGAACACAATGCGTAATCGCCTTCCTACATTCGTAATTATTATGGCTACTACGGTTATCTTCGAATTTAAACGATAACAGTATTAATCGATAATAAGGTGACTTAAAGTTGCATGACGTTTGAATGCTGCACCATCAAGAGGAAATGAAAATATTCCACATTGTGTTTAATATTTATTGATTATATCAAGGAATATTAAATTTGGTATATACCGTATTTCCCGGCTCATAAGACGCTCAGTAACTTTTCGTTAGAAATTTTAGAAAAAAAAAGAATGTATTTTAATTTTCGTAATTTATTGGAAGGAAACAGGATTTTTACATATCAAAATTAGCTACCATAATATATTTTAGTCATCAGAGAAAACCATAAATCAGGAGGACTCAACCTAGCTGTAGAAGCAAACAAGGGTTGTAACATTTCCTTCATACGAAGTATTATTCAGCCGAGCTCTTCAGACAATGTTTGGTGGTGCTCTTCGCTTCAGTTCTCTGTACAGACTGTACACCACCAGCAGGAAGTAGGAATGAAGCACTGTAAGACAGAACATCTGGTTTAGAAGCAAGATTATATTGTCCAAGTCCTGTTGTGTCAGTAAAGTTGTTACACATAATAAACTAATTTTGTTTGTTTAACATTCCATGACCTACAGTATTTCTGGGTTTTATGTTTTGTTGACCGTGCATCTTGATATATTCATTTAAATAAAAACCAACTTGATGCACATTTTGTCTTCAGTATATTTCATCAAATACCTCTAAATGTTCCGGGCGTATTTACAGCCAATAATGAGGAGGTAAAAATTATGGAGGGGTTATAGATGCGCCCGAAACATGTAGAGGTGTTTGACGAAATATATTGAAGATAAATTTGCATCAATTTGTTTTAATGATTATTTGAGGGATTTTTTATGACTTTCTGTAGCATGCATTCCCTTGAATATTAATCTCAATAGAATAAAAGAACAATAATAACGCTTCTTTCAACAAAATCAAATTATATTTCCCAGGTTAACTCCAATAAACACCCTGAAGTATACACCATTCTACTTGTGGCACCGTGTAGTTTTGCAGAGCGGCAAAAATCTGAGTTGGAAGCTTCTGCCACCTGTTCAGAAATACCGTTGCCCTTCACTTACTTCTTTAAAACGTTGCTGTTAACATCAAAACAGACGAAGCATATCCCTGAAGATCGTAGTCTAAATGCCAATTGCCGTAAAGCGTGCTAAGTCTCATTTCTGATTAATTTTGTGGAAGCAGGAAGAAATAAAAATGTCACTATATTTCGGCAGCTTGTGCTGGACCTTGGAACCAACTTTGGTTTCTAAACAGTTATGATTTTTTTATGATCCTGGAGGATAAGTATGTATATTTCTCGACTTATTAATAGGTCCTTCATCTTTGTAATTTTTCATAAGACATAGACAGAATGTGAAAGTTTGAAGAAAAAATTTCATACATTTTGGTAACTTAGGTAAGAACGGAACGATGTCTAATATTCGAACAGCCTTCCGAAAATTACATATGACAGTGTGAAGTAATTGTGACTTCAATTTCATTTCATTGCGTGCCTTAAGAGCCCAAGAACACCGAACCCAATTATTGTCAACTTGTTTGATTTTTTTAATAATCAAGTTATTTCTACAAAGCGTGGTACAAGAGTGGCGTATATTTACTCTAGTATTGTAAGAAAAATTCTTAATTATTTAACCCTTTTTTGACTGCATAATATCTACGTCTCTCAATTCCTCGTCATTCGGTCTCTTGGAAATAGACCAACAGGGCCCAAGAGTAGAAATAATTATCCACAGCTGCGTTACGTCTTCCTTGGCTACATTTTTATAACAATTTCCTTTGCACCTTTTAAAGTAGTTGTAAGGCGCAAAAAATCTTACTGGAAAATCAGTGTTAATTTAAAACGGAACATTCTGATATCTCTGATATTTTAGGTTCACTTATTGTTAATATGCAAAAAAGAATATTACAGACAATTTTATGTTTCCAGGTATGTTGAATCAAGTCGAATAGTAGATAGTTGTCTAAATAGGCCTATATATTCATAGTTTACGTGACGCTATGCTTCTTGAGCTGTTTGAGCCTGCAAATAAAGGCACTAATATCCTTCGAATTGTTTGTAATTACTTCCAGTCTGCACGTCTTAACGTCATAGAAGACTAATATTCTCAGCAAATTTGTAGTGAGAAGCTCAATGAAATCTTGCAAATTCTTCCGTTCCCAACTCTGAGGTTGTTCATTGTACACAGATAGAATGTTACTTACAGAAGTATATCTGAGCTGCTACGATGTTTCCAACACCATATGTGGTATCTTCTATTGCAAGGTATCTCAGATGGTTTTGTGTATGTAGAGCTGTATTAGTAAACAGGAAAACAATAGTGTACAACATCCACGGCATCAGTAGCGCTGGGATACCCTGTAAAGTTACGAAAACAATAGAAATTTTGAAGTTCTTATATTGCAGGGTGTCATTCAGATAATATTGTTCCATATACAATATTGATTTTTTCAATATTACTTTCCTATTTGCGTCTAGAATATTTTAAGAGAAAATTTTCTTTGGGTATGCAGCTTAAAATGTATTGTGTATTTATCACATCTGGCAGGAATGCTCTATTCCCATCCGTGATGTCTGTCGTAGCAAAGAGGTGGTGTAGTGTCTGAATTTTGTATGGAATTATCTTCTGTATATTTGGTTACAATTTCCCTCTTAAGTCCAAACATGGAATAATTTAAAAGATATAGTTTACGAGTGCATTGAAAGGTTTGTTCCGCGAAAAATACTTAGAAAAATTCGGACCTTGAATATTACAATAAGGCGGATTAAGTCAACTACACGGTGAAAAAGGCGTGGAGGGCACTACAATTCACAATGCGAATACTCAAAGAGGGAAATAGTAATACCAAACGTTCCGCCTACATGTCTCTAGTAGGTCCGATATTTGAATATGGGGCCGCGGCGCTGGGATCTGTAAAGAGAGGGACAAAATATTACGTTAGACAGGGTTCAAAAAAACGGCCAAATTTGCAAATTATACGAACATTTCGAAATGGGAATCTTTGGCGTCGCGTAGAAAGTTATCACGCATATGTGCTCTCTTCAAAGCCTACTCTGGAGAACGGGCGTGGAAAGCTATATGTGACAAATTACAACGACCACACTATCTGAGAAGGGTAGATCATGAACGGGAAATTAGTGGTAGGAGGCAAAGAACGGATATATGGAAATATTCCTTTGTGACTAGGCCCATTCAAGACTGGAACCAGCTACCTGCAGAAGTGTTAGGAACTCTTCCCTGTAAAATAAAGTTCTTGAAAAAGAGGGTACGGAAAGCGATTATTGAGGCGAGTTAAAGAAATATAAAGCTTGTTGAAAGTAATTGAAAAGTGTAGCAAAAGTAGTGAAGTGAAGTAAAAATCATATAAATGTGTAAAAAATGTAATGTTGTGAATTGAAGGGAAATGAAGGGAAGTGTAATGAAGTGCAGTGTAGTGAAGGGGTGAAAGCGGGGTGTAATGTGAAGGATATATATGGGTGGTAAAGTGGTGAGAATCGAAGGACTGGGGTATAAACGTGTGTGCAATATGGTGGGAAAGAATACTAGAAAGTATATACAGAACTTTCTTTGTTTTCATTATGCAAATTTTTGTTAACTGTATTTGTCTTGCTTGTATTGTTGTCATCTTATGTGTATTTATTTATCTTATTTGTATTTGTTTTACCTTATATGTATTTGTTGTAACTTATGTGTATTTGTTGTACTATGTGTGTATTGCTGTTCTTACTTTAGATGCTAGTAGTCAGTATCCGGAAGGTCCTGCGACCGGCCACCTCCATACAGGCTCTTTTGGTTTTCTTTTGTCTATAAGCATATGGTGAGATGGTTCCCAAGTTTCCAAGTTGCTACTACATGCTTCTAATGTAGCCCCTCCGACTTAAACTTCCTAGTTGCTTTTTTTTTTAATATTCTTGTACATGTAAAATAACCATTAGAGGGAAGCCTGTTCCCGGGGTCGAACCTGCAACGGGCGGCCTAACAATGTTATCCCAATATAGGTTCGTTCTTGGGGAAGGGTCATATAGTTGATAATAACGTGAAAGCCTCACTTACTTTTTGTGCTCCTATAATGAGGCAAATGGCAACCACCAGCAGTATTGCACCAATCACAGCCAACTCTACGCCTTTACCAACAATGACTGGAACAGACACCCGTCGTAACGTTAGATTAGTCTTCGGAGAAGTGCAGGAAATTCCAGACCTCAAACTGAGGAATAGTTTTTAGGCACTTTCACAGAATTTCGAAAAGTGACGATTAGATTCGTCGTGCCTGTCCGTTTGTCCGTGTGGAACAACTGGGTTCCGACTGGACGGATTTTCGTTAAATTTGATGTTTGAGTATTTTTTGAAAGTCTGTCGAAAAAAAAACTCAAATTTCACTAAAATCTGACCAGAATTATGGATAATTTACATGAAAACCCATGTAAATTTTTACTAGTGTCGCGCTGAATTCTTCTTATAATAAGAAATTATTCGGACAAAACTTGTAGAGAAAATTAATGTATACATGTTATGTTCAGTAACGTGTAGAAAATCTTGCCTTTAATTGGATAAAGTGGGAAAATAGAGTAGAGCCAGAGAGGCCACAGATGACATTATAGCACATGGGCATTGCATGCTGGATACCTAAGTCTTCAAACACACATACATATTATGTAATATTTATTTCTTTTAACTTCAAAAATGGTTGAACGAATGGTCCTCAATAGTACGATTTATGTACATTAACTGTCTTTATCTACCTGTATAAAATACCCTTGAATATCACAATCTCCATGGCTATGGATTTGCCATATTCTGTGTGGGTACACACCGAATATTTGAACATTAGCTGTGTTCTCTGTGATTAAAGAACTGAGGCTGAAAACAGTTTCGAGCATCGAGAATTGAAACGGTGGAATAAGATTATGTAATAGCACGTGAAAACCATTGCATGCCAAGAAATGAGCGACAAATGACTGAAAGAACATATAAACTCAGTAAGTCCCATAAATTCTCAAGTCCCTAACGTCAACACAGCGGAAGAAAATTATCAAATAGCCTGAATAAATCGTAAAAAATATTGCTCTTACATAATGCGCGCTTGCGCAGAGAAGAGTAGCAGGCAAACATGTATAGGCTGACATTTCTAATATAGTAGCTGATACTTTAATGCAAATTTATCTTCGGTATATTATATATTCTGATACTTTGTATATTTATGGAAGAATTCCTATAGAGCTAAGACTTTGAATTTTACTGTAATTGTACACAAATATGTGCGTCACACTGAAGAAACAGCCTATAAGGTAAGTGGACCTGATTGGGACGAAACTACGTTCCTGCAGGTATAATTCTTGGTAACGTCAATATTCTATATATGTAATTCGTTTGCTTGAAAAGTCTGATATCTCAGTTAATTAAGTGCAGTGAAGATATTTAGATTACTTAGCCAGGTGAACAAACTAATATCTTTATCTCAGCCAGTGGTTCAGCGATTTGTGTAGTTCAATTAACTTTGTCTTTTATTTATGTCTAATAATGCAGAAACTTATTTCAACGTACCACAACTAAGACTGATAATTTTTACTCTCCTATAGCAGCCAGATTATCCTACCGCTCATAAGCTTAGCTTTGATTAAAAACTGCCTTTCGTAACTCAGATAACCAACGTTATTCAGATTGACAATGAATGGAGTACAAACCTGCAGGTTTAATTTAACTATCTTCCTTTGTTCAGTTGTTCAAAGCATTTATGCACTTCCAGAACTTTCAGCCCCTTAGGCAAGAAAATTCTGGACTCCTCCACAAACCCAAATTACCTGTATATTTCTGTAACACCACTACATTAATTGGCCCTCTCAGTGCCATCAGAGGAGCCGGGATAGTACAGGTGCTATATGATTAGGCTACGGGCTGAAATAACAACAAACCGTGTTTCGATTGGTAGCACGAGTATGGAGTTTTATCTACTCCACCGCATTCTGACTGGCTATGGGGCCCACACAGACCCCTTCTCAAGGGATACAGGCGATTTTTGTCTGGCAATGAGAGGAATGTGACCGCTACTGTAGTCTTGTGTTCAGGTTAGGAAGGATACTACTTGTACCCCTCCTTCCTCAGAATCTTCAGGCTGTCGTAGAGATTTCACTGTTACGTCACAGATACCAGAAGTCGAACTTACACTTTGTGAGTCGTTCGTAGAAATCATCGCTTGATCTTGCTATTCTAATTCCACCAATTATAATCCCCAAACCGCATATCTGTAAAATCATAGATAACATGATGTAAGGTGAGAAATATTCTTACATGCTTATAATAAAATCAACAAAATACACTAATTCTCAACTTTATTTCGGTAAAGAACTCTACAATATGTTCTAACAATATTTGCGGAAAAGACAGCTAGCAATACGACGGTCCTCTGAATATCAAATGAGAAGCATAATTTCTTCAAGTGTATTTATGTATATATGCTGTCAAATGTGACATTCTCAAAGGATATGAAACAATAAAGGAAAATTCCCGACAATCTTTCTTGATGTGACACTCTGTAGTTAGGTGTATCCCGTTCTTTTTGTCCACGCTTTAATCTGAATACTGGTAAATGGGATTCTTCTGAAACATTCGTATCCACCTCGCGAAGTAAGAGAAGTCACGCCCTAGAAGAACTTACCTCTTTTAAGACATTAATGTGATCCGTATGATGCCGTGCATAAAACACACTCCGACTCGGTTACAAATCCATTCACTTATGGCTCTATAGGGAAGTAATCCTTCTTTGTTATGGGAAAAATACACAGCTCATGAATGGACTTCGTACGCATAAAGTACAGATGTCGAAAGGCAAGCCTCCAGTAAAGTAAAGTAACCCCTGGTTTGTAAATTATTCAAATAGACACGCACCGCCATCAGAATTTCCAGCGTGGTAATAAGAATAGATAAACGCAGCGGCTTGCAAGTGTTTGTAGTGACGCAGAATAGCTCATTGTGGGTTGTTAAGGCGATGACAAATGTCCACAATACAAAATGGCGTCACGTCTCTTAACAGAATAATCTTCACAGTCATCTCATTAAGAACCTCCAGTCCCGCAAGTCACATTGTTTTTCGTTGTGGCGTCTAAAGCTTCCCAGTCCAGTACATGCGGTATTTGTAGCGAACAAAGTAGCAATGTAACGGGTTTTTCACTCCGAATCATCCGAGTATGCTTTATACACATTTATGTGTTAGTCACCGACACTGTATAAAGATTCTTCAAATAACACACTTCAGAGAAGACAGATTAGGCTAAAAGCTTATGTCAAACTATTTTTATATTTAAATTGATATTTCTTATGGGGCTTAGATATTTAGAATCTCTTTTATAATACTAATTTCAAAATACTCTGAATTATGCTAGTTTCTTCATTCTAACAATTAAATTAATATTTCCAATTTACTGAAGTGAAGGAAGTGTGTATTATGCTTCTTGTCCATTTACAGAGCAGTGGTAACTTTGTGTACCGTTTACTGTATCATTCGTAGTCTCTGAACTTTCCCAAGAGGTGCTATACTTTTCGTGATTCTAACACCAAGTATAGATTTTCTCTAAATAATTTAAAATCTTTGGCTTTTTAAAATTAACACGAGTCATGTTCTCTGTGAGGTATGAACAGAAATGTTGCACATAAAATTGGAGATTGTGAAATACTGAATATTTATGACATGTTCCATTAATGAGAGGAGTTATTTTAAAAATTGTAAGTACGTGAACTGTCACAACTACAAACGCGCAATATGGTCATGCTGCAATTGGAGCACTTGTTATTTTATGAAACAAGGAATTGACGACAAAGAAGCAAGTAAAGTGCTCTTTTCTTTATTGTAAGCTAAATTGGTTCGTTTCCTTTACTAATTAGTTTATTTTGCTTTTACTGAAATCAAATACAAAATCTGAGGCTAATACGAGTATTTACAAAAAATGGATGAATAACTTTAATTCCGTTTTGATGTTTTTCTGCTTCTTACTAAAAGTTAGGAACCGTCAGCAGCAACAGTGAAAATACCATCTGTCGACCGAAAGTTGTGTTCTATCAATAAACATGTTTGAAGTGTGTCAAAATGTTCTTAATTTATGACAATGATGTTATCCAGCAGTAATCACGTTTATATCTCTCTAATGCAGTGGTTCTGAGCTTCTGTGTGGAGTTAAGCCACATCGAGCTTGTGAAAGGAATCAGATTATTCACAAATGAAGTACACAGAGGAAATTTTCTTATGACCTAAAATTGTTAGCAGCTTCCCTTATATTATATATATATATATGTGTGTGTGTGTATGTGTGCGTGTATGTGCGTGTATATATATATATATATATATGTA
>Ga0209629_10001164_pt1 | contig 16060 bp, 9 predicted proteins | sample TergutCu122P5_FD_187286 | JGI IMG/M metagenome (GOLD analysis project Ga0209629, IMG submission 187286) | Cubitermes ugandensis P5 segment gut microbial communities from Kakamega Forest, Kenya - Cu122 P5 (SPAdes) (version 2) | ecosystem: Host-associated > Arthropoda: Insects > Digestive system >...
CTTGGATTTGGGTTGGTTAGGAACCATATATAGACAGAGAACTGTGCTACTTGTAACTATGTCTAGAATGGGATACATAACAATATGTCTTTATTTACCATCAAGACATATTGTTATGTATCCCATTCTAGACATAGTTACAAGTAGGCATAGTTCTCTATATATGGTTCCTAACCAACCCAAATCCAAGGGCCCCCCACCCCCCTACACTTGCGAGATCTCGCACTTACACCTCCCCCCTCCCTGCACCCTATACACCTCTACACACGCTTGTATAACAGACTGATAAATTTTCATCGTACAACATGAAGATGGCCAACACTTGTGGCCGAAACATGTAGTTGTGCTTTACATATAGCAAATAGCATACCACCTAATATATAGTTGTGTTTGACGATATACGCATATACCTTAGAGTTTGATTTATTCGACACACAACGGGGACGACGCACCTCAAAATTATCAACACTGAATTAAAGTTAAAGGGCAATACTGCTCCCACGGCGGTCAGGCACGTCACTACCTTTAGGACACAGCAGTTAACACGGGTAAGTAGTCTGCACAGTATGGTGCGTGTTGTCAGGCCATCATTTTACCTGAACACTTTTATCCATCATCATTTGAAAAGTGAAGACGAGCTCTGATGTAGGGTTTACAGACTGCAATTTGGTATTATGGTACCAAATTGTAAGGACGGTCTGTTTCAAGGCATTAAGCTGACATTCACCCGGGGACTGAGGAAAATCACGAAACACCTCAGCCAGCACCCACAACCATAGTGGCTACCTCCCGATTAACAACTGTTACAGCACGACCAACCCGACCCACCCCATTCCGTTACAAAATCACGAAATATGCCGTCATGAGCACCGTTCATCGCAGATCACTAACACAGAATACGAGACGTAGCATGTAAATAGGCTAACGCGCTACTGGTAATGCTGCAGAAGGCGGTACAGGGCTCTAAACGTGGGTAGACGAGGACAGGCGCGCGTAAACACGGTCTATCTACGTAGTAGAAGGGCTTTGTTGGACGAAACTATTTCGTGTCGTAAGCCCTTTCCAACGAGAGGTGTAACAACAAATCCCGTACAGCTACCGATATTAAAAAAAAAAATCACTGTGTGTGGGGCAACGGTTCATAATTGACGGCCCCTAGGAGGATACACCTGGTTCCCGGTCTCATGTACAATGCCTGCACTTGTGTAGCCACTGGGAGTTCCTTAGCACTACGTAAATAAGGGGGGCTTTTATTTTACTGTGGGGGTGGGGGTGACAACAACGGCAAAAGCGCAAACGCCTGAGGCTCCTTCCTCGTCTTACCTTGCACAATAACATCCAGTGTCGCTACCACTATTACTGTCGGCGCATAAAATGAGAGTAAACAGTAGTACTAACAGCACGCAATACACACAGCAAGCCAAACAGCTGACATGGTCGTTTTCGGCCGCCAGGGCCCCTCCACTTTTCTGCTGTTCCCGAACATATGGTGAGGCACCACTATTCAAAAACAAAGTGGTTGAGATGCTGTAGTAACTAAGAATAGTCTACCTTCCGCGTTAAATATTTAACGCTGTTACACTTGCAAAAAACAGGCTCTTCGAAAAGTTGAAAGGAAAATTTCTTAACAGGTAGATCGAGAAACAGTCATGCAATCAGGCAGGTCGGGAAAGTAACAAAATAATTGTGCAAGTAATAATGTTTACTTCGATTTCAGCAAGGGATTTTGTAACAAAACGGACGACGGCATACTTGGAGATACAGACATACCAAAATGTTTGTCCTTTTAAATATTACTGCACAACAACGTATCTACTGTTATTCGTGAAAATGGTGGCCTGTGTATTTGTGTGTAATGCGATGTCTGTTATCTCTGACCAGAACACATAATGTGGGATTTGTCAGAGGTGCAACACTAAAGTCGGTATGAGTGGTGAATATAGTGGCAGGCAGTTGGCAAAAATGACAACAAAAAAAAGTACAATAATAATATAACCCAGAGTACATGCCAAAAATATGCAAATCTAAAGCAAAAGTATGGTGCTACGAGTAGCAGTTTACAAGTCACTTAAAACAGTTGAGTTTTCATAACTCCTTTCAATACTGTCGAGGAAGGCAGGCTGTACATGGACGTGGCACACAGCAGTCAACTCCAAGAATTAAATATTCTCCATGTATGGTATGCTCTACATGCACAAAGACCCTATGCAGCTATTGTACATGCAACATAATGAGAGAGGCAGTGGTTCTGGCTGATCAGTGGCTAGCAATGGTAGAACTATTGTTGCAGTCTCCTTGAAGGGGCAAGATACAGAGACCTCCAGTCATTTTATTTTGACTTCGAACATGTAAAAGTCAGGCCAATATAATATTTATGATGTTTCTTCAACATATGTTAAAAAAATCTGTTGCTTCCATGGGCTACCCAAAAGAAAAATTGATATCAACTAAATGTGATGGAGCATCAGTAATGTTAGAATGAGAGAGATGTAGCAAAACTGTTTCTTCAAAATTTTCCTCATGCCCCTTCTGGCACTGTGCCTATCAGAGGCTTGAGCTTGGTGTGAAAATGTGCAGATAAAGCAAAAGGACTTGATAATCATTTACATATATTCAAAATTCAAGCTAAGCTAATCACTTGTGCCCAGTCCCTTTGATGTCAGTTGCTGAAAACTGGCCATGTCCTTAGTGTACGTAGAGACGCTTCATCTTGTTGCACTGTGAAAGTAATATGGCAATTTTACAGAGCTCTGTGGCACAATACTGCAAAATGAGTGCTGATGTTAAAGATCTACTGTAGAAGGATCCAAGCATGAAGAAGTAAAGAAAGATATTACCAACTTCCAACAGTCACTGAAAATTTGTATCTACTGCCACACTTGTTCTTGTCCAAAATTCAATTTGAGTTGCAACATACAAAATGTGCACTTACAAAGTGCAATGCTCATACATTTTGTTGTGTCCACAACATTTCGAAGTTTAATGAGCTTGCAGATGTAAGCAATGACACACTCTTCGTAAACCTGCACTGCAATAATTCCCTTTACACTCAGAGTTCATCACTCAGTCTGTTACACAAAACGAGTAAATAAGGAAGAAAATACCGTTCAAACCCATTATACACGATCGCCCTTTTGTAACTTGCATGTCCCGATGTGCTCAGTATGGTAGGAGAACTTCTTTCAGGATACAGGTGGGGTTCATCGGATCCACACATGGGTCTTACTATGTTTATGTATTTGTTTGTATTTGAGGTGCAACATCTGAGCTTGTTCGGTTCATCAAATAATAATCATGTTCTAACTAAAGCAAACTCAACAGTCAATTCATTTCCAAACTTGTAACCTGCTGTTTTAGGTTATCACACTCTCCACCACCTAACTCACACCGCTCTCATACTCGACTTCTAGCATTTACCCCCTTCCGTTATCTGCTGCTAACCGTTTTCTCATTTAAATCTCTGCAGGTAACCCCTCCTACCCGTCACCAACGGTTCTTAAATGTACGTTGGGAGTTTAAATTTATAATGGATGGTGGTGGCCATCAAATGCTCTACCGAGTAAACAAATATACCAAAAATGTTTGGCTACTCTATTACCAGTGCATGAAGCCAACCTTATGAAAAAAATGTTAAAATCAGAAGTCAAAACCATACCAATTTTGTTTTCTTAATATAAAGGGCATACCAACTACAAATCTGTTCCTCCAAAATAGTCAACCAAACATTCTGTTTGGTATGTTTATGATAACATATCTGTGCCCTGGCCCCTACGCACAAAGAAGTCACTCCAGTCATACAAGTGGATAAGGCACCATTATAATACACCTTCCCATACAGAACTTTCAGTGAAATTACTTTCTGTTCAAAAAACAAATACTAATATTTGTCATACAATATATTCACCAGACTTGGCTCCAAATGATATGTTGATGTTCCATAATCCACAAGGCGCTTCCAACTTCAGAAAAGTCAAAATACCTCTTTGACTACCCCGAAGATGAAGGCAGCAAGTTCCATGCCAGTAACAAATTACCAATCAATGTGGTATCATGTCCCACAAGACTGTAATATTCATCAACAACCTCAAACCACATACTATAACCAGTTTTCCTGACTTAATAGTACAGTTCTATATACCTTTCCTTGACATACCAGTATTTCAAATTTTCAGTAAAGGAACTAACACATATGAGAAGCCCATGTTGTTTCCCCCATAACACTGAACCATTTGTAAATCCTTGTCACATGCACCTTGAAAGCATATATATATATATATAGAATGGAAGCAATACATGGAAAACATGACTATAAAATGATAAAATATAGCTGAATTTGTGTCCTGCTGTTCACATCTCATCTGCTGGAAACTACCACTGCAAAGACAGGTAACAGATCAAATGCTAACAGTAAATGACATTGTGGTTGTTACACTAACAAAAACCCTAACCTCTATTCTAACAGGGTGACAGTAAGGTGTTCAATACAGTGGTTTATGCTGCCTTATTTACAAACAAATCCAAAGTAACCTTGGTGTTAGCATATACAATCCCAAGCCTAACCTTGGTTTACATACACACAATAATACCTTGTTCAAGAACTTTGTTACTTTTATGTATGTTGGCAATTGTAGCATGTTTCGGTACCAGTGATCTAATAAGCCATCAACTGTACGAAATGGGATCGAAGCGGCAAAGACATGTGGCACAATTATGTTTGCATGTTCACAGTTAAATACCGCTTTAGTTAAAACAGTTCAGCGTTAGGGCCAAAATTAGTCCACGACCCTGAGATAAAAGACGCACACGTCATTTTCCTCCACATTACATCCATTTTAACCAGTTTGTACATTGCTGATTTACGTAGGCTACATAAAATTCTTCATACACTTAGCGGAATCTTTGCCTAGTTCTTGCATCTCAAATACTTTGAAGAAAATGCATTTTTAGATAGTCAATGTCACAAACACTAAGCACAGGATTACAAAATAGGTTATGTACCCGGACTTCGGTTAAACTTGTATCATTCAAAAAATTCTATTTAGCCCAGTTTCATAAACTGGGTTTACAATGCAACGTCACAGAAACCCTTCCATATCGAGATAATACACCTTCACGAAACGTTAGAAACGTAATTTTAATCGATCAATATTGTACGAACACTCAGCGACAGTTGGTAATAAGGAACCAAGATGTCTGTATCAAAGTCATTACGAATACCTACGCCCTCACAAAATTAAATAAGCCCTAGCATCTAACGTAATTACCATACGAACATTTACAGACAGGCAGAATGTAATACTCACAATCTAAATGTTTCTTTTTGGGACCTATCATTTCTTCTGTCGTTGCTTTGCATACTGATTTTGCCAAACCTTGGCCGGCTATACTGTGTCTGGCAGCCAGTAACCTATCGTTTATAGTCTGTCCTGCCATTTTTACACTCATTTTTAATAAATATTACTATGCACACAATGGGGTGTGGAAACCCCCAATTCGAACACTATCACCAGAGGAATTTCACTTCACAATGACAGGTCAGCTGTGCGGCAGTCACTGTAACATGATAAAATGGCGACTGCGAGACAGGTGGTGACGTCAGTAAATTTGTGTCAATTCAAATACGTTATACAAATAAGTGGTTCAAAATTAAGGAAATAAATTAAATTCTACGTATTTTACTTATTACGTAGTATATGCATTCACTGTAATCAATTGCATACTACCATCGCTATCGCATTTAGTTCCGCAATGCATGTAACTTCCGTTACAATGTAGGAAACCTAAGAAGCAGATGATCTATGCTAAGAAGAGTATCATTTATATGTTTTATGTTCATTTTCATTTGTACGTTTGTAGGATAAAGTACTAATGTTCATTGTTGTATCTGAGTGTCCTACCCACTATGCTGATTACAAATAAACTTGCGGTGCTTTCTTTAAGCAAATTTTGATCGGAATGTGATTGGTTTGGTTGCATGGAACGTAACAATTGTGTAGAATATCGAAGAAAGGTGTGTCGGAAATTACGTGTAAGAAATCCCAAAATATCAGTACTAAAGATACTTCCTATTACAGAGATACGAAATAAATAAAAGAACATACAATGACGCATAAGTTAAAAGGATATGTTTGCTCTCGTGTAAGTGTACAACATAACCTATCTATGGGGAACGCTCTTGAATGTTTCTATCAGTCTTTGACCTGATACGTACGATATCTTCAACAATATTTCATTTTGACTGTGGGAGATGAGACATAATCTTTTCCCGGGGATAAAGCGCTGTGGTGTGAAGCTGACCAGTCACTCCATTATAGTGCTGAGGTTTAGCAGAGTTACATCTTCACACTCTCTCATATTCATTCATGGCATTGACAGGAACAGTTTACCTTTACCTTTTGCCTCTTCTTAGAACTTATTTATTAAATTCCATTGGATCAGGTGTTATGAAAAGATAGTGTATACATCATTAGTTGTTACTAACATCATGAAACTCAGTTTCATTTACCTTGGGAGTGAAAAGGTACTCATAGTGTTTGACACTTTTATCATCTGCATTAATAATAAAGTGAAAGGTCTGAAATTCTTACAAGACAGACCATTTATGAATTCAGTTTAATTTGAACACATTTGCTGAGTAAAAAATACTCTTGGTAAAGTGTTTGAAACCTGATCATGAATAGTCATGCATTTGAGCCTATAAATAAATGAAAATTATGTATGCTGCTACCAGGAATTCTTGAGAATAGTCTAGAACCAACTACTGTAGAGATGATGGTTCAGAGTTTAGTATTTTCCATAAAGGATGTATTGTAAGACCACCTGATACCTGAACCCAACTTCATGAAAAGAGTGTGGCTTTTATCTCCTACTACCTGATTGCATGATTTGGCAATACCCCATAGTCTTTGGAGTTGGAACTTAACTAGAAATGGATGACATGTAAGAGGAGACGTTATCAGGAGACCAAATAATTTTGAATGGCAGAGATTGTCATTCAGCTGTTCACAGTTGAGTATGTATGTAGTACCATGCCCAATCAGATATATGATTTTTATAACACTGAAGAAATCATCATAAATTTTGTGACTGTATTTTATGAAACTTATCACAAGTATGCACTATAAAGAGTGATATCAAGTAGTCAAAACACAACTATATTTCAAATTAGCTATATGATGGAGGTAGCCAGCAACTACATGTTTCGGCCTTTGTGGTTGCCATCATCAGGTTGTACATAGTAGCATAAGAGTAACTGAGTACAATGTGCAAAAACTTTCATAACTGTGATGTCGATATCTCGAGCACCTTAACAGTATATGTATACATATCAGATGATCGGATAATATCTATCTAATGATGAGCAAGGGTCCGAGGGGCAGCAGGGGATGCTGAGTTCTTGGAATCCAGTAGTATGTGGTAGGCTGGAGTGTTGTATGATGCTTCTGACCACCGTGACCCAGTTCTTGGTGAGTCTGCTTTCCCAAGGAGAAGGGGTCTGTTCTGTAAACATGTGGAGCTTGTAAATAATGAGTTGTTATTGTGTGGTGCCAGGGAGGGGGGGGTTGATGGGTGAATGACAGCTTAGTACTTACATGTGTGAGGTGATGTTTTTGTCAGGTGTGGTGGTTGGTGCCCGTAGCACGTGGTGTGCAGCATAGGGTGGGGCTTGTGCCTTAGAGGAACCCCGTTGTGTATTAGTTCGTAGGGTCGAGAGTCGTACCGTAAACCGGCATAATGTTCTACTCAGCACAATATGGTGTAATCTTTATAAACTTCAGTCAAGTGGTTTTTAACTCTGTCTCTTGCACTATGCACTATCTTGTTAGACACCGTTATTCTACTATTGAAAGGCACTGTGTGCTGTGGTGTGGAATGCTCACTGGCAACTGTGTGTTCGGGTTGGGGCGTGCTAGTGTGAGGAGTGTGAAGTTTGTTGACCGTGCGGGGTTGGGGTTGCGGAGGGTGGTGTATTACTGCTGTAAGTGGGTTGTGAGAAGGGTGTCAAAGATTGCACTGGGAAAGATGTTCTGGCTATCATTTAAATGGTTATTGGCCATGTACTCTGCCTGAATGTAAAAGTGTTGTACTGTGTTGAGATGTGTGCCCTTCTTTTGGTACTGTAGGATTTTCATCATGTTGTGTATGGTGCCAAACAAGTGTGCCTGTTAAATTAGATGTTGGGTGAACTTGGATGTGTAACTGTTATTCCTGAAGGCTTGTTTGTGTTCATTATAATGTGCGAGGAAACTCTTTTCTGTTTGACCTACATAATACTTCTGGCAGTCTGGGCATGTGAGTTTGTAAACACCTGAACATGTGTACTTGTCTGCTTTCTGGTTTTTGTGTGTTAGTTGGCTGGGAATAGTATTATTGGTGCGAAAGGCACTTTTGGTGTCAGTGTTTCTGGATAACTTGGTAATGAATGTGGTTTCATTCCCTGCATATGCAAATGTAGCCCATTTTTGTGTATGTGTGTGGATTGTTTCTGTTCTTTCAGTTTTGGATGGCTTGGTTTTTGTGGTCTTATTGGGAAGGAACTGATGTTCAAAATGCTATGGATGGTGTCTTCCTCTTGTTGGTATTCATCTGCTAGTAAGTCATATGTGTTCAATCTGTTGTACAGGAATTTAACTGCTGTGTATTTGTGTTGTGTGGGGTAATTAGTTGTGTATGGTATTATGGTGTCCTTAAATATGTGTTTTCTGTAGATGGCTGTTTTCCAACTGGTGGGGTTTTTTTGAATGGTTATGTCAAGATAGCTTATTGTGTTGTTTTCTTCTAATTCAGCTGTGAATTGTAGGTTTTGGTGTAGTGCGTTAAAGTCATCTAAGATGGCTTGGATGCTGGAGTGAGTGGGGTCGAAGATTATTAATATGTCCTCAACATATCTAAAATAGTTTATAATCTCGTGTTTCATCGACAAGCGTGCCATGTGTAGGTGTTCGATGTGCTGGAGGAAGATTTCGGCTATGAAACCAGAAGACAGTGTGCCCATTGCTAGGCCTTCCTTTTGGATCATGGTGTTACCTTTGAAGGTGAAATAGTTCTGTTTGGTAATCTTGTCGTACCATCCTGGCAGTTCTCGCTGGGTTTGGGTATCTGTCAGGTTTTGTTTTAGAATGTCAGCGAGGATTGTCTGAGTTTCAGCTACAGGGATGTTCGTGTATAGGTTTGAAATGTCTAGTGATGCAAGAGTGAAGTGGGGTAGTATAGGTGTGTCTTTCATTTTGTGTATTAAGTCTCTGGAATTTTGTATGTTGAATGCGTTAGGTAGGGGGTGAGGTGGCCTGCTTTTTGTGTGAACAGTTTGGCTAGCTTGTATGCAGGGACGCTGTGCCAGTATACTACAGGACAGATGGGCTGGACTGGTTTATGTAGTTTTATTAGGCCTTTGATGGTGGGTGCAGAGGGGTTCATGTTGATGTATTTCCATTTAGAGTCGTGCGGGATGAGTGTTCTGCTGTTATGTATTGTTTTCCAGATTTAGGTTTGGTAGGATTTTATGTGGTCTGTAGATATGGTTTGGAACTGGTTCACTTGTAGGAAGTTGTGTACTTTGGATTTGTATTGTTGAGTTGGTAGAATAACCAGGGAGTTGCCTTTATCTGCTCGTTATACCAGTTGATGGCACGACTCTCGAGCCTACGAACTAATACAGAACGTGGTTCCTCTACTGTACCATCCAGCGCTGCACCCATTTATACACAGTGAAACAAGGGGGGGGCACAAGCCCCACCCTACACCGCACACCATGTGCTACGGACGCCAACCACCACACCTTACGACATCACCTCACACATGTAAGTACTAAGCTGTCATTCACATATCAACCCCCCTCCCTGGCACCACACAATAACAACTCATTATTTACAGGCTCCACATGTTTACAGAATAGACCCCTTCTCCTTGGGAAAGCAGACTCACCAAGAACTGGGTCACACTTGCAAGAAGCATCATACAATGACACTCCTGCCTACCACATACTACTGGATTCTAAGAACTCAACACCCCTTGCTGCCCCTTGGACCCTTGCTCATCATTAGATAGATATTATCTGATCATCTGATATGTATACATATACTGTTAAGGTGCTTGAGATCTCGACATCACAGTTATGAAAGTTTTTGCACACTGTACTCAGTTACTCTTATGCTACTATGTACAACCTGATGATGACGTCCACAAAGGCCGAAACATGTAGTTGCTGGCTACCTCCATCATATAGGTAATTTGAAATATAGTTGTGTTTTGACTACTTGATATCACTCTTTATATACTGTAATTAACATACAACGAGGATGCCACAGCTTAAAATTTATCACAAGTAACTTTAGGAAACACCCAAAACATGTTATTAACTTTTGTTTCCACTGTTTATTGAGCAGGTTATTTAAATATGTCACATGACATTAAACTCAAGTGTGTGCTGTACAGACTGCCTAGTAAAGTGCTTTTTAGATCATGACTCTGAAAAGCTTTAATTATCATTTAATAATTTGAGGATGAAACATAATCTGCTTTATTTAAAGACCCAGTTCATACCACACAGTAAGCACTGTTCATCTGGGTTATAAAAACCAGTCTGTTTATGTTGCATAGGACAAAAGTCATTGTTTCTTCTGAGATACATACAGAGCACATAAACACAAAGTGTGGGCAGAATGCAAAATTTTTGAATATTAGATGTAATGGTACATAAAATAACTCGTACAGCTTAAAAGTTTAAAAAGTAAGAACATGGTTTGTGGTTCATGGACTGTCTGTGTAGACAACTTAGCGTGGAAAATAATGGTGAACAGACTTCAGTTCATCCAACTGTGCAGAATTAAATGTATATACATCATTGTGAACTGACATATTTGACCTGTGACTGGCAGGTTGCTGCACAGAATCATGGGATTGTCTCATGAGTACGTAACATTTTAACTAGATGTCCCGTACCCACAAGGTCTTGAGATTTATGGCAGTGACAAGACCACTTTGCTCCTTAACAACAGAAACATATTCAGACCTTTAGTTTGGTTAAGTTTAATCTCCCACCCTTATGGGAGAATTACCGAAGTATAGGGCTCTCGCATGAGTAGACCTCTGTGGCATGGTCATTGCACTTTGATTTCCTGTAAACCAAACATTTATTTATAACTGTTTATTGATACATAAAGCACTGAATTTTCCCACGTAAGTCTGGGATGGCACAAATGATGCAGCTGTATTTGTAATCTCCCACACATATGAATGTTGTACTGTCATAAACTTCACTGTTACTTGCAAATTATTTAGAACAGTTTCGTTTACCTGAAGGGTGGAGACAACTTGGAAGATTTAGGTGTGAATTAGTGCTTAATAGTAAACTGAAACTACAGAAATAGGATGTGTGGGTGTGGACTAGGTTCAGCTGGGTCAGGGTAGGGGCAGGAGTAGCTGTTATGAACATGATTATGAACCTTATGTTTCCATACAAGGGGTGGTGGATTTCGTGACAAATTCTGCATGGAGTTACATAGAATGTTTTAATTGATGTGCATATGTATTGTATATACATATATATATATATTTTTTTTTTTTAACGGCGGAAGATCTAATTCTCTTCTTCAGTACAGATATCATTGCTATGTATAAGCTCTTAAATGGTGTATGAATTTATGAAATTCATAGAGTAAACTGTTCATGGTGAACTGTTTGTTAACATGAGACTGTAACACTGATTTGAAGAATGTAAGCTGTCATCAGGATTCTATTTGGGCTGTTCTTTTTTTCTCACATTTATACAGAGTAGGGTACAGGATGTTGGTAGTGCTAATTGATATTTAAATTTTGTTACAGATACTAGAAGTTTTAAAACTGAAATGTAATCGGAACCTGTCTGTGCCTACACTTCTGTCTAACCACATCACAATTGGAAAGTCACAGAATGGCACAAACATTGAATTTCACTTGCCAGTAGCATCATTGCAGAGGGTGTTAGGCTCTTCGTTGGGAGATAAGCAAAGTAATGTGTTTGAGATTAAGAATATTGTCACAGATGGCATAATATGTCAAATACATGAAAAGGCAATAAAAAACAATATCAATATTGTTTTTGAAATAAACAGAAATGTGTTTATTAAAGAAGTATTGCAGGGTATAGTTAGTGATCCTGTAATATGGAGGAAAACACTTGTTCAAAATCTACTTCCACATTCAGAAGAAAAGAAAGTTATAATAGAGTATAGGTAAGGTAAGCTTTTGGTAATGTATAGTATGAATTTAGTTCCCTGTTTTTGAAATTTTGATTATGAAACCTTGAAATAAATCACATGAAAGATTTGGGTGTAGGCAGGAGTACAGTGACAAAAAATGGATCTTGGAGAAACAAGGTGCGAATTTGTAAATTGGATGGAACTGGTTCAAGTTAGGGTCCAGTTGCAGATTTTGTATAAAAGCTGGTACTTTCTCCCCTCACCAAAGAACTGTAAATTGGTCAGAGAATAAAAAGTATTACAGAATTATTATTTAACTATACAGTGTGTATTAATATTGTATCATGTACATGTTGTGTTCTGTCATGTCATTTATTATGTTTGTCTTTTCCCCCCACATTTAGCTCACCAAACATTGCCAAACCATTCCATGTGGGTCACTTACGCTCAACAATAATTGGGAATTTCATTGCAAATATTTTTGAATTTATGTTCCATAAAGTTGTTAGAATCAATTATCTTGGAGACTGGGGAACACAGTTTGGATTGCTGCAAGTGGGACTAGAATTATGTGATTACTCTGAGGACATGATCAAACAAAACCCTATGCAGCTCTTGTACAATGCTTATGTTGAAGCTAATAAGAAAGCAGAAATTGATCCAAGCATCACAGCCAGAGCCAGAGAAGTGTTCCATTGCCTAGAAGGAGGTAATATGGAGAATATGAAAGAGTGGCAGTTGTTCCGTAGGTACACTGAACAAGAACTGCAGCACGTTTATCAGCGATTGGGTGTACACTTTGATGAGTATAATTGGGAATCTGAATATAGTGCCAAAGAAGTGGGCAGTATCTTACATTCATTAAAGACAAGAGGGATTTTGAAGACTGAAAGTGATGGCAAGCAAGTGGTAGAAATTAACCAGCAATGGCAGGTGCCAGTCATGAAGAGTGATGGCTCAACTTTGTACCTGATGCGAGATATTGCTGCTGCCATGGATCGCTATGACCGCCATAACTTCACTGAAATGTTATATGTCGTGGACAATTCTCAGTTTGACCATTTTAAAGCACTTTTTGGGGTTCTGTCTAGTATGCAATTACCTTGGGCTTCTTCACTAAAACATGTCAAGTTTGGGCGGATCCGCGGAATGAGTACACGAAAAGGGTCTGTGGTATTTCTTACAGACATCTTGGATGAAATTCAAGACATCATGGCAACAAAGCAACAAGAATCACATAGTACGTAAGTTCATACACTTATCAAACCATACTAAACTTTGTTTTCTGAAACTGTAAGAGGATATGTGTTTCTTATCTTCTGGCTGGGTGGTGTAAGGGATGCAAATATTTTTTGAAGGTATATTTAAAAACGGCACCAACAAATAAACACATGTATACTAAAATTTTTTATACATACAGTGAACTCCTACATGTTTTGGCCAACTGTGTGGCCATCATTAGGGATATAAGTGCATGGGTTAAGTACATTAAAAGTATGAAATGAAAGTACAGAAATGTAAAAATATAAAATATGTCAGAACCAATACACAGGTATAATGACAGTCATATGGGCCAATGGTTGAGAGAGGACATAAATGTGAATTATTTTGATGACAATGTGTTAATGTGCGACTCATATTTATGTACTTTTAATATATCAAACCTCTATATTTAATATCCCTGCTAATGGCCACATAGTTGGCTGAAACAAGTAGGAGTTCATGGTATGTATAAACGAATTTTAGTGTACACGTGTGCCTTTGTTGGTGCCATTATTGTGTATATATTTAATTAATGCACAGATCATGGATCATATAAAATTTTTTAAGGTGGAAGTACATTTATTTTACCAAATTAGTTTTGCTGTGGGGTGTTATATAATGAGGTAGTAGCATCAGGTATTATGCTGAACATCTCTTTGCAGCTACAAAAGCACTGCTGGCTGAACACAGTGAGAAAACAACTGATATCCTTGGTATTTCCGCTGTGATTATCAATGACTTGAAACAAAGGCGCCAAAAAGACTATGAGTTTGATTGGAACAGAGCTCTTCAGGTAAAATGTAGTAGTATGGCGATATGTATTCAAGTTGTTGCCACACACGCATCAACATGTTGACGCGTGTGTGGCAACAACTTGAATATTGTATCGATGTGTGCCATTTCACCTGTGATGCACACATCGAACATCTCTAGTTGTCAAAAAAAACTTTTTCAGTTTTCCTGTGGCTGTGAACAATTCCATTAAGGTAGGTCCTTTGGATTTCTTGTTATAAATGTTTGTAATCACAGAGAACATTATGAAACACCCTGTATTAGTGGTCCTTACATAAGGCTGTAAAATAAAGTAAAGTAAAGTCTTCCACAACAGGCAGAGGTGACCCAAAGGTTTCCGGGTAGGTTAAGGCCCTGGATTTTCTTGACGTTCAGCACTACAAGGGTGGTAGGTCGTCAGCCATATGCACCGGCCGCCTTTACCCCAGGAGAAATTCCTGGTACTCACTTTCAGAGGCTGAGTCGACCTCAGAGCACATGGTTCTGTTGGCGGAACCATGGGAAAAATCCCCATTGACACACCGGAAATCAATCCCGGGACTGTCCGCCCAGTAGCGCAGTGCCTTAACCACTACGCCACCCCAGGCCCCTTACATAAGGCTGTAGGGCTTGTAATTTCAGTAAAGATGAATATAATAGACAGGTGCTTTCAGAAGCAAGTCGGTATAAAAGCTAGGAGTGGTCAAGATACCGAGATATAAAGAATGCATGTGCCTGTGTCTTTTGGTGCATGTTCTTGGGCGTCCTGAATTGTTACAACATTATACAGGACTTATTTTATACTAATTGACATATCTTTTGCAATAATATTAAAATACCATATTTATATACTTTCTGTTTCACTGTGTTAGGTACAAGGTGACACAGGAGTGAAATTACAGTACACACACTGTAGACTCTGGAATCTAGAGAAGAACTGTGGTGCTTGTCTTCCTCTGGAGTGTGATTCAGGAGTTCTTCAAGAACCTGAAGCTGTCCAACTTGTAAAGAACATAGCAAGGTAAAGAGAGTACTGGTTTCGTACATTAAGGTTGGTTCTGCTGTTAAATACACAGGCAGTATCTTATATTGTTTTCATTTATTTTGCAGGTTTGATGAAGTGATCATGAAATCATATGAAGAACTTGAAGCTTGCATTCTTGTAAATTATCTTTTGCGGTTGTGGTAAGAAAGTCATACTTTTGCTTTTATTATCTTTGTCCAACTCTGTCTGTTACAAATTCCTTCCTTCTAGGCATGTCTTAACTGTTAAGCTCCTCAAGAAATGTTCATTTATTATGGAAGATTTCTTGTCACTTTATAATTACAATTGCACTCTGTGTTGGACCAACTCCCTGCAGTTTGCAAACTTATGTCAAATGTCGTTAGAGTTCTTTTTAATCTTCTCATCCCATATGTGTGTGCTGTGATCTCCCACATACATACTTCCATTTCAGGTTTTGTACACATTTATTATTTGCTTCATTTTGTGAGAATTTCTGTCAATTTTGAATTGTAATTATATGTTGTATTCATCTATGAATCTATTCATTCAGTTATTCTGCTTGATCCTGTGATTGAAACAAGTTTTTTATTCCATATCACCATGAAAAGGGCTTTCAACATTATAATTTACACAAAGAGGTCCATTGTCAGAAGCTTATCCAACTAGCATACAAATTTACCAGCTTACTGCATACAATAATTTATTTTCCCATTCTCTAACACCTCTTCTGGTATTGTATATCTGTAAGCAGCAAAAGTCAAAGTTTTATATTTTCCCATACTGAAGGGTCTCTTTTTCTGAATTTCTGCCAAAATAAATTTGTAGCTAGTAGGAGATTGGT
>Ga0209629_10001165_pt1 | contig 16058 bp, 9 predicted proteins | sample TergutCu122P5_FD_187286 | JGI IMG/M metagenome (GOLD analysis project Ga0209629, IMG submission 187286) | Cubitermes ugandensis P5 segment gut microbial communities from Kakamega Forest, Kenya - Cu122 P5 (SPAdes) (version 2) | ecosystem: Host-associated > Arthropoda: Insects > Digestive system >...
CGGGCTCGACCTCGACGGTTCGGTCGCGCTCTACCGGCGGGCCCAGGAGCATTTCGCCGCCGACGAGGCCTTCGCCGACGCGGCCCGGCAACGTGTCGTCGCCCTCCAGGCCGGCGAGCCGGCCACGCGGGCCATCTGGCAACAACTGATCGACGTGTCCCGGGCCGGCTTCAACCGGGCCTACCGCCGGCTCGGCGTCCTCTTGACCGATGAGGACCTGGCCGGCGAGTCGATGTACAACGCGATGCTGCCGGCCGTCGCCGCCGACTTGGAGCGGGCCGGCATCGCCGTCGTCGACCAAGGCGCCCTGGTCGTGTTCGTCGAGGGCGACGAGGCGCCGCTGATCGTCCGCAAGTCCGACGGCGGCTTCGGCTACGCCGCCACCGACCTGGCGGCCGTGCGCCACCGCGTCGGGCAGTTGGGGGCGACGCGGTTGGTCTACGTCGTCGGGGCGCCGCAGGCCCACCACTTCCAGCAGGTCTTCGCCGTCGCCCGGCGGGCCGGCTGGCTGCCGGAGAAGGTTGAGGCGGAGCACGTCGGCTTCGGCTCGGTCCTGGGGCCGGACGGCAAGATGTTCAAGACCCGCCAGGGCCGGGCCGTCTCGTTGGACTCCCTGCTCGACGAGGCGGAACAGGTGGCCGCGCCGGACGTGGCGATGGCGGCGGTCAAGTACGCCGACCTGAGCAACTCCTTGCACAAGGACTACGTCTTCGACGCCGACCGGATGACCGCCACGACCGGCGACACCGGGCCCTACCTGCAATACGCCCACGCCCGGGCCAACCAGATCCTGCGCCGGGCCGAGGCCGACGGTGTCGGGCCGTCGTCGGCCGAGATCGAGGAACTGCTGGCGGCCTGGCGCGGCCCGACGGCTGATCTCCCGCCCGGCGTCTACGCCGAACCGAGCGAACTGGCGCTGCTCGTGACGTTGAGCCGGTTCCCGGACGTCGTGGCCGAGGTCGGACAGACCCTGCAACCCCACCGGCTCTGCGCCTACCTCTTCGACCTGGCCACGGGGCTGAGCGCGTTCTACGAGCGCTGCCAGGTGCTGCGCGCCACCGGGGCGGTGCAGGCCAGCCGGCTCATCCTCTGCCGGGGCGTGCGGCAGGTCTTGGCCTTGGGCCTCGACCTGTTGGGCATCGTGGCGCCGGAACGGATGTAGGCCATGGCCCGCGCTCCCAGCGGCCGGAACAGCGTTCTGGCCCACGCTCCCAGCGCCCCGGGCGGCCGGACGTACCGCATCGTCACCTACGGTTGCCAGATGAACGTCCACGACTCCGAGCGGCTGGCCGGGCTGCTGGACGCGGCCGGCTACGTTCGGGCGACCGACGACGGCGAGGCCGACGTCGTCGTCTTCAACACCTGCGCCGTGCGGGAGAACGCCGACAACCGGCTCTACGGCAACCTCGGCCATCTGGCCCCGGTCAAGGCCGCCCGGCCCGGGATGCAGATCGCCGTCGGCGGCTGCCTGGCCCAGAAGGACCGCGACGCCGTCCTGGCCAAGGCGCCCTGGGTCGACGTGGTCTTCGGCACCCACAACCTCGGCTCTCTGCCGGCTCTGCTGGAGCGGGCCCGCCAGGAGCGGGCGGCCCAGGTCGAGATCGAGGAGGCGCTGGTCGATTTCCCTTCGACCCTGCCGGCTCGGCGCGACTCCGCCTACGCCGCCTGGGTGGCCATCTCGGTCGGCTGCGACAACCGCTGCACCTTCTGCATCGTGCCGACCCTGCGGGGGAGCCAACTCGACCGCCTCGAAGGCGAGATCGTGGCCGAGGTCCAGGGCCTCGTCGACCAAGGCGTCCAAGAAGTCACGCTGTTGGGCCAGAACGTCAACGCCTACGGCTTGGCGCTGGGCCGGCGCGACGGGTTCGCCGACCTGCTGGCTGCCTGCGGCGCCGTCGAGGGGCTCCGCCGCCTCCGCTTCACCAGCCCCCACCCGAAGGACTTCACCGATTCGGTCATCGCTGCCATGGCGGCCACGCCGGCCGTGATGCCGAGCCTGCACCTGCCGCTCCAGTCCGGCTCCGACGCGGTCTTGCGCCGGATGCGGCGGAGCTACCGCCGGGAGCGCTTCCTGGCGCTGCTCGGGCGCATCCGCGACAGCTTGCCGACCGCGGCCGTCACGACCGACATCATCGTGGGCTTCCCCGGCGAGACGGAGGCGGAGTTCGCCGAGACGCTGGAGGTGGTGCGTGAGGCCCGCTTCGCCCAGGCCTTCACCTTCCTCTACTCGATCCGGCCGGGCACGGAGGCGGCGGCGATGCCGGACCAGGTGCCGGCGGCGGTCAAGCAGGAGCGCTACGAACGGCTGGTCGCGTTGGTCGAGCAGATTTCCTGGGAGGAGAACCAGAAGCAGACCGGGCGCGAGGTCGAGATCTTGTTCGCCGAGGGGGAGGGCCGCAAGGACGCCGGCACGCGCCGGCTGACCGGCCGGGCCCAAGACAACCGGCTGGTCCACGTCGCCGCGCCCGACGATCCGGCCCAGGCACCCCGCCCGGGCGACATCGGTCGGGCGGTGGTGACGTACGCCGCGCCGCACCACCTCGTGGCCGATTCGCCGATCACGGACCTCGAGCGGACGCCCGGTGGCGACGCCTGGGCACAGGCCCGGGCCGGCCTCAGGCGGTCGGTGGGCCTCCCGACACCAGCGTGACACGTGGTGTCACAGTGATGACCACGTCGGGCTCCTGGTTCGGGTCGGGGTAGATCACCGCCAGCCACGAGTCCGAGTCGCGCGCGACACTGCCGTCCTCTCCGATGCCCTCGGCGGTGGCGACGTTGCGGTGCGCCCCCATCGGGTCGAGCGATGGCAGGTAGTCGATGTAGGACTCGAACAACGACGTCGAGGTCACGGTCGAGCCGTTGGTGGCGGTGGCGGTGACCGTGGCGGCGTTGGTGTGGAACCGCGACGGATCGGCCTCCCAATGGAGCAGGACGCACCAGGTTTGCACGATGTCGGCGCCGGACGGGTTGCTGCCCGGGGGCTGCAGCACCTGGTCGGGGATCGTGACGACGTCGTTGTTGGCCTCGGGGGTGGTGGCCGAGGGCGTCGAGCAGTCCCCCCCGGCCGCCGCCTGGTAGACGGTCATCGAGCTGCCTTCGAGGATTGTGTCGATGACGAACGGGGTGTTGTCGGCAGGCGTCGGGTAGCTGACGTCGTAGGTCAAGCCGGCGATGCCCAGGGCGTAGCCGAGGACGTCGAAGCGCCAGACCACGGGCTGGCCCAGGAGCACTTGGGTGACCACCGACGCGGGCAGGGTCACCTGCACCGCGGTGCCTTGGGCCGCCGCCGGCCCGTCGCCCGCCGAGGAGTATTGGCGGGTCGGCGACACCTGTTCCTCGGCGGCGAAGCTGACCCCGCCCCGCAAGACGGCCGGTGGCGCGACCGACCGGGCGTCGCGCCACAAGCCCCAGGCCGAGGCGCCGCCGACGGCCAGGACGGCGCCGCAGGCGATGGCCGCCAGGCGCCTCACGGTCCTGGGCTTCCCGGTGCTGAGTCGGTGACGAAACCCGGGCCCTGGCGTACCTGCACGAGATCGAAATCGAGCGTGCCGATGTCCCAACTGGCGAAGGCCGAGCCCGCCGTCGGAGTGGTCAACCAGGAGAAATCGCCGCCGACCGTGACGCGCACCACCACGGTCCACCGCGTCGTCACGCCCTCGGAGTCACCCGTCAGGCCGGGGATAGTGACCGCTTCGCCTAGCTGGGCCTCCCCGACCAGCGGTGCCACGCGGTTGCCGGCCTCATCCTCGACGTGGAAGCCCACGCTGAGGGTGGGGTCGGCGGAGCCTGGGTCGGCGTAGCCGACGAACAGCGCCGCGGCCAGGTTGGCGCCCTTCAGGTAGGCGGTGACCGGGGCGCTGATCTCGACGATGTCGCCGGGCATGGAGAAGAAATCTGTCGGCGTCGCGGCCAACTGGCCAGAGGCCGGCGACGCCACGCCGGGCGTGACCTGGGACCAGGTCAGGTCGCCGACGGCGACGTCGAGATCGGCGGTGGCCAAGCTGCCGCCCAGGCCGAAGATGCTCTGCGTCCAGAGCGCTTGCGCCGCGCCGCCGGCCAGCGCCGTGATGGCGGCCGCCAACGCCAGACCGATGAGCCAGCGGCCTGTCCAGCGGCGTCGTCGGGGTCGCCCGCCCGCCCGTGGCGGATCCCGGGGGGCAGCCGACGCGGACCGGTTCACGGCGCCACCTGCGGGGCTGGGCCGTTGGCCTCGATGGCCACGGGGTTCTTGGCGTAGACGACCGCCGCCGAAGTCCCCGCGACCAGGCTGGGGATGGTGTCGATGCCGCCCAACACGTCGTCGGTCACGCTGATGCCGGTCAGCGTGGTCGCCCAGTCGTCGGCCGAGGTGTTGGCGACGGTGAAGACGAACCAGACGGGGGTCCCGTCCGTCAGCCGGCTGCCGCTGGGCACGAGCGTGCCCGAGGCCATGATGTTGGCCGCCGTGTTGGCCCCGGTGACCCCGACGTAGGCCTGCTTGACGATGCTGATGACGGGGTCGGTCGAGAAGAGTCGGGGGCTGACCGACGGCACGACCAAGGCGTCGTAGTTGGGGTCGCCCGAGACCACGGTGTGGGTCAACAGGGTGGTCGTGTTGGCCGAGACGCTCTGGGCGGGGGCTGTCACGTTGACCGTGGCCGAGAGGCTTCCGGGCTGGATGTAGGGCGTGATCGTCGACAGTTGCAGGCCGTAGTCTTGGGCGGCCTGGTCGAGCGTGGTGGCGAAGACCAGCACGGCGGTCGGCGGCGGCGCCAGCGGGCTGACTTCGATGGTGTAGTTCTTGCCTTTGGGGTCGCCGGTCACCAGGGCGAACGACGTCGGGACCACCGTCAAGGGGTTGGTGTAGGTGACGACGTTGTCCGGGCTGCTCGACGCCGCGGTGTTCGCGAAGCCGCCCAGCGAGGTGACCACTCCGGCGGGCAGGGACAGCTGGATCGTGCCGGAGTCGTCCGCCCGGGCGACGATGTCGAACGTCAGGCCGTCGCCGGCGGGGACGATCGAGGTGACGCGGGCGTTGGCGGCCGTCGAGCCGGCGAGGCTGACGTCGCCGGGCGTCAGCGTGGCCGGGTCGAGTGGGAGCGACGACGTCAGCGTGAAGTGGATGTCGCGGGTCATGGTCGGGTCGGGTTGGGCCTGGGCCTGGTCGAGTGACACGGCCGGCGCACAGCTGCCGGTCAACTGCGCGGTCCGCGAATACTGGGACGACTCCAGCTGGGCTAAGCCTTGGACCTGGGTCTGCAAGCGCACGAAGCCGTTGACGACACCGGTCGTCGGATTGACGATCTGGGCGGTCCCGCCGTCGGGCAGAGTCACGGGGCCGACGGGCAACTGGAAGAGCAGCTTGGCGTTGGGGCCGGTGACCCCGCTGACCTGGCCCAGGTAGACCTCGGCCGTCTGAGCCGAAGTCCAGTAGGCCTGCAATGTCACGGGGTCGGCCGGGACGGTCGAGTTGCTGACGGCGGCGGTGGGCTTGGTCGCCGTCACCGTCGCCGGGCAGGTCGGCAGGGCGCCGGCCCTGGGGTCGTCCAGCGTCAGCACGCTGTCGGTGGCCGGCCCGGTGGCCACCGTGGCGTTGGTCGGTGTCGGCGTCCAGGTCAGGATCGCCTGGTTGGAACTCTGGTAGGGCGTCGTGCCGGGGCTGTTGCTGAACATGACGGACGTGTCGCTCGTCTCCTCGGACGCGTTCGAGTAGGCCTTGGTGGCCGAGCCGAAGGTGTTGCCGGTGACGGTGACCAGGCCGGCCGCCTGGGCGCGGATGGCGCCCGAACTGCCGTAGCCGTTGAAGTGGTTGTTGGCGATCGTGAGATACGACGCGGTGGTCGAACCGGCCGTTCGGTTGCCAACCAGGTAGATCGCGCTGTATTGGCCTGTTTGGCTGCCGGAGGCGTAGCTCGAGGTGAAAACGTTGTTGGAAATCGAGTTCGTGCCGTGGAGGTTCTGGGCGTACGGCAACGTGACGAACGCGGAAGAGGGGTTGGTCGAATGGGCGGCGTTTCTCAAGAACTGGTTGTTCTCGATCACGAGGTTGGTGATGTCGGAGCTGGCCGTCGACATCGAACCCTGATAGGAGAACTGGAAGCCGTAAATATCGGTGTCGTCGGGCATGTCCTGAACCAGCATGTTCGTGAAACTGAGCCCATTGATGACATTGTTGGCGTAGCCGCCGGACGAGCCGCCGTCGGTCGTGCCCTGCCAGAAGTTGAGCAGGCGCGTGTTGCAGCCCGAACCGTTCGAGCTGCCGCAAGAGCCGCCGGAGGGGTTGTAGAACACTTGGACGCGGTCGACCACGACGTTTTGCGTCACATTCGTCGGCACGCTGCCGGACGTCGGGTTGTGGAAGACGAAGATGCCGTCGTAGCTCGCCTTGTAGAAGCCGCGCACCTGGTAATTGCTCACCGTCACGTTCTGGGCCCCCTGCATGATGATGACGAAGCGCTCGGCCACCCAGTTGGCGGTGGCTGAAATCTGGCCCAGGCCGCCGCCGGTGTCGCCGCTGATCGTCACATTGCGGGCTGTGGGGCTGACCACGAAGGAGGAGCCGGAGCCCAACACCTGATCGCCGTTGAGGATTTGGACATCCGAACCGGTGATGTAGAACATGATGCTGGTGTTGGAGTCGTTGGCCGTCGAATTGGCCTGCAGTCGATGGGCCAGGTCGATGATGACCGGAGCCGAGATGACGTATTGCGCGCCGGCGGTGTCCTGGGAGTTGATCCGGGACGCGGAGGTGGAGGTGTACAGCATGAAGTTGGCCGTGGCGTTGGCCGTACCCGTCATGGGCGTGTTCAGCTGAATCGTCGTGGCCACGGTGATGAGGATGTCGCCGGGCTGGCCTTTCAGCGCGTTCGACTCTTCGATCGCCGCCCGCAGCGTGCAGACGCCGTTGCCCGCGGCGGTCTCGCAGACCCCGTTGCCGGGATTGGCGTCGGGGCCACCCCAGGCGGTCGAGTTGACGATCAGCGTGGTGGTGGCCGCCGAGGCCGTCCTGGCCTGGAGCGAGATGACGAGGCCGGCCGCGACCAAGGCCAGCGCCGCGGCCATGACAGCGCCGTGACGCAGCGCCAACGCCCAGAGGCCCTTCGCCCGGGCTGGTCGGCCCGGCCGGGGCGTGGTCCTGCCACGCGGGCGCAGGCGAATCGTCACGTCGTCTCCTCCGGGGTCGGTCGGTGTTGTGGCGCCAAGTCATGGATGGCAACACTGATAGGTGTGGTACTATTCCCGACGACACGCTGCCGGAACAGCGTTCTGACTCACACTCCCGGTCGCCGAGGCGGGCCGGGCCGCCGTCAGGTTGTTGCCCGATGCACTATGCTCTCCTCCGTGGCTGCGAGGCATCTGCTTCTTCTTGGCCGCAGCGGGGTTCGTCAGTAAGCCAGACCCCCTCGCTGCGGAGCCCTTTGTCGTATCTGGCGCTCATCCCAAAGTCAGCGAGGAATCCCCATCATGACCACATCATCTTCATCGTCTTCCTTCGGCACGCGGCCGCAGTCGCAGCCCCCGCGCCAGCGCCCCTCGGGCATGCCGTTCGAGCGCTACGTCCCCTTCCAGCCGTTGGACCTGCCCGACCGGACCTGGCCCGACGCCAAGATCACCCGGGCCCCGCGCTGGCTCTCGACCGACCTGCGCGACGGCAACCAGGCGCTGATCGACCCCATGACGCTGAACCGCAAGATGCGGCTGTTCGACCTGCTCGTGAAGATGGGCTACAAGGAGATCGAGGTCGGCTTCCCGTCGGCTTCCGAGACGGAGTACAGCTTCGTCCGCGCCTTGATCGAACAGGGCCGCATCCCCGAGGACGTCCAGATTTCCGTCCTGACGCAGGCCCGCGAGGACTTGATCGAGCGGACGGCCCAGTCCCTGGTCGGCGTCCACCGGGCCAACATCCACCTCTACAACGCCACGGCCGAGCTGTTCCGCCGCGTCGTCTTCCGCATGACGACCGCCGACATCGTCGAGTTGGCCCGGCAGGGCACGCGCCAGGTGATGGCGGCGGCGGCCAAGTACCTGGGCGAGGTCGAATTCGGCTACGAGTACTCCCCGGAAATCTTCACCCAGACGCCGACCGATTTCGCCTTGGAAGTCTGCGACCGCGTGTCTGAGATCTGGCAGCCGGGGCCGGGCCGGGAAATCATCTTCAACCTGCCGGCCACCGTCGAGCGGTCGACCCCGAACACCTACGCCGACCAGATCGAGTACTTCTGCCGCCACATCGCCCACCGCGACCACGTCGTCGTCTCGCTGCACGCCCACAACGACCGGGGCACGGCCGTGGCCGCCACGGAACTGGCCCTGATGGCCGGCGCCCAGCGCGTCGAGGGCTGCCTGTTCGGCCACGGCGAACGGACGGGCAACGTCGATCTGGTGACGCTGGGTTTGAACCTGTTCAGCCAGGGGATCGACCCGATGATCGATTTTTCCGACATCGAGGAAATCCGGCGGACGGTCGAATACTGCACGGGCATGCCGGTGCCCCCGCGCCAGCCGTATTCCGGCGAGCTGGTCTACACGGCCTTCTCGGGCTCCCACCAGGACGCCATCAAGAAGGGCCTGGAGGACTTGGAGCACAAGGCCGATGAGCAGGGCCTGACGATCCACCAGATCCCGTGGGAGGCGCCGTACTTGCCGATCGACCCCCACGACGTCGGCCGCACCTACCAGGCGGTCATCCGGGTCAACTCCCAGTCCGGCAAGGGCGGCATGGCCTACCTGATGAAGGCCGAGCACCAGTTCGACCTGCCGCGGCGGTTGCAGATCGAGTTCTCCCGCGCCGTCCAGACCTACTCCGACGCCACCAGCCGCGAGGTCACGAGCGCGGAGTTGGGCCAGCTGTTCCAAGACGAGTACCTGCACGAGACCCACCCTCTGGAACTGGTCAAGGTGGTCTCGCTGTCCGAGAACGGCGAGTACCACGTCCGCGCCAGCGTGGTCGACCACGGCCGGCCGACGGAGGTCGAGGGCCAGGGCAACGGCCCGCTGTCCGCCTTCGTCGACGCCCTGGGCGGCCTCGACTACGCGATCAAGGTCTTCGACTACCGGGAGCACGCGCTGTCGGCCGGCGGCGACGCCCAGGCGGCCGCCTACGTCGAGGCCGAGATCACGCTGGACGGCGAGCCCCGCGTCTGGTGGGGTGTCGGGGTCGACTCCTCGATCATCACGGCCACGATGAAGGCGCTCTGCAGCGCCGTCTGCCGCGCCCACCGGCGCCGCTGACCGACGGTGTCGGCCGAGGGCGGACAACCCCCCTCGGCCGGCGCCACCGACAGCAGGTCTCGTGGGCTGCCCCGGCGTGGTGGCTGTTGGTCGGCGGGGCTGAGGGGTCCCGGCCCACGGGGGGTCCTCAGTTGAGCGTGGCCGCGCCCATCCCCACGCTCTCCGCCTGGTTCAGCGGCGTCGGGCGGGCGCCGTCGGCCCGGGCCAGGGTCTTGCGCCGCAGCGCGATGACGGCGCAGGAGACCAGGATCATGGCGGCGCCGTAGACGAACGGCATCCAGACCCAGGTGGCGCCGGCCAGGAAGGTGCAGAGCGGGGGAGCGATGGCCCCGCCCAAGAAACGGCAGCCCGAGTAGGTCGACGAGGCGACGGGGCGCGGCAGGTCGGAGGCCTCCATCGAGCACTCGGTCAGCACCGTGTTGAGCAGGCCCAGCGGGATGCCGGCCAGGATGACGCAGACGATCAGGCCGGCGGCCGAATTGACGAGCAGGGCGCAGCCGCCCAGGCAGACGGCCAGGAGGGCCTCGGCCATCATGAGGACGGTCGTCCGCCGCAGCACTCGGGTCAGGCGGGGCGCCACGAAGATCGCCGCGACGGCCAACAGGGCGCCCCAGCCGAAGAAGACCAACCCGATCGTGATGGCGCTCGTGATGCCCAGGCGGGCCAGGGCGAAGGGCGGGAAGGCGAGCGTGGTGAAGAAGGCCATGTTGTAGAAGAAGGCCGCCACGCCGATGGTGCCCATGCCGGGGTCTTTGAAGGCGCGGAAGGGGGCCGACAGCGGCACCGGCTGGCGGTGGACCTGCTGGTGGCCGCTCTTCAGCATGACCGAGATGGCGATGATGCCGATCGCCATGAGGCAGGCGGTGCCGACGAACGGGGCCCGCCACACGATGGACCCCAAGAGCCCGCCCAAGAGCGGGCCGACCGCCATGCCGATGCCGAGCGAGGTCTCGTACAAGACGATGGCGTTGGCCGAGCCGCCGACGGCGGACAAGACCATGGCGGCCAGGGCGGTCGAGATGAACAGGGCGTTGCCGATGCCCCAGCCGGCCCGGAAGCCGATGATCCAGTGAACCGAGGGCGACAGCGAGCAGGCGGCCGCGAAGACGACGACGAGTCCCAGGCCGATGAGCAGCGTCCGCTTGGTGCCCAGCCGGCTCGACACCCAGCTCGTGAAGAACATCGCCACGCCGGTCAGCGCCAGGTAGGTGGTGAACAACAGCTCGGACTGCGTCTGGGTGGCGTGCAGCTTCTCCGCGATCGACGGCAGGATCGGATCGACCAGGCCGATGCCCATGAACGAGACGACCGAGGCGAAGGCGATGGCCCAAACAGCGCCGGGTTGCCGTCGCAGCGCGCCGTGCGGCGGGGTGGGGGTTTCTGTCAGGAGTGTGGGCTGTGGGGTGGCCACCGGTGTTGCGTCCTTTCGTGTCTCGGGCAGGCCAAGGCACGAGTGGCGTCGGGAATCGTCACGGGGAGCCGGGCTCGACCCGGAGCGCGACTATACCAGGGGGCCCAACGGTCGACAGCAGTAGTCTGGGTCCGGCGGGTGTCGGAGGCGGGTGTGGTCGCTGTTCCGTGACACGGGACAGGGCCAGACACGAGACTCCCCGACCCTGTGGGCGCGGGGGACAGTGTTCTCCGGCCCGGCGTGGCCGTCCAGCCGTCCCCCCGACCCTGTGGGCGCGGGGGACAGCGCCACCCAGGGACTGCCGCGCCGGTGAGCGGTCACGAGGCGTCAGGGTTGGCGCCGGGGGGCTAAACTCGGGCCGGACCCGGGCCTGGCCCCCAAGGCTGCGGGGGTGGGAGCACGGCATGACGAGGCGGACCGGCACGGCGCGGTCCGGCGCGGAGTCCCACTGGAACTATCCCGGCCGCCCCCGCCTAGCCGGTCGCGCGGTCAGACAAGGAGACACCCCGTGAGCGACTCACCCCCGGCAACCCCCGCAGAGGCGACCCTGGGCCCCTCGACGGCGATCGTCATCGGCGCCGGCCCGGCGGGCTTGACGGCCGCCCTGGAATTGCTCGAGAGGACCGCGGTCAAGCCGATCGTGCTCGAGGCCTCGGGAGAGATCGGCGGCATCTCGCGGACTCTGCGCCACGCCGGTAACCGCATGGACATCGGAGGTCACCGCTTTTTCTCGAAGGATTCCTCGGTGATGGCCCGCTGGGGGCAGCTTCTGGCGCTGGAGAAGGAACCGTCCAGCCACCGGTTCGACTCCTGGTTCGCCCGCCGCGGGGCCGACCCCGCCAGCGAGGACGACGTCATGCTCGTCCGCGACCGGCTGTCCCGCATCTACTACGCCCGGCGCTTCTTCAACTACCCGGTCAGGCTCGACCTGGACACCGTCCGCAAGCTGGGCCCGGCGCGCGTGATGGCCATGGGATTCTCCTACCTGGCCGCCAAGCTGCGCCCGAGACCGGAGGGTAACTTGGAGGATTTCTACGTCAACCGCTTCGGCTTCAAGCTCTACGCCACGTTCTTCCGCGACTACACCGAGAAGGTCTGGGGCGTGCCCGTGGCCGAGATCGCGGCCGACTGGGGGGCCCAGCGGGTCAAGGGCCTGTCCGTCACCACGGCCGTCCTCCACGCGCTGCGCCAGGTGCTCCACCTCGACGGCGGGGCCAAGACGGAGACCAGCCTGATCGAGGAGTTCTTGTACCCCAAGCTCGGCCCCGGCCATCTCTGGGAGGTCGCCGCCCGGCGGGTTGAGGAGTTGGGCGGCGAAGTCCGGCGACACCGGCAGGTGACCCGCCTGCACGCCCACGAGGGCCGCCTGGTCGGCGTCACCGTCCGCGACCCGGAGACGGGCGTCGAAGAAGAGGTGGCGGCCGACTATGTCTTGTCGACGATGCCGATCCGCGACCTCGTGGCCGGGCTGGACGGGGTCGACGTGCCGCCGGCGGCCCGGGAAGTGGCGGAGGGCCTCGTCTACCGGGACTTCATCACGGTCGGTGTCTTGGCCCAGAGCCTTGTCCTGCGCGACCAGGACCAGTCGGCCCGCCTGGTCAAGGACAACTGGATCTACATCCAGGAACCCGGCGTCCGCGTGGGCCGGCTCCAGCTGTTCAACAACTGGAGCCCCTATCTCGTGGCCGACCCCGAGCACACGGTGTGGCTCGGCCTGGAGTACTTCGCGACCGAGGGCGACGACCTGTGGGAGTTGCCCGACGACAAGATGTCCGACCTGGCGCTGCGGGAACTGGAGGAGATCGGCGTAGCCCGGCGGTCTGACATCCTCGACACGGTGGTCGTCCACGTGCCCAAGGCCTACCCGGCGTATTTCGGCAGCTACGACCGCTTCCCCGTCCTGCGCCAATTCCTCGACGGCATCGACAACCTGTTCCTGCTCGGCCGCAACGGCCAGCACCGCTACAACAACCAGGACCACTCCATGCTGACCGCCGTCGCCGCCGTCGACGCCATCGCGGCGGGGGTCACGACGAAGGACGCGCTCTGGGCGGTCAACGCCGAGGAGGAGTACCACGAGGAGCGCCGCGACTGAGGACCCGAAAGGTCATCACCAGCGGCGGCGGTCATGGTTCGCAGCACGCCACGAGGACGACGGCCGGCCTCGTCCCGCGCCGCGACTGATGACCCCAAAGGTCATCACCAGCAGCGGAACATGTTCTGGAGGCGGGAGAAGATGGCGGGGTTGTTGTTCAGCAGCATCTCGGACTCGCCGGTCAGATCGACCTGGAACGTGACGCACAGCGTCAAGAGCAACAGGCCCGCGCAGACAGCGGTCAGCTTGCTCGGCTGCAGCCCGGCCTCGACGCCGCGCTGGCGGGCCAGCAGCATGACCACGAGGGCGGGGAGCGCGAACAGCCAGTAGAAATCGGCGGTGTAGCGACCGACGACGCCGGCCATGATCGAGATGAACGCCGCCTGGAACAGGCCGAGCCCCAGCATGGTGCCGACCACGGCCCGCAAGGGCCGCAGGGCCCTGAGCCCCCGGTTGACCAGCGGCCCGAGAGCCAGGAACCAGAACAGTGGGATGAAGAGCGCGCCCGGCGTCCGCGTGACGTAGAGGAATCCCTGGTAGCCCGGCAGTGCCCAGGGGACATCGGCGGCGAAGAAGGGGAACAGCTCGTTCAAGAACAGCGCCGAGCTGAGGTAGCCGAACACTCCGTAGGCGGCGGTCGCGACAGTGCCGAGGAAGCCCCGGTCCATGTAGGCGCCGACGTTGGCCACCGTCAACTGGTAGGAGGCGCCGAATTCCGCGATCGAGCCGAAACGGACCGCGTTGTAGGTCATGAGCCCGATGGCGACCACGACGTAGGGGATGGCCAGCGTGATCAGGGCCCGGCGGGGTCCCGGTGCCAGCAGGGAGCGCCAGTGCGGCAGCGGCGACCGCAGGTCGGCGCCGCGGGCGGCGTGGCGTCCGCCCGGCTCGGCGGGGGAGGCCAGTCGGACCAGGTGCGGCCAGATGAGGACGGGCAGGAGCAGGGAGACGAAGACCAGGTTGGGCCGGCAGCCCACCGCCAGGGCCAGGCCGGCCGCGCCCGCTGCCAGCCACTTGAGCCTGAGGTCCTCGCCCGCCGTGGCTTTGAGCAGGGCCCAGAAGCCGAAGAAGACGGCCAGGGCGCCGGCTGAGATGACGGTCTCGAAGAGAACGGGCCGAGCCGCCAGGTACAGCAACTGGGAGGCGCCGAACAAGGCGGTCGCGCCGAGGGCGTAAAGGACGTAGGGCACCTTGGGGAACCAGCGCTTGACGACCTCGCGCCACAGCAGGTACAAGAACCACGTGGCGGCGCTGGCGAAGACGAAGACGCTGACCTGGGTCGACAAGGGTTGGCCGGAGATCGCCTGCCAGGGCAGGAACAGGACCAGGGCCGGGACGATGCCGAAGTACGAGTAGTACTTGCCGTCGTAGTAGGCGAAGTCCCACTGGTAGTTGACCCCGGCCGTTCGGCGGTAGGTCGGGTCGTAGGGCAGCGTGGCGTTGACCAGGGATGGGTCGGGTTGCTCCAGGAACGACAACTGGCCGTGGAGAAAGGCGTCGACCAGGCGGGTGTACTGGTGGTCCTGGGCGGTGAAGATGGCCTTGACCGTGTCGGAGAAGGTGGCGCCCAGGGGGGCCGACCAGACGACGTAGGTGCCCAAGGTGATGATCATGCCGGCGACCAGGGCGCCGTTGACCACCTTCTGGACGCGTGAACCGGGGTCGAAGGGCGCCCGCCAGCCCCGGGCCTTGACAATGAGGTAGACGACCACCAGCAGTCCCCACAGCCCGAGGAACCGGATCCCGTCGAACCACAGCGGCATCGTCTTGTTGACGACGATCTGACGGATGGACATGACCGACTGGTCGGAGTCGAACTCGACGGCCACGCGGGTGACGGGGCCCGCCGGCATCAGCGTCACGTAGTCGGTGCGGGGAACGCCATCGACCATCTGGAAGGTGCCGGAGTTACGGTCGGAGGCGCCCGCGTCGTCGTAGTGGACCTTGATCGGCTGGGTCTTGTTGGAGCCGGTGAACTCGGGCTCGATCCACACCGTCTTGACGGTGGTGTCGAAGTCCGCCAGGTCGATCATGCCGTGGGGGCCGGTCATCTCGAAGACGCCGGCCTCGCTGTTCCAATTGACTCCCTGAAGCGTCACACGCTCGGGGGTCGCCACGATCTCCTCGCCGCCAGCCAGCGAGGCCCAGTGGGGCAGGTTGAACAGGAAAACTTCGAGCAGTGCGGCCAACAAGCCCAGCGCGACCACAACCGCCAGGATGCCGCGCTCAGTCACAGCTTGGATCCAGCGCACGGGGGAATGCTAGCCGACGGGGCCCAGTGACCGCCCGGGACGGGGCCGGGTCCGAGGGTGTCGGTCGGCGGGTAACGCGTGGCTTACAGGAAGCCTCTTGTGGCCTTGGTGGCTGAGAACTGGACGACTGAGTCAACTGGCGTTCACGCTCGGGGTCGCCACGAAGTGCCGGACCGGGGCGAAGCGGGGGGAGGACACTTCGTGGGGTGACTAGACTGGCTATGAGCATGGGTTGAAACGCTGTGCCGTCCGCTCTGGCGTCGTCAGGGCGGAACCTGGTGTCGACCCAAGCGTCTGGCCTCCCGACCGCGACCACAACACGACAGGCGGGTGCTACCGTGGTGTCCCGCCATGGGGGCTCGGCGCGGGCCTTTCCACGGAGGGTGGTGCAATGACTAGCTGGCGAGAACAGCGCCGTCGCGTTGAGCCGCAGATTCTCGGCGGCGTGGCGACCCTGACTGGCCTCCAGGCGACATTCCTGTACCGCCTCGCCAAGCAAATGATCGGCTACTTCGGCGTGGCCGTGGTGGCGGCGCTGACGGAATGGACGACGTTCTACGTCTGCGACGGCCTCCTTCGCCTCAACGTCTATCTGTCGACGATTCTCGCCTTTTTCTGCGGCACCTTGGTCAACTTCCTCGTGGGCCGCCGCTCGGTCTTCCGCCGTCAGGCCAGCCGGGGGCTGAGGTCCGTGCGTGACGGGATCGGGGTCTACGCCACGTCGGCCGTGGGGCTGGGGCTGAACCTCTCCCTCATGTGGCTGCTGACCGGCCGGATCGGCCTGCAGGATCTCCCGGCCAAGATCGTGGCCACCGGACTCGTTTTCTTCTGGAATTTCTTCGCCCAGAAGTTGCTCGTTTACAAAGCCTCAGTCAAGTAGGGTCACCATGGATTCAGTTCTCGTCACGGGCGGCGCCGGTTTCTTCGGCAGCCTCCTCAAGGTCGCTCTGGCCTCGCAGTTCCAGGTGGTGAGCGTGGATCTGGAGCCGGACGATGAGGTCACCGGCAATGTCCTCAACATCCGGGGCGACATCCGCCACCGGGCCCTGATGGAGGAACTCTTCTCGCGCCACCAGTTCCGCCACGTCTT
>Ga0209629_10001166_pt1 | contig 16057 bp, 13 predicted proteins | sample TergutCu122P5_FD_187286 | JGI IMG/M metagenome (GOLD analysis project Ga0209629, IMG submission 187286) | Cubitermes ugandensis P5 segment gut microbial communities from Kakamega Forest, Kenya - Cu122 P5 (SPAdes) (version 2) | ecosystem: Host-associated > Arthropoda: Insects > Digestive system...
TTCCTTCGGCGCCTTGCCTTGCAGGAAAAAAAAAAATTTTATGACAGCTCGCGTCTCGATATTGTTGAAATCGCGCGCGTCGCCTGACATGCTTCCTTTCAGCCTCTGTAACAAGAAACGACTTGCAATTCGGCACATGAGCAGACCCCTCTTTCCAACGACACTATCGATTCCGTCCTACGACATCGGGAAGTGGGTCGGGCTAAGGACTTATCAGCACCCCCTCATATGTTCTTGTGTGGCATCTATGGAACAAATTTAATAGGACCATATTTCTTTCATTATAATATCTGAGGGAAAATTTAGTAGTAGATTTAGTAGTAGTAGTAGTAGTAGCAGTAATACTCATACTAGTAGCAGCAGTAGCAGTAGCAGCAGAAGTAACAGTAGTAGGAGTAGTAGGAGGAGGAGGAGCAGCCATAGCAGCAGTAGTAGGAATAGTAATAGCAGCAGCAGTAGTAGTAGGATTAGGAGGAGTTGGAGGACGAGCAGGAGGAGGAGAAACAGCAGCAGAAGTAGCATCAGAGTGTTTCTGATTCCAACAGAATGGAGTACCTCCACATATTATGTGTGTCTTATGTGGTTTGTTAGAAAGAATATTGTCACAGACATGGACTGGTTTCAGCGGAGATAGGAATTGGTGTCCTTGGCGACTGGATCTGTCTCTACTAGACTTTTTGATGGGGGCTTTTAAAATCCATCATATACAAACACTGCCCTCAGTCAGCAGATAATTTTCAATTGCGTATTCAGGATGAGCACAGGAAAATCCCAGATTACATGCTATGTATTTCTCAGAGTAAGAAGAATCGGGTTTGTATGGGCAAAAAATTAAGGGGATTGTACTTTATTGGATTCTGTATATGGGCACACACATAAAATAGCAACCCTGTTAGTGTTTTGACACTCACCTGTTTCGGTTGCATCACTTTGATAGAGTGGAGAGTGGCAGCACCACCATGTAACACTCGTAAGTTTAACTTTCCCACCATTTCTGTTGTCGTTGCTGTTGCACTTCTGATGTCTTTTTTAGCACCTCGACCGAACTGAACAGATATTGAGCAACACAGATAAATACTAGAAACATTATGTGCTGTTAAAGCTGCTATTTCCACAAGTGGATGACGTGGAAAGCTCTGTTGACTGGAACTGGATTAATGGGTTTACTACATTTCACTTTTCCATTGACTAGTAATTGTAATTGTAATTGTAATTTATTTCACATTCCATAGATCCATGATAGGTAGCAAAACCTTTGGATATAGAACAAGTCATAATATGACATGCAATAGCTACATACATAATACAATATATAATAGCTACATAAATATAAATATAAAACTAATATAAAGTTACAAGTAGTAGTGTTGTGAATATGGTGATTAAATGAATGAAATATTGGTGTCTTTTTGGTTTTGTCAGATTATACATGTGCCATGTTAGGTAAGTAGTGATGAAAAGGGGACAGAAAGCGCAGCATATTAGACAGGACAAATTAAACATTTTGTTCCTGTCAAAGGGGTTAGTCGTTTCAGATTTTGTAAAATATTCTAGTACCCAAGAAATTATAATACCCAGCACACCGTTTGTTTCAAAGTTGCTGGAGATTACAACTTTTACTCTACTTCTGCATTATGTGGTACAGTAAATGATGAAATCCATAGTAAAAACTAACATTTGCTCAGCTAGCCAAGAAATTCCTGGCATGTTGTGGAACACAAAGGTTTATTAACATGTTCACAAGTCTGCCACTTGTCTCTATCCTGAGCCATATGAAGCAATTCCAAGCTACCCTGTCATATTTTTACGTACAAAGAAGCTTAAAAAAACAAGGTAGGAGCATGTCTCACGTGAAGTAGATCATCTGACAATGGATTTCTCCATTCAGAGGACACATGTAAATTGTCTGTGTCATCATACAGCCATAACAGTGTGATGTAAGTGTGCCATATCACCATATGATCAGTTTAAAGATGGCATGGCCACTTTAAACAATGTCAAATGTTGAAATACACAGTGTGATATCACTTTTGTGTGTGATGTGTTGCAACTCTGGAAATTCATCACAGTTGGTGGAGGTGTATGGAGTACGTGTAATGTCATGGAAACAGATGTATACATAGTACAGTGCTCTCAGTAATGGCAGAAAAGATGTTGACAAGAAGCAGTGACCTGGATGCCCAAGCATATCCAGAATGGATGACAATGCTTGTCATGCAGATGCCCTTACCAGAGAGGAGAGGCATATTAAGCAGAATGACATTGCCTGAGAGCTAGATATTTCACTAATAGTGCACACAACATTTTCCACGATCATCTAAATTGCAGGCAAGTGTGTGCACACTAGGTACCAATAAACTTGATAGGTATCACAAAGTACATGGTATGGTACCCTTTCTCATGCATATGACACACTATGCCAGTCAAGGAGAGCAGTTTCTTCAGTGAATTGTTAGAGGGGATAAAACATGAATTAATTGCATGATTAAAAAAAAATGTAATATGGAAACACCAATCACTATGCCACCAAAGAAATTCAAGGTAACACTCTCAGGTAGGAAGCTCATGGCAACTGTATTTTCTGGTGGTGACCTTAAAGATGTGCTTCTTGTGGATGTCTTTGATTGTGGTGACAGGAAGGACTGAATGTTACAGTGGTACACTTGAGAGATTATGGAAGATCATTTGTTGGAAAAGACCCATGTTGCTGTGCCAAGGCATCATTATTGTGCATGGTAACACCATGCCCCATACTGTAAGATGTACTTGTGACTTGTTATGATGCTATAAATTGGAGGCTCTGGTACACCCTTCCTACAGTCCCTGTCACATGCCCAGTGATTTCCATCTTTTTGGACTGCTTAAGAAGCACCTAGCTGGCAAACAATTTTCAACATATGCCAGTGTGAAGCAAATTCTCCAGTGCTGGTTGCATACACTTGACACACTGATTTCTACACTGGTTCCATGGTGGGACAACTGCTTAAATGTCAATGGTGACTACACAGGGTGGGTCAGATGAAAACATTCTGCAACCCATGTGGCATGCATGTGCAAGAAGTCAGAATAAAGTTCTTGTCCTCAGAGTGTTTGTTGCTTTACATTTTGTAAATTCTCTGTAGAATGCAATTCTGTATGTGGGGAGGGGATAATAAAAGTTCCTTCAAATCAGATGACTTGTATGATTGATAAATGCAGTATTACATGGGGAGTATGAGGCACCTTCATTTCATTCAGTCATTATGTAGTTCATTTTGTAATTTATTAACTTCATGTTTATTTTGGTAGCTAGAATAAATTTGCATTAGAATTCCTCCATTATTGGAATGTCAATTACAAGAAGTCCTCTCAGTGAGAAAGAGTGTTATGTCTGGACATAGAATAGTTCTGGAGGTCTACTGAAAGTGTCTTGCTCAATCTCAATGTGTCATTTTTGGGCAGAAATGTATACTTAGCATTCCCACCAACACAAGACAAAGGGAAATGGACCAACAGGAAACTCTCTTCAAAGTTCAGGGTTTGACATTTTAGTCAATGGGAATCTCTTATTTCCCAAGTTTCAGAAATATTTGTAGTTTAGTTTCTTTGGACAGCACCCTAGACAGGGATACAAATGGCTGTGAAGATACTACATATGAGGCTTTTCATTTGTGGTTTTTCATCTTTCACCTGGACTTGAGATTCTGAAAACAAATGGTTAGTCAAATAATTTTCATGTCTTTGACATCCAAGCAGTATGTTCTGTGGAACTGGTATGAACGTAAATTAAAACATTGTTAATTTTCTATTTGTTTATTAGTATATATGTCTTCAATATGTATTTATTCTCATGATTCATACATACCTCTCTCTCAACTTTGAGGATCAGGGGCCCAACTGTAAATTTTGTTTTCACAGTTGTGTGTGAGCTCATCATGTTAACTGTAACATCACCTTCCCGCCGTATGGAAGACAAACCATATAAAGTTGCTTTAGCACCAGGGCGCTGTCTTTGCTTGTTCTGTAAAACACACTGAATTAATTGTGGAAATAATAGTTCTTACAGAACTAAAGAATATGGTAACAGAAACTTGTTGTATGTGTAAAGGATTGTGAAATGATAACTGGTGTTTGAAAACAAAATGTTAAAGAAACTATTTGAACCTGTTATTAAAAAATGCAGTAATTAAAAAAATAGCACAATGAAGAATCTGGCAGTCTGTATTGTCAATCCAGTACTGCTGGGTTCATTAAACCAAGGAAGATGTGAGGGACGATATATGTAGAAAGCATTAGAGAAACAACAAATCCTAATTTTTGGCTAATTGAACTGCATTCATAAATTTCTTATTGTAGGAAAAAAAGTCAGTATATGTCATGAAATGTAAATTTCATTACACTGTAAAATTTTGGCACTACTTTTCAATGTTGTCTATATTTACAAAATAAAAATAGTTAATAGTTTATGCCTCTGTGCTTTGTAACTTGTTTTTTCTGCTGATTAACTTTTCAACCATAAAATTTATGACTATGTAGCATATTAATTGCTGTCGAGATCTGTCATACAATTGTCATGCAGAAAATGTACATCAAAACCAATAAAATGGACATATTTAAAAGTATGTGCCTCACAGCTAAAATGCATGTTAAATTCTTTCTGAAACGTTTCCTAAAAAAGATTTGGAACCCTCTTAAACTTGGAGCCTAACAAGTTGAAGAATGTATTTGACATACCTTGTCTTTCTTTGTTTTCTTTTTGCTGTTTTTGTTATGGTCATGCTGCTGCGGCCTTGCTCGACTTATCATTCCATCATCTGATGACCGTTTTGTTGTTGCTAGTTCTGTGGTTGCACCAGCAGCATTAGTATGTGTTACAGCTGGATTAGTAGAGTTGATATAGACAAGTGTCACTTGTTCCACTTCAGGATGTTCTGCTATCAGCTGTGCTGAGATGGCTGCCAGCGACTCATTCACTGTTGCTTCTACAGCTTTGCTGAGAAATATCCAATGTTATAAATTACTATTTCTCCCCCAGCACTGTGCCATGCAAGGTTAATATTGTAAACGTGAGTTGGTTCATTGTTAATTCCCATCTTTGACTTCTAAAATAGTGACAACTCATGATTAGCATCAAATGCTCAATGTAAGAATCATGACAACATTTTATGGTTCCTAACCATGGAACTGCTACATCAAACAATTTTTTTTAATGCTGGTACTTTAATGTAATTTTGCATGCTGGAGTGTACAGTGCAAAAAGGATAAACTGTGACTAGTTATGCATCAGTGAACTGATTATAATCAAATACTGTTTTTAACAATGGAACTTCATTCTGAGCAAAAAATCCAACTTTTCTGATTGTTTAAATATACGGAAAACCAAATAAGTCAGTATTTTACCACAACTTCATACTATTGACAACCCTGTCACAATCTGAAAGAACTAATCTTCTTTTGCAAAGAGAAATATTTTTGTATAGGACTAGCCAGATATTAGAGAAGTAATTTTAATGGAATAGGGCTAATGAAAACCAAACACATTTTACAGTGACTGAGGAGAAACATTTAAATTCAGCTGACCGTGCTTAACACTGATTAAAAACTGGTCCAGTTGAGTATATTTGGAATCAGAAATACTCAATTCTATAGTGTACTGGATATCTAATGTGACGCAAGTTTTATGATAGGAAAAGAGAGGGCCTTATTTAGAAACTGTGGTCTAATCAATGATTTTATCCACAAAGTGCAACATATATGTAGGAAAACATAAGAAATAAGCGTAGGAAAGAATAATTTTACTTGCATGGTGTACCATTATCATTATCATTATCATTATCATCATCATCATCATCACCACCAACATCATCATTCATTACACATCATGTCTTGTTACTGTTTTTTAAAGTAAACTGTAATTGAATCACAGTGTAGTTATACACTTTGTTAATTTGGCTACTTATTGGCAAAATGTCATAGAATTACTATCATCAGCTGATATAAAAATGTGTGTCCTGTTCATTTGCATTTCATTAACATAACATGCCAAGTTTATAGTAAACTTGATAATTTATTTCATGCTTATGTGTTATTTAAGAGGCCTCAGGATTATTACTGTGAATTTACAAGAGGTTCTTATAGTGAAATAAAATCTGTGCCTGTGTTTGTAATCATAATAATCATTATCAGTATTACGTGGTTGATTGTGCGATGTCTTCCGACCTGTGACCAGGTCTCCTGTTTCCGTTCTGACTGGCAGTTGGATGTCTCCTCCTCTTCTTGTTGTTCTTGTTGCTATCATGCTTGCTGTTACTGTTTTTCTTCTTCTTATTATTATTATTATGAAGATGGACATTAACAGGGTCATAATTCTTCCTCAGGATCCTATTTATTCTTTCCAAGATGTTGTCCACAAAGCGATTGTACTTCGTGATGTAAATAGGAGGAACAGCATTGTCACTGCTGGTCTCAAGGGAACCTTCACAACCATCACAACAATATCACAAAAAATCAAGAATCTGTACTTTGTAAATTTTACAGATCAGAATAAGAACAATACCAAAATGTGTGAACACTCTAATATCAAGTCTTCCAAAGACTAGGCCTGTAAGTCAAATCAGTAACTTCTTTTACTCCTTTTTTGATTATACTTCCTTTTCGTTCAAAAGAGCAATGTAATGGACATGAGTCATTTTGAAGTACTTATTTCAGGTGTTTGATGAATGAAGATCAGATAAAGTTTATTCCTTCATATTTGTATTTTTATTTTATTTAAACATTCCATAAATCCATAAAAAGTAGTATGTTGAATATAGAACATGTTAATAGAAACACATATGTACTATTCTCAAAAAAGTCAAGAGAATAATAAAGAATAGAAGACAAAATACATAGTATCATATGTGGAAACAAAACTCTAATATATATGTGAATTTATGATAAAAATTTAAGTTATGACACATTTTAAAGCATTAAAATTGTATTCATCAAATAACTATAGGCACATAAATGTAGGTCAAATACTTTGGTTAAATGAAAAATATTTTGTGTAAATCTGTGAATTGAATCCAGATATTTTTCATAGTGAAAGATATGGGCTTCATTTCCCAGTGAAGTGACATAACTGCCACTCAGTAAAGGTACAACATTTCTGCATGAGATTTCCAAATAAGAACCCATTCACCAGTCCATGATACACAGTGTATCAGAGAAAAGAATCAACCTTGAGTCATTTAAGGGATTAATCACGTGTGCTAAATCAGAAGAAAAGATTATTAGCTGTTTAAGAGACAATTGTTTAGAGTAGACAAATACAAACATTAAGTTTCTGGCTGTTGTAATGTATAACCAAGACCAATGACATATTAAGATTCAGAAACTACTTAGACAGAAGCAGTGACTTAGGTGTGTTCAGTATAGATTTCACAAGTATGATTAATGGATATCAAGGTAGAACAGAAACTCACCAGACCCTGCGTATAATCATTGTGATCACACTAGAAGAAATCCATCATCATGAAGGGATAAAAAAGAATGCTCTGTCCAATCAAATACTAAACAGCAGCAAGTTGCACACAGTTTGTTTTAACAGCAGAGACAAGCTTGCAACACTTTGTGACTCACTGTGGTATATAACACAGTGCATAAACTGACTTTGTGTCTGGGTCAGTTTCCAGTAAATGCCTTTAGATTTATTCATATTTTACCTTCAATTTATGCATTAAAGACAAATATGTTACATGTTGTGTATAGTTTCTTGTACAGAAAGTTAGTTTATATTCAGTTCAAAAAGAAATAGATATAATACTAATTTGCTGAAAAGCCTGTCAGAAGTCTGTTCTACATTCAGGCTTGCGAAATGGTCATATCATTATAATGAGCAGCTGCAAAGCAGCCTGATAATGTCATAGCAGAAACAGAGCTCTTATAATTGCAACACTGTCTCTGAGTTAGATATTTGTTTCTTCCCTCACTGTGTAGCCCAGAGAGAACTATATATGTTTTATTCATATAAAAGACATCACAGTGACATACATAGTGACCAAATAAAATGGCTGATAATATGATGAAAGTATACCACAGTTTGTGATGTTATGAATACCTGATTTACTGGATACTTAAATTGAGGCCTGGCTCAAACTCTGATATTAAACAGGTTAGCTCACTGATAACAGGTCTGATTGTGTTCAGAAAGTACTTGACTTGGTGCAGAACTTTACTGTGACTAAAGTTCTCTATGATTTGCTTCAGTATTTCCATTTAAATTCTAGAGAAGTGCTTTGTAACAGTCAATGACTGTTTCCTTCCATAATATTCAAGTAAAATTATATAACATAAGACCAAAAGTAATTTCTGCAATTATACATTACGTTAACAGTTTTCATGTTCTTCTTACTCCTAGGTGAAAAAATAGATAATGTTAACAAAATATGATACGTATTCCTCTAAACCATTAACTGTTGTGTAGTTGACACCATGCCTGCATCATATTGTGGAGGTACTGACTGATTTTTTTAGTCCGTAAAGACAAATTCTGGGATAATATCTTGACCTGTGCCAAGATCACAACTATTTCCACACCTTTTTCATTTCAACACTTACAGTCATCATATTTCTTCTTTTTTGTTACGTAACCTGCAGATGTGAGGAAGGATCATTATATGGAACAAGCATATGAGATACATATTTTTGCCATCTCCATTACCAAGAAAACGTAATGATTAATTATATCTCATTTAATGAAGCATAACCTAAGTTGTTTTGCAGGCTTAGGATGTTTCTAAATCCCAAGAAATTAAATTTGATATGGGGCTTTGCTTATAGAAATTCATGTAGCTTTTAATGTTCTTTATCTGGTCCTAGCTGGCCAGTTGTGTGTTAGATTAATTCATTTCCTATCCTCTAAGTTTAATTTTGTAGAAAGTAACACCCTTCATTCTGATCTCAGTGGCCGCGTGGTCTAAGGCTTGGGTCTGGGGCCACTTGCTCGAAGGACTTGTGGGTTTGAATCCCGCCGGGGGCATGTATGTCTCTCTCTGGTGAGTGTTGTGTGATGTGTGATGTCTCTGTGTTGGACTGATTATACATCCAGAGGAGTCCTACCCAATGTGATGTGTCTGAATGTGATCGGGAAGCCTTGATAACGAGGATGCCCTGGCCTACTAGGTGCTGTTGCGAGGGGAGGTGGGCACCATTCATACTTCAGACATATACTTATATGAAACAACACATATCTCTGAACTGAACGTAGGTTTGAATTACATTACATGCCCCTTGTTTTGCCAAGGAAAGAGTACATGATTTGAAGAATATGACATTAAGGGGCTTTTGTACAAAATTGTCTGATCTTAGATTTTAAAATATAGAGCATGTAATTTTGTGTAAAAAATGAAATAAAATGTCTCTCTGGCAACAGGACCCAAATTCTCACTGTTGGCAACACCAAAGACGGCACTGGACATGGGCTTGAGACACTTCATTTCGAAGCCTTACATCTTACTTAATTACCATCAACTTTAATATTATCTCTTCATTTCCATCTAAATAGACCAGACGCCCGATTTCCACGATAATGTAAACAATTTGCATACGCATTGTTTCTCACGCATGCTTCATGTTCAGTCCCCCATAACATAGATATTATGCTACCACAGTAATACTGGATAAAGTGAAGGCCTATAAATTTCTAAATCTAGTTCCTCCTTATGTAATATTTTGCATATCGACAGAATATATCTGAACCACGTATGAAGTCATTTGTACAAGAGACAAACTTCGTTTACGAAACGCCTTGCAATGCAGTTTTACTCTCATTGTACGAAATTTGTAAGAATGGATTGAGCCTATTCTTACAGTATTTGAATTACGTTTCGAAGGCGCTGAGGTTTTGGGGCGGAACGGCATAAGCCTAGATGAACGTACATGTTGCTGCCCAATGTCCGTACTTGTCGAACCGACATTGCTCAGCGCTGTAATTACATACTGAATACTATGGAGACATGTAGTTTTCGGCATACTGGTGCCATAATTGCGTTTTTGAAAAGTTTAGGGGGCAAAATCCCGTTACGTGTGATACTTCTGCCCAATCTTCAAACCGAAGAAACGGTTTATTTGTTATTTTATTGTATTTCATAAAATCGCATATGTAATTATACGCTATCATAACTTTTGACTTGTGGGCAATTTCTTCTGCAGCAATCCATTCTATTTATCTCCATGTATGTATCAGGGTCCGTCAACAGCACCATTGCCATCAGAATCGTAGTCATTGTTGTCGACGTCCTTGTCTTAAATCTGACTGTGACTAAGCAAATAGTGATAACAGTGATACCAGGAGATTGTCGAAATTCTTGGGCCCTGATTGTAAATATAGGATGGTCCTCCGAAACGTCTTTTATTAAATACCAGTCTACACGAAGTCATATTGTAGAGGACCTGAATCTTCAACGCCGTTGCACGAACCTCAGTTGGTGTAATGTTACCAAGTGCTGTAAAGTTCAGTAATATTATTTTGACCACAGATTGCATTTGTGAGCGTCTTGTGGCTTCAAAATAATTACGTAATATGATTTGAGTCTGCTATTTTCGTAATCATTATTAAAGAAGTGTTTTTGAGCGAAAGCATATTCAGTATACTTTAAAGGAAAACACAGAAGCTTTATTAGTCGCAAGTAAGTAGTTGGATCTGGAAGTAACTACTGCGATGTCTATTCAACAGAATTCAGGATAATTACAAGAAAAGGATAGCTGATAAATTCTCCTGCTACCATTCGGTCCAAAATCGTCTTCCCGTTGGCTGTGTAAGAACAAAGACAAAAATACGCAGAAGTGTAGTCGTCCAAATTGTATGTGGATGTGAAAGTGGATCTTTCACATGGAGGGAAAAATATAGGTATCCGAGAATACGGTGATGAGGAAGGTATTTGGGCTTAAGAAGGATCAGCTAACAGATGATTGTTAACAAACTGCATAATGAGCTACATTATCTATACTTCTCACCAAATACGAGTATTATTCGGGTGACCAAATCAAGTAGAATGGGATGGGCGGGAATGTGCCATGTATGGGAAGAGGAGAGTTGCATGTACGGTTTTGGTGGGAAATACCTGAGGGAAAGAGGCCACTTGGAAATCTAGGTGTAGATGGAAGGATAATATTCAAGTTCATCTTAAATACGTAGAACAGGGTAGTGTACTGGGCTAATCTGGTTCAGGATATGGACAAGTGGAGGGCTCCTATGCACACGGTAATAAATTCCCGGGTTCCATAAAATGCAGATAATTTCTTAAATAATTGTGAATATATCAGCTTCTCTTAAAGGACTCTGTTCGTTGGAGTTAGTTTGTTAATGAAGTAGCTCGTTACGTCTTTAGGAAACACGAGTTCTAAACATTGCTTAGATGAGCTTCAAGTAGTTAATGGTTGGGTCTACTTCTATACTGATTGTTTTAAATGTGTGTTCGATGGCATAAAAATTGGCCTTCATCAATCCTAATTTTAAATGTAATTCTTACATGCTGGTACGTCGCACATGTTACGTTATTCTCGGTCGCCTTTCTAAGAATTAAAAAAATTAGTGTTGTGGAACAATACAGAGTAAAAGTAATAGGCTCTTCAATTACTGACAAGGCATGAAAACTTAAATAATGTGAAAAGGAGAAATGTCATTCCTTCAGATTTTCGTTCCAAAGATTACATAAAATTTTTCACTAAAATGAATAATTAACGCAATGACGAAACCGTCCCTTTTAGTAGACAAATATTACACTTACATATTCACACGCAACCACTCATACTTGGTCTGTTTTTACCAGTAAAAAGTCAAAACCGTATATTCACGCTTCCACTTCTTCCGGGAGAGCCTGTGATTGCTTTCCTTGTTAGCATCACAACACAGAGTAGACGAAACTTTAAAGGAAGATTTAACGAAAACGTCCGTTTTTCCTTTGGATTTTCATTAAAATCAAGTGTACTGAAGTAGTGAAGTTGCTTGACCATTAATGAGACAGTATTAAAAATACATATTCCCGTTGGTCAAACATGATTTTCTTTAGTAAGCTGAGTAAGTTCTGCGCTAAGCAAATTTCACTGATACAAGGACAATGATTACTAATTACAGAATCGATGGCAGTTTTGGACATTAAACTGCGATACTTGTTTATTAGAGGAAGATCGAAGCAGTTAAACAGAGGACTCTGTTCCTGGCATTAAGACCATGCCGAATAATCTGGTATTGCACATTTATATAAAACACTGTATACATAATTACCACTAAATATCTAGTATTCCATGACTTTAAATGTGTTCATAGCAGTCTGGCTTAGTCACTTCGCAGACCTTGCGGGAAGATCGTATTCAATAAATTATTCAGCCGTAATAAATATTAGTGAATTACGCTCGGCCTATCCCGGGGACCGAGCAGTACAATGCGTACGTCTCCGGTCATTTGTTTCTTGGAATTATGGGTCCGAATCCCGCCGGGATCATGTATCTCTGTCTCTTGTGAATGTTTTGTGTTGTCAGATCTCTGCGAAGGGCCAATCCCTCGTCCAGAGGAGTCTACACTGACAATGAGTAGGTAGAAGAGGTCAGACTAAGAAGGAAAGATTTACTCTCGACACAGGCACAGACTGCGTGTAGGTCGTAAATTTGTGTCTATTATGTTGCGCCATATCCTAGAATTTGGAATTCTATTCATTATATTTATTTCCGATTTTAACCTAATTCGACCTACGTTTGTCGACGAATTTTAGTGACACTTTCCAACGTAACATTAATGAAAACCTGCTAAGTACTTCTTCAGTTGCTACATGTGTACAAACAGACTTCTAGGCATCCTGTAGCTAATATATCCAAGTCAATGTATATTGATATCACATTTTAATGGGTTTTAGGGAACACACATGTTTGTAATTTACCTCTTTTTCTCATACTTATTATTTCAAACTTCGAAATGTATAACAGTTTCTAAAATATAGAGCGCCGGGATTTAAACCCATGCTGCTCTTTTGGAATTGTGGCCTTTCAAACATGCACAGAATTTCAGACACCGATTCCACCCGTAAGCGCCTTAAAGTGGTGTGACTAGCCTATTTTTGACAGTGTCAGAATTGCTGTCACAAGAACTTGTAAGCCTATTATATTCATGTTATAGAAGTTTTGCTTTACGTTGGAAGAAAATTTGTAGAAGCTAGAAAATGACTTTTCATGTTCAATAAGTTCCATAGAAATTCAATTTCTTTTTAAACGTCTGAAGTCAGACACGCAAATCTTGGCAAGTAATTACTACAGTGTTGAATTCCTTTATGCACTTAGGAGTCAATTGCAGTTTAAAATGGGCATAACTCCTATACCACTTAGAGCAGGAGATATTTGAAACGAATATTTCTTTGCCCTCTTTTGGATCCGCCAGAGTAGCGTGCAGGAAGTAGACGCGGTTAAGGCAAAGGAAACAGAAGTTACATTTTAGCCTACTTTCATTCCTAAAAGGAAATAAGTAGGCTTTTGAGGCCACGCGTGCTTCAAAGCGTGTTGTATGTGTCTATGTGCATGTTCCAAATTCAATTGACCAAATTTTATGAAAATTGTGTCACGGAAGGGCACCCGCACGTGTGGACAGCATGTTGTGTGTATTTGTGCCCCAGTTTCGTTTGACTGATATTCATGAAATGATGTGAAAATTACATCATTGGAGACATCAAACGCTGTAATTTGTTACACTCACTTATAACTTTACAGAGGTTGCGCGAACTTGCTAGGCAGGAGCGACGCTAGCTGCAAATACAATTTAGGCTAAAATGATATCCGGCAATTTCCTCGGAAAAATATGCAACTTTTATAAAAGTATTATAGGATATCAAGAAGTAATTTTCTCATATAATTTTGTATTCTGATAAGGATGAATAAGACATAACTAAATCAGTAGCTGAACAATTTAATTCTTAATTCCAATTTTCTCGCAGAGACTTAATTGCGAAAATTGCCCTGTAAGTACTTTACATCCTTATTGTTCATTTTTTCTTAAAACTGCATAAACTAAAATTAAAACATTCACAAAATGGCTTTGAAAACGAATAGGTAAAATGGTTAACAAACGTCCAGCTTTTTAAAGTTTCGAAAGGGTGTACATATATGAAGTCCTCGTTTAAACCATCTCTGAGCTGCAGTGCCCGCAGTCCAGGCCGCGACCTAGCTGTCGCTTTCTTCCCAACACTCGATCTAGCTTTACTGACCCAACGCGCAACGTTTAGATAGGTCACAGACCGCTCGCTTTCTGCAGCACTTTAGAGTTCGTTGCAAGTACTTTTAAAGAGTGTATCTCTCAGCGCAAACTTTTATTACGGTATTTAAATTTTTTTTCAAAATATTTGGGAGGGTCCTACAGGTCTTGTGGACGAAGAGCCCCTGGTAACATTACATGAACCACCTAATTTTGAGGCGCGTCATTCTCATTGTGTTGTCAAATAACAAAATCACCGCATAAACAATTCCAACCACAGAGATATATAGCTCGTAAGTATAATCGGCTGTTATATTTACTAGTAGAACCACACGTCGCCCCAAGGACACGGTCTCTTACACTTTGCCCTATAACATTTTCACAGGTCGAGACCTGCCCCCAGAAGTCCTCCCACCCGCATACATAGACAACACTGAAGATCATGTAACTACGCCCACCCACATTACAGTTGACAGCTTCCAGCCACCCATTCAAAGGCACTGCACAGAGTTTCACAGTTCCTTAAGCAAACGAATTGCAAATACAAGACAGTGTACATAGTATTCAGCACTCAAGATAGAGACTGGCAATAGAGAAAACAGATGAATAATAAGACCCTAATATGTAAACCTGTATATACAATACCATAGTATTCTAATATTCCAGTATTCTAGACTTAGTCTATAGATAATACATTTACCAATGTACCTTTGTACATATCAATATGTAACCCATTTCTAGACATAGCTATAAATAGACATAGATGTTACTATTACACTAAACAGCCCCAGACCATGCCCCCTTCCTCCGACACAAACGAGATCTCGCACCTACTCCCCCCTCCACCCCGCAACCAACAAACTCCCCACACACGTTGGTATAGCCTATTGATAAGTTCTTATGTACAACCTGAAGGTGGCCAACATTGATGGCCGAAACATGTAGTTGTGCCCTAGTATAATAAACATTCCACCAAGAAATAGAGTTGTGTTTGACAGTATACATACAGACATACATACCATTTGACTTTTCTTGTTATGAACCGCCTGAATTAAGCATGTGAAACGTGATACAGAGATAGGTCAAATACACATATGCCAACTACATAAGCCCTAGGATGTATAGCGTATAAGTCAGCAAACATACACTTGAAAAAGTTGCCAAGCTCTGGAGTTGTATCCGAATAAAACCGGGGTATCAAGTACGTACACAACCGAAGTCTCACACATATATAAAAACTAAATTAAATGAAATTTAGGTGACCATCACCATTATTAGTATGTCTATAAAGTAAAGAGGCACTGAAATTTATCCATTTTGAAAATGTTACAAGGAAAACAAGTCAGAACACAAGTTATTTTCTGAAAGCTGAACACAGTTTTTAAAAAAATGTTCACCTGAAATACTACAAATAACTAACTGCATGGAGCAAGGACTTTCTTGAAATGCTGAGAGCTCCTCAGCTATTTAAAAAAATTTCGCACACTTTATGGAACTCGAAGTTTCAATACAGTATTCATACGAACCCATCATCAACCCAGTCCTGTACAGCTACTTGATAAAATTATAGTTGTCCCTATATATATTCCATGAAGGCGTGTATAGGGAGATGGGTTATAGTTCCCCTCATTCTTAACATCAACTGAAGTTGATGGTGAGTGGTCGACCTCACGCCCCGGCCGCTTTACCCCGAAGGAAAGAGTCCCCGTTGTCCACTGCACAGTAGGCTAGCTAGTCCCGAGAACCAGTTTGGACATTTCGGAGAAAAGATAAATCCCACTAATATTATCTACCAATCTACTCCTACGTCTTTCAATTGGCAAGTGCTCTAAATATATACATCTATATTATATATTTATATAT
>Ga0209629_10001167_pt1 | contig 16056 bp, 16 predicted proteins | sample TergutCu122P5_FD_187286 | JGI IMG/M metagenome (GOLD analysis project Ga0209629, IMG submission 187286) | Cubitermes ugandensis P5 segment gut microbial communities from Kakamega Forest, Kenya - Cu122 P5 (SPAdes) (version 2) | ecosystem: Host-associated > Arthropoda: Insects > Digestive system...
GAAATCGCGTTCGGAATCGTCCAGTGCGTTTTCTATTAACAAATCGGTTAACTGGTCGATATAATACGCTTCTTCTCCTTGAAGCAGATAAACAGGATGAAAAATCCGTTGTTGAATATTGTCCCGCAGCTCTTCAAATTTCAATTCTTTTGCCATAATGTATTTATGCCGGTTTTTATGATTTCAAAGGTAGCGATTATTTTCAATAATAAAAATAATTATTCATACGGCTGCCTGATTCCGTCTATTACTCCTCTTATAATAGCGCTCAGTTTCTTTAATTTATCGTTTTCAATCAGTATGATTTTTATAAAACGGTAAACAGTGTAGGTTCTAAAAATGTAACTTTTTTCTTTCTTTGTCAGCTCCTTTTTATAATGACGATAGAGGATGATGTGATTTTTTACAATATAATAAGTTCGTGCAGCCGAATAATTGGCAGATGCAAGTCCCGGAATTTTGGATTTATAAGTATATCCATACTTTTGATTCATAACAGAATCGGGGAATAAAAGAATTTTGAATCCCTTTCGATTTATTCTTAAAGAATAATCTTCATCGACCGCATCCACAAACAGGGTTTCGTCAAAACTGCCGACCTTGTCAATCACAGCTATGGGCCACAAGGCTCCGGAAATAATAGCCGTATGAATCGCCTTCGGCTCATTGGAAGGCGAATAAAAATGCCGGTTGATATTGGGCGTAGCGATGCAGGGCGGATTGTTTTGAAAATAAGCGGCAACCGAAGTTAAATGTTCCTGAAAATTGACCCAAAAGCTATCCTGATCCATCGATAATATGCCGGTGCAATCATTTTCCTTTGCCCATCGGATACATTGATTTAACGGATAAGCAATCCCTTCATTTTTGCCTGTCGATTGATAACTTATTTTATGCGCATATTCGGGCAGGGATATGGTATATCTGCTTCGATCTTCCAAAGGCGTATTTTCCCAGATGATCAAATGCTCCACTCCGTCGATAAATTGTTTTATGTTGGCAATTGTTTCTTCAACATGAGGATAATATGTGATGACGATAGCTGCTAATTTGTCCATATTCATATATTGCACAAAAGTAATAATAATTTTGACAAAAAAAAATAACAACGTATATTTGTATTTTGTTTTGAGATTACTTGAAATGGATACAAATAGTAAAATACGTCCAATCGCTTTATACCTGCCTCAATTCCACCCTATTCCCGAAAATGACGAATGGTGGGGAAAGGGTTTCACCGAATGGACAAATGTAGCGAAAGCTAAACCGTTATTTAAAGGGCATCACCAGCCTAATTTACCCGGTGAACTGGGTTTCTATGATTTGCGGTTGAGCGAAGTAAGGGAGCAACAGGCGGCGCTGGCAAAAGAATACGGGATAGAGGGATTCATGTACTGGCGCTATTGGTTTGCTGGGAAACGACTGCTGGAGCGTCCGTTTCAAGAAGTATTGGAAAGTAAAAAACCGGATTTCCCCTTTTGTCTGGGATGGGCTAACGAAACTTGGAGCGGAATATGGCACGGATTGAAAGATAAAATTCTGATGGAACAAACCTACCCCGGAGAAAAAGATTATGAAGCGCATTTTTATGACGTATTGGAAGCTTTTAGAGATCCGCGCTATATCACCGTTGACGAAAAACCGATGTTTTGCGTATATAGCCCTACCCTGATTCCTGATATTCCTTTATTTATTTCTATCTGGCAAAAATTAGCCCAACGCGAAGGACTGAAAGGAATTTATTTTATAGGATTTACCGACAACTTGGAAAAAAATTCCCGCCCATTGTTGCAGGCAGGCTTTGACGGCATACAGTTTCAGCGTATTACGGAAGCTACCGAATACATTATCCGCCGGAATTTCTTTGCCCGTTTGCGAAGGAAGCTGTATAACATGGGGATATATAAACATTATACAACCAAAGGAATATATGAATACAGCGACTACATCCGCTATATAACGAAACCGACCGACACGGTCGAAAATACCTATCCTGCCATTATCCCCAATTGGGACAATTCGCCCCGTTCGGGTAGAAACAGTTTGATTGTCAAAAATTCCACTCCCGAACTTTTCAGGCAACATCTGAAAAATGTATTTCAATTATTAAAAAAGAAATCTGCAGAACAGCGGATTGTCTTTATCAAGTCGTGGAACGAGTGGGCGGAAGGCAATTATATGGAACCGGACAGCCAGTTCGGCAGAAAATATTTAGAAGTATTAAAAGAAGAAATAGATAATTTCAAAGCAGATGAATAATCCAGAAATATCCATTATAGCGCCGGTCTATAATGCTGAAAAATATTTACCGCAATGTTTAGACAGCATCCTGAATCAAACGTTCAATGATTGGGAACTGCTGCTGATTGACGATGGAAGCGCGGACAACAGTCCGGCAATCAGTGATGAATATGCCGAAAAAGATTCCCGAATTAGGGTTATTCATCAGGCAAACGCGGGGGCAAGCGCCGCCCGGAATGCAGGCTTGGACAGTGCGCAGGGAAAATGGATAACTTTTGTGGACAGCGACGACTGGATTGCACCCGATTATTTGGACAAGCTGTTGCAGACTGCCCGTAATCAAAATGCCGATGTCGTTTTTTGCAATTGTTATTTTGTTCAGGGAAGCGAAATCATTCCGCAACACATCTATACCGAAAAACAGGTTTTCGACAGGGAGGAAATTTTTAAGAAAATTCTGGTTCTCTCCAAGATACGTTCGGAATTGTGGGGAAAAATTTATAAACGGGAGCTGTTGGCTTCTGTGCGGTTGAAAACCAGCGTCAGAATAGGCGAAGACATGCTTTTTCTCATTGAACTCTATTATTCCAATCAATCGTTTAAGACAGCCATCATCACAGATTTTCTCTATTATTACCGGCAATTGGACAGTTCCGTGATGCGCACCGGCAATTTGGTGCAAAACATCAAGCAAACCACGCAGGAATATGAGAAATTCATCCATCACTACCCTGATGTGGTAGAGAAATATCTGGTGGAAAATGCGACTTTCATTGTCAGGTTACTGACCTATATCAGCAAACAGGACGTATTGACTCAATTTAAGGACAGACACGCAATGAAATTGTTGAAAGAGAACTTTGAGAAAGCTAAAGTCAATCTGGTTCCCAATGAAATACGGTTCATCCGATTGCTGTTTATACATCCGTGGATTGCTAAAATTGGATTTGAAATGAATAATCTGAAAAGACTTTTTAAAAAGAAAAATGATAAATAATCCGACTCCGGCGGACATATCCGTTATTCTTCCGGTATATAACGGCGAACGATATATAAGAGAGACCATAGATTCTATTTTGTCGCAGACTTTCCGCAATTTTGAATTAATTATCATCAACGATGCTTCAACCGATGCTACCGGCGCTATTATTAGGGAATACGCCGATTCGCGCATCCAAATCCACTGCAATGAAACCAACAGGGGATTGATTTACACCCTGAATCGCGGATTGACTCTATGCACCGGAAAATACATCGCCAGAATCGATGCAGACGACATTGCATTGCCTCGCAGACTGCAAACGCAATTCGATTTTATGGAAGCAAATCCGGAAATCGGCGTATGTGGCTGTTCTATCGAAATTTTCAACGATAAGAATACACGCAGGCAACGAGTGGATTTTGCGGGTTCCGACCTGGATATTCGCGCTTTTACTTTTTTTCAATCGCCTTTTAATCATCCGTCCAGTTTTATACGAAAATCGGTGTTTGACCGGCATCATTTGCAATATCCCGAACAGTATCTTCATGCGGAAGATTATGGTTTATGGATTGAAGTTCTGAAATATACGAAAGGCGCTAACATTCCCGAAGTGTTAACCCGCTACCGGAAACACGAAATGAGCATTACTGCCGTCGATGAGAAAACAAACAATAAACGGATTGAGGTACTAATGCAGCTTCATACCCTGTATCTGAATCAAAACGGAATCGTTTTATCGCCCGAGCAGATGAAGATTTACACGCCATTTACCGACCGTTCGTTTACTTACGTAATTAACGCCCAAAACCGGCAGGCAATAGAACAGGTCTTAAAAGATTTTCTGACGCAGCTATCGAAAAAACAGGCGGCGCTATACCCCGGAGTCCTGAATTTCTTATCCATCAATACATTTTATAAATTTTTCATCAACAGGCAAATTCCCAGAAGCGCCTTTTTGTTGAAATTATATGGCAGAGGAGCCATTCATTACCTGAAACGGTTTTTTTAATGACAAGCAATCCGGACTACCCCCAAACCCCCTGAAGGGGGCTAGCGTCTTCAAAATAAGAATTGGGAGCGAAAACGTGATTTATCTTGTCGGTTTGCATATCCCACCAATAACTTTTCAAGCGAAAGTAACTGATATGCCCCAAGTAGAAAGCCACCTTTTGTTCGTCTTTCATTAACATTCCCCGCGTTTTGAGCAACACGATTTGTTCTGCAATTGTTCTTGGAACTTTATTTATAGCCATTTAAAAAAATCAACCCGCCAGCAGTTCTAACGGGATGCGCAGCGGGTGTTGTTATCTTTAACAGGGCAATGCCCATTTGTTAGCAATTTTCTGACTGCAAAGATACAACTTGTTTTTCAAATAACAATGGGTAAATGAAAAAATATTAAAAAAAGGCAAACTTTTTTCAGATTTGCCTTTTTTTTACTATAAAAATGTCGCCCTTACTCCTTCACCACCTTGCTGACTGCTACGCCCTTGCCGGTATAAATCTTGAGCAAATAAACGCCTTTGGACAAAGCCGCAACGGATATTTTTTCGGAAACATTCTTTTCTTGCATCACCAACGTACCTGCTAATGAACAGACTTCTACTCTCTCAATTGGCAAATCAGACTTTATGTAAAGGTCGGATGCGACAGGGTTGGGGAAGATGGAAAAGGGTGTAGCGGAGACATTGTTTAATCCGGTTAGGGCGATAACTTCCAAACGCCCATTAATAAGCGTGTATTGATAATTGATGTCTGAACCGCCGGAAAGAACAATATCATAGGATCCAACAGGCGAATAGATATTTGCTGCGCACGAAATTGTCGGCAAAACATATAAAACATCTGCTGTTTCGTTATTTCTAAAACCATCGTAAACAAGCGTAAATTCAGGATTAGGTTGCCCTTGCATACGGGTTTTATCTTCGGCTGTAATTGTGAGCGGCGCTTTGGATATGGTGAGCATACCATTTTGATAGATAAAGCTATAATTTTGCGCCTTGGCATCCGATGGAATAATCGGATAATTACCTGCATTACTTGTCGAACTCGCACTGCAACTTATCGAAGGAAGAGAAGTTAAAACTGATGATGTTTCGCCGTTTACAAAACCTGAATATTGACAACTAAAAGCGGGCGAGGTATCGCCGTAGGTCATTGAAGCATCATTTGCATTTACTGTTACTACTGCTTTATTTATTGTCAATGTGCCATCTTGATAATTGAAATCGTAATTTGTTACATCGCCTCCTGAAACAACAATCGGGTAAGTACCAACATTGGCAGTGACAGTTGCGGTACAGGATAATTTCGGCAAAATATTGATAACCGATTGACTTTCTCCATTTTTAAACCCTGAATATGTAATTGTAAATGTTGGATTATTAGCGCCATAAACACGGTCTTTGTCGTCTGCCGTTGCTGTTAATGTGGCTTTGGTAATGGTTAGTGTGCCTGTTCCGTAAGAAAAACTGTAATTCGTTGCATTACCGCCCGAACAGGTAATATTATAAGCGCCAGTTGGACTCGCTTGTGTTGCGGTGGTGGTGGCTATTGGCAGCGTGGTAATAGCCGTTTCGTTATCCCCATTCACAAAACCGCTAAACGATACCGTAAATGGCGGATTAGAACTCCCATACACTCTTATTGCATCATGGGGTGTAACATTCAAGGAACATTTTTGAATGGTAAGATTAACGGTTGTTTCACCTGCCAAATAATCATTGTTTGCATCTTGTCTGGCGGTAATCACAACATTACCCGCTTTTTTAGCAATGAGCGTATTACCTGATATTTCGGCAACCGTATTATCGGAAGTTTCATATATTATTGGAGTAGAAGTATTATCGCTAATGGCATTTAAAGTAATTTGTTCTCCGTATTTAATTTGAGGAATGGAAAAAGTAATAACAGGCGGATAGTTTTGATAGAAGAGTACAGGAAATTCATTTTGTCGTTGTTTCCATATTGTAGTAAAATTCCAGCCTAAATAAGTACTAATCCAATTTTGGCTCTGAAATGAAGCTATATCCATATTCTGACCGTTTCTTTCGTTTGTGGTATTTTCAGCAAAAACAGTGATATTATTTATGGTCATGGATGATAACGCATAACAATTGGCAATAGCGGTATTGGTGCCTGTTCCAAGTATCCGTCCTGCATTTGCCGAATTAGTTGATGTTATTTTTGTATTGGCAGCAAAGCTATTTTCAATTCTAATATTCGAACCATTACCACAAATGCCGCCTCTTCCTCCTGTTCCACTTGAAAAATTAGAAAACAAAATATCCCCTGTATTATAACAATTACTTAAATTGCCAGTTGTTGCCAATCCACAAATGCCGCCCGAAGAAAAAGAATAATTAGTTGAATTAATTACAGGCTCAGAAATATTTCCTTTATTATAGCAATTGGTTAAATTTTCGGATGAATATCCGCAAATTCCACCCAAGTAAGAATAAGAATTTTTAATACCGGCAGTAGAGCTAATAGTAGAAGATCCAGGAAGATTTCCAGAGTTGTAACAATCGGTTAAACTACTTGTTGCATATCCACATATTCCTCCGGCATAAGCGTAAGAATAAGTATTAGTACCATAGCCACCTGAACACCAACTACCAGCAGTAGAAATAGGAAAATAAAAAATATTACCATAATTATAACAATTAATAATACTATTTGTTGCGTATCCACATATACCTCCTGAATAAGAATTAGAATAGGAAAAGGCGCCATGTCCACCTGCTAAACACATAGTGTAAGCATAACTTTCAGAAGAAGAGGAAACAATTCCTGTGTTATGACAATTGATAAGGCTTCCTGTTGTATATCCACATATACCTCCTGAATAAGAGTTAGAATAAGAAAGATAATCACCTGTTTTACCTGTGTTATAAGAAGAAATATTTCCTGTATTACTACTATTGTTAACGGGAGTATTTGTTGCGTATCCGCAAATTCCTCCGGCATACGAAGAAGACGAATTAGTACCGGAAGTAATAGTAATAGAAGAAGTAGCAGAAACTGATGCTGTGTTTTGGCAATTATCTATAGAACTATTCGATGCATAAGCACAAATTCCGCCCGCAGACGTTCCTGATGAAGTTGATATATTTCCACTTACCGTTAAATTTTGAATAGTTGCATTATCCACATATCCAAACAATCCAACATCTCCGGTTGTATTCAGACTCATTTCAATTTCATGTCCTCCACCGTCAAAAATTCCATTAAAAGGTTTTGAAGCTGTTCCTATCACGCTTGTAACCACATTAAAGTTCTTCAAATCTTGAGTTAGCAAAAAATATTTGCCGACAAAAGGATAGCCATAGTCTAACATTTCAGCCAAAGTTGCCATATCCGCTTTGGAAGAAATCAAATAAGGCGTTCCCTGATTTCCATTGCCACCGCTGAATTGTGCATATCCGTTCACACTTGACAGAAAAAGCATTGTTAGAAATAAAATGTTTATCCTACTCATGTGGCTTTTCAGACTCGCCCCGTTTTTCAAATGGTCTCCGGTCTCCATTACTCTGTCTAATTGATTGTTCCGTTTCATGATTCTTTTAATTTAAATTATCAATATTCAATTAATTTATGAAATTATCATTTTGTAATTTTCCCTCTGTGTCGCTCTGTGTCATCTCTGTGCAACTCCATGTAATTATTAACACAGAGAAGACACAGAGTTTCACAGAGATATTTTTGTACTTTTTATTCATTAATGATTCCTAATTCAGTTTTTCAATGCTTTATATAATTACAATAAAAAAAGCGGACTATAACTATCCGCCGTTGAGGTTGTAGGAAATACCCAAAATCCAAATAATAAAAGCCCGCATCTGCGAGCGTTTAACATTTATTCTCGGATTTTGTTTTGAAACTTCCTACATTTCAACGACAAGAATATAGCAAACGCTATTCTACCGTTTTATTTTTCTTTTTTATATCTACTCAATTTATTTCGTTTATTCATTATTTTTCCTCATTCAGCGACAAAAAACCGGCTGTCAAAGGAATCTTCCTATAAATCTGTTGCCTGTTTATCTGCCGCATTTGATTTCTGCAAATGTACGAACTAATTTTCACAAATAAAAACAAAATGCGCCAAATATTTTTACTTTTTTGGTGGATTGCAGGTCAAGCCCGCAATGACAAATCGTTTTCAGGGGATTGCACGTCGTCATATAGTTTTCTGAACTATGCAATGATTGCATCCCACGCCTTTTGCAATAATATTTCGCCGATTTTCAGTTGCGAATAGAATTTTTTAGTAACTTTGTACCGACATATATATAAATGTTATGAAAACTGCTGTTGCAAGTAATAGTATAATTGATTCGGATAATTGGAGAATATCGACAGGGAAAAAAGAACAAATATTTTCAGTGGATCAGGTTATTGATGCCTATGAAAGCGGTCTGTCGGAAGGGATGGCAATCACAAAAGAAATTCGCGATAAAATAAAACAAAACATAGAATTGGTAAGGAAAAATGGTGAATTGTTTTTTAAGGAAATCAATTTGGAAAATAAAAAATGCCATTCCATTTTTCTGAAACCGAGATGGTACGATTCATACGATTTAATTTATGTATTGGGTTCATCGTTTTATCAGGACGATAATGATTCTAAAACCATATATGAAAAATCATGGGAATACGAAGATAAACTGCGTGGCAATGGCATTTGTGTTAACATTTCATTTATTCCTCAAAGTGAAAATATTAACTTTGCACGGTTAAGGTCGGATGGATATTATTGTTATTATGGAAAATTGCAATAATCTTAATCATGCAAAGCATAATGAACAAGTATGCAACTACTTAAATAAAAAACCAGAATTTTCCGACTGGATAATTACTACAGCTTTTTACGCAGCTTTGCATTATGTGAGGCACAAAATTATCCCTTATGTTAAAACAGATTTGTCAGGGAATAGAAGAACATTCAGCGATTTTGAAAGTCTTTTTGAAAACTTCAGGAAAGAACAAGAAGGTCGGCACGGATTTCAGAAGCGGTTTGTAGAAGAAAACCTGCATATAATCAGATTTGAATACCAACGGCTTCACGAGCTTTGTCAAAATGCAAGGTATTACAATTATCAATACAATCGTGATGATTCAGAAAAGGCGCGTTCATATCTGAAAAAGATAAAGGATTATTGTTGCTGTTGATTCATTTCTTCTTGTTTGCCTGTTTATCTGCCGCATTTGATTTCTGCAAATGTACGAACTAATTTTCACAAATAAAAACAAAATGCGCCAAATATTTTAATTATTTTTGGAGATTGCGGGTCAAGCCCGCAATGACAGGAGGGTTTTGTCTGTTCTCTACCTAAAGCAAGCTGTTAATTAGACTGTTAGAGATCTGCCCATATCTATGCCGGAGATCTGGGCAGATCGATGGGTTAGACACGGGCAGATCTAAAGGGTAGATCTGGGCGTGTCTAACCCATCGAGTCGGGCGTGTCTCCGGCATAGCGCAGGGCATGTCTTATACAACATGTTTTTAGTTATACCGATCCCCTCGATTTTCCATAACTTTGCCAAAAAATATTTTTTGTTTCAATGAAAAAAATCATAACTTTGCACTAAAAAATTATGGAATATAGATTATATAATGGAGAATGCCGGATGAACGCCGGAGGTTGTTGCAAGCGGCATATCAACAAACTGAATAACTACGACTACCTGTGCGATATACCGGAATCGGATTTGGCAACCGAGTATGTGGAGGTGCAATTTAAGAATACAAGAAAAGGCTATTATCTGAACAGCTATAAAATAGACTTGGCTAAAGGCGATGTTGTCGCTGTAGAGGCGAGCCCCGGTCACGATATTGGAACTGTTACCATGACCGGACGTCTGGTGTTGTTGCAAATGAATAAAGCCCGCATCCGCCCCGATGCGGAAGTGCGCCGCGTTTACCGGAAAGCAAAGCCAAACGACTTGGAAAAATACGAAGAAGCCAAAGCCAAAGAGCACGAAACAATGATTCGTTCGCGCAAAATTGCTGAAGGATTAGGGCTTCAAATGAAAATCGGCGATGTTGAATATCAGGGAGATGGAAATAAAGCCATTTTTTATTATATAGCCGATGATAGAGTCGATTTCCGCCAGTTGATTAAAGATTTAGCCGAAGCATTCCATATTCGCATCGAAATGAAGCAAATCGGCGCCCGTCAGGAAGCAGGACGAATCGGCGGAATTGGTCCCTGCGGTCGGGAGTTGTGTTGTTCGGGCTGGATTTCAAGCTTTATTTCCGTATCGACAGGAGCCGCGCGGATACAGGATATTTCTCTGAATCCTCAAAAATTAGCCGGTCAATGCGCAAAGTTGAAATGCTGCCTGAATTACGAAATAGACGCTTATGTTGAAGCGCAGAAACATTTTCCCGCCCGCGAAATTCCTTTAGAAACAAAAGATAATACCTATTATCATTTCAAAACGGATGTATTTAAAGATCAAATGACGTATTCGACCGACAAGAATTTTGCAGCAAATACTCAAACCATTTCTTCGAGCAGGGCTTATGAAATAATAGGCATGAATAAGAAAGGTTATAAGCCGCGCAGCCTGCATCCTGACGAAAACGAATCGGCACAGGCTAAAGAATATCGCGATATTCTTGACGAAAGCGTAAGCCGCTTCGACCCCATCAAAAAGAAGAAAAACAAAAAATTTCATCCGAACGACGACAATCGGTCAAGCGGAAATGTTCATCCAAAAGGGTTTCAAAATACCGGTAATCATTGAAAAAGAGCATGCGAAAATCTTTTAATCCATCGTTTTTATGCATCTTTCTGCTGATGCTTTCCTGTTCGCACAGGGAAATATTTCTTAAATATCACTCTTTTGCCGGAGCCGAATGGAAACGGGACGATGGGGCTGTTTTCAAAGTAGAAATCGGTGATAATTCACAAGTCTGCGATGCAACAATTGAGATACGAAGCGACAATACCTATTCTTTCAGCAATATATGGCTGTTTGTCGATTGTAAATCGCCAGACGGAAGCATCCATACCGATACGGTTGGCGCCGATTTGGCTGACGTCAAAGGGAAATGGTTTGGAAAAGGATTGAGTTTGCACAATTTATCAATTCCTTACAAGCAGAACCTCTTTTTTCCTAATACAGGAACCTACATCTATTCAATCCGTCAGGGAATGCAGGACAACCCGCTAAGAGGAATTACGGATATTGCGCTGAAAATATCAGAAAAGTCCGGTAAATAATTGCTCTATATCTTTTCGCAGTTCGCTTCTTTTTCCGGTGAAATTGTTGACAATCAAGGAAACAGCATATCGTTTTCCATGGGTATCGACGTATCCGCTATAAGATTGTACGTTGGTGATGCTTCCTGATTTCAGCCGCGCTTTTCCTTCTAAAGACGTGTTTTTTAAAAATGAAGCTACAGTTCCTTCTCTTCCGGCAACCGGCAAAGATTGATAAAATGCGCTCGAATATATAGATTGCCTGTTCATATAAATCAGCAAATCAGTCAGAAACTTTGCAGAAACAGCATCCTGAGGAGAGATTCCGCTCCCGTCGTACATAAACAGCGCGTTTGAATCCAATCCGTTATTCTTCCAAAAATCAGGAATGTTCACCCCGTTCAAAACCGTTACCGCTTTGTATAAGTGTTCCGCATACTGATTGTTACTCTCTACGTTAGTAACCCGTATAATCGAATCTAACGCCACGGAGCGAGTGGCGAACAATAACTGTTCTGCAGCAGGAATCACCGGATACAACCGGTAAGAAGTCGCTTCTCCTTCGACTGCAATCCCGTTTTTTTGCAAATAATCGTAAAAATACCGCGCTAAAAATAATCCGGGGTCGGGCATTGCTCCTTTTACCGCAAAGGAAGGCTGGTTCACCGGAATTGTTCCGTATAAACGCACTTCATTTGAAAAAGGATAACCAAAAATATAGGAATTGTCGGATGATTTGCCGGATGCTCTTATTTCATTCGTAAGCTGTAAATTGCTTACCGGCGGATCTATATTTAAAACCTCGGTTAAGCTGTCTTCAGCAGACGACTGCAAATACACGCGGTACATATCGTCAAATACGCTGATACCGTAAATTCCCGGAGCGTAATAAGTTCCCATATCTTCCAAAAGCCATTTGGGGGAAATGCCATCGTAACCAAACAACTGGTCTAATGCGACTATAGGTCCGGTAATTTTCTGAATCCCTGCACGAACTACAGCATCCAGCCATTCTTTCAGGAAATCCTCCCTGTCGTTTGACGTAAATTCCGAACCCAATGTCGGGTCGCCGCTGCCTTTAATATAAATGTTGCCGGTCAGCGTCCCGTCTTGAATAACGCCATCGTAAAGCAAATCCGTTTCAAAACAAAAGCGGCTTCCAAGTATTTCCAAAGCCGTTGCCGTCGTAACGATTTTCATGTTTGAAGCGGGAGTCAACGACTTGTTTTCCTGATAGGAAGCAACGGGTTTTTTTGTGTTCAAATCAATTGCTTTGAAGCTGACAGAGGCATTGGCTAAGTTTTTTTTATTCAAAAATTTGACAAGAGCCGGAGGCGTTTGAGCATATAAAGTCCAGCCAATAAGGAACAGGAAAGCGAGCGTCTGAAATTTTTTCATTATCATTGCACTATTTTGTCTATTTTTAGCGACAAAGGTAAAAAAATTTTTGAATCTGAAATATGTTTTGTAATTTTGTTGCCATATTAATAAATTAATAAATAATTTATCATGAAAAAGTTTTCTATCTTCTTATTTACTGCTATTTTAGCAATAGCATTTGTGGCATGCACCGGAGCAAAGAAACCCGAAGCGCCTGCCGAACAGCCCGTTAAAAGCGACACTACTGCTGTAGCCGCTAAGCCCCAGCCTGCTGCCGATTCTGTAGCTGTAGCGCCCGTAAAGAGTCCCGCAGAAATGTTGAAAGATTTCCAAGCTTATGCAAAGTCATACGCCGAGGCTTTTAACAATATCGCGAAAGATCCTAATAAATATTCCGAACTGGCGGGAAAATCCAAAAAAATGGTGGAAAGTATGGAGCAAATTAAAAGTCAATTGAAGCCTGCGCAATTAAAGGATTATCAAAAAGCGCTTGACATCGTTCTCAAAGTGAATAGAGGCGGGAAGTAACTTCAATTGGAATTCCATGTTCCCATAAGATTGCGCTGAAGTTCGCGTCTTGCAAAAAAGATTCGACTTTTAACCGTACCTAAGGGAATCGCCAGTTTTTCCGCTATTTCGTTGTATTTATATCCATCTAAAAACATTGAAAAAGGGGTTTTCAAATCGTCATGCAAATTGTTGATGACGAGGTAGATTTCCTTTAAATTCATTGTTTCTTCCGGATTTTCATATCTTGAATCTTTCGACACATTCAACTGATGCAAGTCGCCTGTGTGGTCTATAATTATCTGACTTCGTAATTCTTTCCTGTAATTATTAATAAAAATATTACGCATAATAGTGAGAACCCAACCTTTGAAATTAACATTATCTACATATTTATCCTGATTATCCAATACGCGAAGGGTGGTCTCCTGTAATAAATCTTCAGCGTCATAACGATTGGCTGTGAGCATCATAGCAAAACTGTACATGTTTCTTTGAATGCTTAGAACTTTTTCTTGAAATTGAATTGCAGTCATACGTTTAAATTTATTTACATTAAACAAAATAACATTTCGGTGAACCAAAATTTTAATTAATTGTTATTAAATCATACAACTTGATTAGCAAATTGCTTTTTTTATATCATGTTTTGATATATCGCAACAGTATAAAATAAATAACGAATCAAAATTATTCCGTTTCAAGAATAGAATCAAGCTATAATGAGAGTATTTAACTTGTGTGTTTTTCTGTTTTTTTTAGATGATAAGAATTATTCTTTTTTATTGCGTAAAAACAGAGGATTCAGAAAAGATTTTTCTGTTTTCTGCAAAAAAATAAACGGGATTTACGAAATTCGTAATTACGATGAAGTATGAAATATTATATCAAGAGTTGCTGTTTCGACTGAGAAACCGAATTACGCAAAATTCAAAATTAGTCGCAAAATTAGTCGATATCCTGTCGCTCGAAAAAGAAGCCGTGTATCGGCGATTGCGAAGAGACGTAGCTTTTACATTCGAAGAAATTGTAACCATTGCCAAAGAATTTAATTTCTCGCTGGACAATATGTCCGGAATTGATGCAAGGACAATACTCCCATTCCGGTCTCAATCCGACAAAAATGATGGCAATGTAGAGATTGACTATTCGATACTGGATAAATATGTAGAAACCATAAAAGATATGGCGGCTGATTCGTCCGGAAAACTGTGGTTAATTACCAATATGTTCCCTCAATTCTTTTATACAGGGTTTGAATATATCTGCCGTTTCTATTATTTCAAATGGCTTTATTATTCGATTCCGGACTGTCAAACAAAATCATACCATGAAATCGTATTTCCCGACCGGCTTATTCAAATCATTGAGGATATATTCGTTCATTCAAAAAAAGTAAAAACCTGTTATATTGTTCTGAGTAATCAGATTTTTAAAGACTTTGTCGAGGATGTCGTTTATTTCAACAGCATTCATTTAATTAAGGACGAAGATGTGCTTCGCATCAAAGACGATTTGTTCAGTCTTCTCGATTATATGGAAGAAATCGCCATCAAGGGTTATGTTGATAATCCGGCGAATGAAGTGTATCTTTATAATTCGGACGTAAGTATTAATACGTCCTATTATTATTTTGAAACAAAAACAACTGTCCCCTATGCAGTGGTTTGGATGTTCATTTTTAATACCATATTATCATTTGATCATGAAATAATTGAATTACTCAGACAGCGAATTCGCTCGATAATCAGGACTTCAACCTTATTATCCGTTACGGATGAAAAACAGCGGATGGAGTATTTCGAAACGCAACGAAAAATTGTTGAGCAATTATAATATAAGGAGCTAATGTTTCGCACCACTCTCTGTAAACAGTACCAATACAACATTATAATATTACTTGACAGAAAAGGATAAGCAATTATTTATTATCTTTAATTATTGCTTGCAAAAATTCTATTTCTTTTTTCATGTGTTCTATTTCATCTTCCAACGATTGAATGAACTTTTTTAGTGTTTCCTTATTTTCAATATACAGATTTTCAACATAACCATTCCCATAAGCGCCCTCATTGTTTGTTTGATTCTGGATAGTCAGTTTGGAAGAATCAAAAAAAGAGGAAATATTTGATTCTAAAATATCAGCTATTTGCTGTAATCTTTCGATCGAAAGTTTGATTTCCTGACTTTCCAATCTAGCATACGAAGCTTGTGAAATATTTAATCGAGAAGCCATAAACTCCTGTGAATAACCCTTTTGTTTCGTACTCGCTTAATATTGAATCCTACATTATTCATAAATACGTATAATTTTATACATTATATGCATACAAATATACGGAAATAATTTTTTATTTCTTTATTTTATTCGGAATTTTACCGAAAATTATTTTTATCAAGGTTCGCCACCTGAAGATAAATTCAATTTATTTTTAGCAAAAGATTTTATATTACAAATTTAATTATCTTTGTGAAGTTTAATTTAAGGCAACATAAGGCGCCGTAAGGTATATAATTATTTGGAAATCCAAAAGCTTGATAGGGATTACAGGCAGGTTGGACGTATCTGATTGGCAAAATGCTGATTGGTTGCGTGGGAAAAAGCAATAAGGATATATAAAAAAAAGTATATGAATACAAAAAAATTGAGCTTATCTGTAGTTAAAAATGAACTTAGCCTATCTGAGATGGTGGAAATTCAAGCAGGTTCTTGTGGACAAGCTGTTGCAGATT
>Ga0209629_10001168_pt1 | contig 16051 bp, 6 predicted proteins | sample TergutCu122P5_FD_187286 | JGI IMG/M metagenome (GOLD analysis project Ga0209629, IMG submission 187286) | Cubitermes ugandensis P5 segment gut microbial communities from Kakamega Forest, Kenya - Cu122 P5 (SPAdes) (version 2) | ecosystem: Host-associated > Arthropoda: Insects > Digestive system >...
CCTCCAATTTTCCTTTTCATTATCATATACTGGGCCCAAAATTCCTCTATACACCTTCCTCTCAAAAATGTTCAATTGCTTTCTATCTCTTTTTGTTAGTGTCGAGGTTTCTAATGCATATGCTAACATTTTATCTATTATTGTGTTCTTTAGTATCAATTTTAGTTTTTTAGATATGTTTTTGTTTTTAAAAAAATTCTGTAACATACAGTATGTTTTGTTAGCATTTTTTATTCTTTCTTGTAAGTGAATTTGGTAATTGTTATCTTCATGAAGTACTACACATCAGTCTACATAATAATAACCCACCTCCTCTAACAACTTCATAAAAATTAACAAGTGGGTTTGAAAGATGACAACACATACCTATGTTTTTCTGTACAGGCGTCCTGTTGGTCATCTCTGGCCCCTGCATCATTGCAGACACTGGATGGAGTAGCGGTAAGTTCTGCAGCCGTATCAAGACACTGACAATGACTGAGAGGAATTGAAGATTTTCTCTTTCTTTTTTGAAGTAAGTCACACACACCCTTAGGATGCTCATGTGCTTGGTCATTGGTGAACTTCTGTTTGAGAGCCACATGCTTTGGTCTTGTTTCAATACCCTCCTCACCACTCAGTCTGCTGCTTTGTTCCTTCTTGCTACTTCTGTTGCTATTGCTATAAAATGAGATGCATTTTACTGATTTTGATCTGTCTGATTTATGTGGACATCTTTCATGCAATTTGTCTTCTGTATTTACATTCCCTTTCTTTGGTGACTTCTGTATTTTTATAGTCAGAGGTGGATACAAAGATTTTCTGGGAGAGTGAACTGTACTACCAGTTTCACAAGATGAAGACGTGTTCTTCAAGTTCTTTGCTGGTCCAACATGTGGTTCCTTTGGTGGTGTTCCTATCAAGGAAGAACTGTCAGAACAACTTGCATTTTCATGGTTTTGGTCTGGCAAATTATTTTCATTTTTCTTTATGATCTCTTCTGGCCATCTTGCCTTTTTTGTGACTGGTGATTTTTCTAACTGCCTGAAATTGTCAGAACTTCTAGAATCTGAACAATCATCTGATGAACCAATCTCAAACATCCCATCCAAACATGGAATCTTGTCATAATAGAGGTGTTTCAGCTTCCCTCTACCATTCCGATGCCCACCTGAGTCGATGCTCACAACATTGTTGTCTGTACCTATCATTTCTTGTGATAAGAATTCAGTACTCTTCTGTTGTTTGGCCCTTGAAGTCACACTGGATATGGACATAGAATATTTTTCTACAATGGACTGGTCCAGCCTTTCAAGGATAATGGAAACTGGTTTCATCTTGGTGAGTAAACTGAATTTATACGGTTGTAAGCCATTTAATAGTTTCCTACTTCTATGCTTCTTGCCATCACTAGTTTTCCTTCTTAAGTGTTTTTGATGTCCAATTTGCACACCATCAGCATAAGTGTCTCCTTGCACATGACATACAGTACTCCCACTTTCTTCTAAAGAAGGTTCAGTTTTCTGATATGTATTAATACCTGCAGTACTCCAACTTTGAGATGTAATATGGTCCAGTTGCTTTTCATTTTTAGATCGTGTAGACACACAACTAGAAACTGAACAAATATCACTTTTCTCACAATCTACAAAACCTTCAATATTGCCACATGTCACATTACTGTGACATGGTTTTGATGTCATACTGACATATAAAATGTTCTCTTCTGAATGATTAATATCACCACCTGTTTTCACTGCAGAATCTCCAAACACTACTGCATTATCTAACGCTGGAACTGAAGCAGAACTTTCTTCAACATTCAAATGAGTAAACATCCCACTGTCCTGTGTTCTAAGTCCTGAAGGGAATCTGGTGACCATTCCGCTACCCTGCTTTCTGCATCCTGACCTGAATAAATGACTGTTTTTTTGTCGAGTATTTGTTTTACATGGTTCTGATTTCATACTTCCATTACTAGTGGTATGTAATGTTTTAAGTCCTTCATTATCAATTACATGCCTATGGTGGGAATGTAAAATTCCATTTATATTTTGACATGTTTTGCTAGATATGCATTTCAGTAGATTATTTTTCAACCCATGTGAATCTGCCAAAAAGCTATTCTTTTTTATTTGCAATCTGGTTCTACATGGACTGATTCCAATTCCTTGAGAAGTGTCTTCCAGCCTCACAAGTTTCACATAGCACTGTCTTATGCAAGTATCAGCTGCATTACCTAGAGCATTTCTTTTTAAAGCCTTCCTCTGATATATCATAGGATGGGAGTTTTCATATACCTTGTTGTGTATTTCCTCTTTATCACAGTTATCCACACCTGAAATGAACTGGATGTCAGTGGGTAATCTAAATTCAGAACGAGGTTTAATAGTGCTTTTAATGGATGAACCTGAATGGATCTCACATCCATTTTCTAAATCCTGTACACTAAGACATGCATTTTTAAGCTGGTCATGCTTCTTAGGGTTTTCCTTGCTGTCAACTGGTTGCACGGTCTCTGGAATGCAAGATGCCTTTGACAGCTGATCAACATGGCTCTCTTGAACTGTTTTGTTTGTACTGTCTGCATGTTTGGACAAATTTTGACCAACATCTGGAAATTGATGCCTGCTTAAGCAAGCAGTAAGTGGATGTTTTACTGAATTACTTACATAACTACCAGTCTCGCCTGCTTGAAAATGCGATCTGTTTGATAATCCTTTTTGTGCAAGAATAATATCATGCCTAGTTAATTGCTTCTGTCTTTGAGCACTTGATGTCCTCAATCTGTAACTGCCAAGCCTTACCACAGGCCCTGCATTTCCACTTCTATCACATCTTCTGACAGAATCGCTGTACAATTTACATCCAGCCACATTTTCTACATTCTGTACAGATGTACACACTGTTGACACCACTTCACCTTGCACATGACCTTCGTGTCTCAGACGCCTATTACAATCATTATTCTTCACCTTATTACCAATGTCTTTGTCTACGCACTCTGTTGGCATGACTGCGTGTTCTTGCACTTTGACTGTGCTAATGACTGGCAATGATTCTTTCTGCAGTTCAGCATGTGATTTTGGTATAGACCCATCAGCCCAATTATTTCCATTAGATGTCTTCTGCTTGTCCAAACACTGTAGATTCCTCAAAGAAGTCAAGCACATTTCTGTACTCTTAACTATCCTTGATTCTCTACACCTAGGACAAAAGAAAAAAATAACAATGATGCTTAAATTTACATTTCAAAGATGATATCCACTGTTAATAGAATTATGAAAGTAAATGGAAGAAAACATGTGTAAGAAACACAAAGAAAAAACTCCATGCAAGCTTTGCCTTCGCACAATGTGAGTATGCAGCTTCACGCTTCAGCTGCCTTTACTCAATATGAAATGCTTTTCACAGGAAGACCTCACACTGCAAGAAATACTTGCAGTAACATACACTTACTACATATTTCTGCTTACATAAAACGTGTTAAAGTCATAATTCCAAACAATGTGCAATACACATTTTGTGATACGAATCACTAGCTACATTTTTTCAAACATTTAATAATTTCATAGCAAAAAATTTCAACATATGCAGCTAAAATTGTGTTATCTAAATATAAAGATACTTACATAAAACTATTTGTTACTGGTTTGTTTCGTTCCTTTGATGTCCGACATGCAGTCTTCCTTCTATATGACAGAGATAACCGAGTGCGTTTTTCTCTTTGCAGTCTTCTTGTCAGCTTCCCTGAGCATATTCCATTTGACTGTGCCATGTATTTACCACTGTGCACTGTTACTGCAGGCAACAACGCTGGTAATGTACTTTGTTTGGTCAATGTATTATTGTTCTGACAAACAAGCTCTCCATTTACACATTGGATCTGCGTTGTTACAGCAGACCTCTCCATTATGGCTCCCACAGGAAGTTCTATTCCTTCTTTACATTTCTTGCCAACAGCATTCTTATTAGTATTTGCTCTATGCCTATTCTTTGCCGTGCCCCATGCTTTCTGTACATAGCTATCTAGTATCTCTCTGGAATTCTGCACTTCATTCAGAGATGACACATCATCTTTCACTGAACTGTCTGTCAGTTCTATTATCTCATCCATGTTTCCCTTCCATAGAATTGATTCAATTCGTTTCACTTCAACTGGGAAAATGTCTAAAGGATGCTCACTGACAGTGGGAAATGATATCTCTTTTATCTCAGTATCAGCGTCTAAACTTGGTTTGGGATGAACAAGACACTTTGCCAAATCTTCAGTGACCTCTGTTTTAACTGAAGACTCAATTCCTGCACTGCATTTCATGTGTGGTTTTTCAGTTTTGTTAGATGTGTATTCCACCTTAGAATTCCGTGTCATTATCCTCCTTGTTTGAATTAATCCACTACATCTGCCAGATTTTGGGGTTTTATTTGAACTGTTAAGGTGATCTGAAGTTCTGCATGAGAAAGTGTTCTTCACTAGTGAAGTTTCTTGAACTGGCTGGGCATCATACTCGGCCAACAAGTCTGTACCTATGTCAGAGACATATAAAGAATTAGAGGTCTCTGAACTCTGTTCGGAAGATAACCACACACTGGATGTGTTACCATTAGAGGAAAACATATTTACTTGCAACTCATTATCTGCATCTGATAAACTTGGTTGTGCTGTAAATGAAGGATCACCAATCAAAACATCCTGCCTGAACTGTTCACAGTATTGTCCATTCACTTCAAAACTACTTCCAGAAGTATTCAAATGCAAGTCATGTACAGAGCCATCTGATGTGCATGATGAAGTATTTGTGTTGCAACACACAAAACAAACTGGCTTGAAGTTTCCTTCTGAATTAGAAGACTCATCAGTTGGATGAAATGGACCAAAGCCACTGCAAATTCTCTTTCGTGCAAGACTACAAGATTCTGTGTCTTTAAATTTCATACCTTGTGATTCACTCGCTTCATAAACTTTTGAAAAAGCACTAGGAACAGTTCCATCCTCAGAAATTTTTAACATGTCCTCTAATGCATTATTCAAACATTCTGATCCTACCACTTCTGATGTTACAGCATGTACAGAGCCTTCATGAATTACTTTCAAAGCATCAAGACTGTTTTCTGAGGATAAGAAATCCTGAGATACTGACTGCATACTTTCAACATCTATGGAATCACCTTCAGTACCTAACAACAACCTATCCAGTTCCACTGGACTGATCTCAGCACTGTCCTCAATGTCTATTGTACCTATGGGACTATTATCACTTTTAGTATTCATCACTGAATCATTTGTTATTATTGGAACATGCTCTGACGATGCTTCTATGCCCTCCACAGCTACAGAGCATTTACTCTCATTAGAAACAACCATCAAAGTGTTTCTTATACTGTCATTCTCATCTTCTGTCTCTACATCTGCAGCAATTGCTGGATTTTTGCTATCACTTGTAATTTCCGTATCATCTGCTTGATCAACATGCATGCCCTCTTCCTCTGGGCTAACGGAGACACTACACTCAGTACTCTTACACTCTGTGACAACATTACAAAGCTTCTTGCTGTCCACAGTCCCCAGACATGCATCATTTCTAAAAACTGTGGTGATGGAACTGTTAATTTTAGGTTTATGCACTGCCTTCTTTGAAAACAATCGTCCTCTTATCCCCAACCTCCTGTGTTGTGGCCTATCAGGAATATCATCAGTTCCATCCAATTGTGGGATAGCCTTGTTTACATTGTCCCAAAATGTGTCTTCCCACAATGAATTATTCTGGTGATCTGTAGATCTGTGCAAAAAAAAAAGAATAATTATCACACAGAATGCAAAACCTAAAATTCATGCTAATTATTTCTATGGACTTTTTCTTATTGGAGAGAAGAGTTAGAATACGTCAGCATGAAATCCAACAGAAATAGTGCAATTCCTAAAACAATGTGTGTATTAAACATACCACAGACATTATACAACACAAGTGCAGTGTAATGAATTGCCCATGGTCAGAAAGCTTCAGACAGAATCTTTAAACACATGGTATGGAGTGAGGGGTGGAGGTGGAAGATGGCCACCTTGCCATCTAGCAGCATACTTCAGTACTGAAAGGATACATGGTTCAATCCTAACAACAGCAATTCTCAAAAACAGATTATAAAACAACTACTTCTAGAGTTTGAACTAACCACCAGAAGAAAGCTGCAACACAAATTCATCAATGTCTGTATCATACCTCAGCAATGACCAGTTCCCCCATAGTAACAACATACAACCATAATTAAATTTGTGGAAAGCACTGAAATCTGGAAACATTTTACAAGATGTAAAATGAACACAGAATCCACATAAAAAACTTCTGAATACCATTTCTAGTTTTTAAATTTTATTTGCTTACTCCAGGCTCTTGTACTTAAATAATGAATTCTGCAGCTGGTCCTAAAAGCTGCAATTATTAAGATTCTGGTCTTCTGGGATTTGACAGTATGTCATTGTGTCAGTAGTTGCCGATAATTTGAGGGCAATACTAGCTTTTGCATCACTGGAAACTGCTTACCAAATGACACAGCATCACATCCCAGGAGACCTAAATCATCCCAACACTACTGTAAAAACCTCAAAATGCACTTCTTGGACCTCAGTCCAAATAAAAAAATAGACTTCAGAATGAAGCCACTTATGAAAGTACAAAGTTCTGAAACAATCCACCTGTTTATACGCACCTTTGTATCTCAGCCTTACAATGAATGGGCTTATTTTTACATTTATATCTAACTTTGTAATGAAGTTAATGAGAGATATGTACTTCACTATTTACAACAGAGAACAGACACTTACTTTGCCAATATCTTATCAGCGAGACAAAGGCTGCCATAAAATACATGCATTGATCAATATTTTGCTTTTAAGTATTATTCAGAATTCACTGTGTCATGAACATGTGACTACCCTTGCCAACTAGTACTTCTTAAAATGCTAGGTGCAGAAATGGACTATAAACAACAGCTATAGCTTGAAAATATAAAATGGAAACATGTTGACAAATGTTCATTGCCCACCAGCTAACAGATGCTATAAAATCAGCATAGTACAAGTCTGTGTAACACACATGGGTTATGCGGACAAATTCGATTGTATGAGAAACACTCCATCAGCAGATGGACATGGAAACATACAAAGAATCAACTTTTCCACCCCAGGGACCTTACTATTCCAATGGTTTCATCCTTCACACCTTTTGTGATTCAAAATTATCATACTGACATTTTAGAATGGCATTAGTCAGGGGCCTAGTATGACAGGAAAGAGGAGTACCTCTTCCTCAGACCAAATAATAGGGAAAACAAACCCTTTCCCTAAGCCCATCAAACCAACTTCACATAATACAATGAAACAATGGCCCTTAAAAAAAAATTGGTGTAGTGTTCAAAGAAAGATGGATGAAGATCAAAAAACCACAATGTAATGTAAGGATGTGTTTCAAGGTACACCACATCAAACTGCATTTCTGGAGACTGTTAAACACCATGCTCAAAAGCACATGACACAAAAACATTATGCAATGAATAATTCTTGATTGAAGAGCAACAAACAACAATGCTAAGGCAGTGCTGATTTTATGAAAGGCTTGAGGAGACAAGCAGAGGCAATTACATGTGTCTCTAGGTACATCCATTCTATTTGGAAGTTTGGGGAAACAATAAAGTCAGAAAGGCTGCTTGTTGAGAATTACAAATATTTCACTATTTCTGTAACCTCTTCACAGAGGGAAATTCAATTATACTAGGGCAATTATTACACTTCAGCCGACTGCAGTGGCCGTGCGGTCTAAGTCGTGGGTCTGCGGCTGCTTGCTCGACAGGATTTCGGGTTTGAATCCTGCCAGGGGCATGAATGTCTGTATCTTGTTAGTGTTGTGTGTTGTCAGGTAGGGGTCTATGCAACAGAGGAGACCTACTGCGTGTTGATGTCTCTGGAGTGTGATCCTGAAAACTCTATAATGAGGAGGCATAAGACCACTAGGCTTGTCGGGCCATGAAAAAAATTATTATATTCCACAGAAGCAATATTAGACATATACTGTAAACAGGGGTTCAGCTCTTGGAAATGTAAAAATTTTGATAATATACAGTATAATGCTCTAACACAACAACATAATCCATTCAAATGCTAAGAAATACTGGCCGATCAAGTTTACTAATAATATTTCATAAATCACTGTAATTTGATGTGTGATACATTTTAAATTCATTTACAACATTTTCTTAAGCATAATTCCTTGTCTGATGTGATGATGTGCATTGCAAAATCATTGGAAAGTGGCTGAATCACGTTTGCTTCTCCTGAATGTTATATCACAAGGAAGTTCTGATTTGTAGGTTACCCCACAACATGCCTATACAGGCACAGAAGGGACGTTGAAGTACAGCTCTATCCACACACAACCTTGGTACCAGAAGCAGTACACCCTGGCTGCTTTATCCCCATGAAAGACCCAGTACCGTCATGCAGGAGGTTTGGTGGGCCTTGGGACTGGCTTGGACAGGGCCGGCAAATCTTTCCCCCACCAGAATTCGATCCCCGGACTGCCCAGAACATAGGAAGTTACTAAACTGACTGTGTGATCCCAGCCACCAAACATCAAGATATACAAGTCAATATTTTGAAGCATACCACACAGAACATTTCCAAAATATTGTAAAACAGGTTACACTCTAGGATTTCAGGCTTCCACTGTGAAGTAGATGAGATCTGCACTCTTCTGGGATACTATGTGTTGCATAGTGGTAATTCCTTACTGACGTTTTGGGACAATAATTTGGTCCCATTTTCAAGGGTCAACTTGAAGATGGGACTGACTGGTTGTCCTGAAATATCAGTCATGAAATATCACTAAATACCGCATAATATACCAGAAGAGTGCAGATCACTTTTACACTCTAGCTCACATCAGGATGTAAAAAAAAAAAGAGAGAGAGAACATACAGCAAAGCAAGACCCCTAGCAATTAACATAACAGATGGCGGCACATTCTTATTAAAATTCTTCCTACAAGATTCAATGTATTAGAGTATATGACGGTGCATTAATACTTCCAAGAAATAATAAAGCAAAGCTTTAATGATTTCTAAATTTTACAAGTGTATTTCATTTGTTCAAATAACATAAACAAGAGGCACTGTCAATGTTGTGTGAAGTGACATTATATGGGTGCACCCCTCTCCTTATGAACCCTACACAACTGTGTGGAAGCCATGAGGGTGCAAGTTACACATACATAACACATCCAAATAATGTCACAATAAAAACAATAATGAAATATACAAATACATGAAAGAACAATGAAATGGAACATGACCACATGTAGTCTCTGAGCCAAACAACAAATACGTGCCTGTATCATATTCAATGAAAACCAAAACACCTTGCTAGCATCACGTGGATGAACTCAAAATGCACAGACAATACAAAAGCCCATGATGACAAGTCAGGGACAATGACCTGGGTTGGCTGGCTGAAAGGGACTTTCAAACAAAAATCCAAACAAAATTTCAAGACCTACTTCCTCACTGCCAAGGACCAAAGTACCTTCTTGAAAGTCAAAACGGGACATACATACGTGGTGGTGGGGAAAAAGGAAATGACTGCCTGTGCCACTAAGTTCTAGAACTACAACATGGCATATGGGGTATAACAGGACTTCAGAAACCTAAAATGATAAGGGCCAAGGTGGCCCTTGCAAACCTCAGTGCATGCAAATATATACAACATATATGGATAGTCACTTAACTGGTTTCTCCATATTCACCACATACCTGTTTAAATTTCCTCTCTGAAAGTCATCAGCTATGTCCCAATCCACTGCTCTATCTAGTGGATGACTTAAATCTTGCATATCCTCATCGTCACTTCCATGTGCTGCTTCATTTCCTAATTCCTTGGGTACCTGAGACCCCAAAACACTATCTTCATCTATATACACACTGCTGTCAAGGCCATGCAGTATCTCAGCCAGTACCACATCTTGGGAACCCACTAGACACAAAAACTGATACTGGTTACAGGCAATATACAAAAATGTGATGAAATGAACTACACAGAGGCCTTGGAAGAATGCCCACAGGTCTCCATCAGGTACCTAACCCTCCAATGTGTGGCAATTCTATTGACTTGTTGGGATTGAAATGCATGTGATAATCCCTAGTGACATGTTCTTTGCACTGGATGGCTTACAGTATACAGGACTGCATGGAATAAAACAGTAGGAAGCTTCCAATGCAGCCATCCCTACCATCCATGGGACTTCAATCTGATGGCTCAGTATAGCAGCTTACATTTGATTACACACATCCACAAAATAAATGCTCTACATGCTACACATATAAATGGTTCTTTCTTAATTATAAAACATTTATCTGTCATCCAGAAAAAGCCTCTTCATAAGCTTTATATTTGCTTTGTTTTGATAATGGTGACAACAAAGATGATGATGATGATATGTTCCATTTTCACCATTCTCTGTAACATAACACTTAGCTTCTGCAGAAGGGACATCCCACCTTAGTCAGCAAACCTATATTCTTACTAAAATATAACAAACTGCTGCATGTTTCAACCCTTTTTAATTCTTGTAAGTGAAATTGCCTGATGATGGCCAAAATGGGTCAAAACATATAACAATTTACTACATTTTAATGAAAACAGAGTTCTGCCCAACAAAAGAGTGTATATATTTGATTATATCTAATGCCCACCGCTGTCCAATTTTCTCACATGGTCAGGTGAACATATGAAATACAGTATCATAGGTCACAGTTTCAACATTTGTGTTCTACCACTGTGATAAATGGTGTTGCTAGAGAGCAGGTAAAAGTGATTGTGCACTGCTGGTAAGAAGCTTGGCTCTGTACAGAAGTCAGTAAGAGTGATTTCCAGCCTTTCGCAGAATTCAACTCTTCATTAATGTGTTCACAAGTCTCCCACAGGCAAATACCATGAGCCGCATTAATTCAGTCAACATCATCACATCCCACTTCTCTGAGAGAGAAGGAGAGAGAGAGGGGGGGAGGGAGAAACACATGCACACACACACACATACATATATATTCCAGTTCCAGCCAAAGCCCTGTATACACAATTTATTTTTTTCCCACAATCACTGGATCTGAATTTAGCAAAAGGTGCACTTAGTGTAACAAATATTTGACTGTCCAGAATTTGTACATCTATCTGGTGTGGTTGTGGTTGAAACAACATAGTGTTAACACCCAATCATGACTGATGATGAGTGAAGTCACATTGGAAACATGCACTGCAACCACACTCCTTTTTCACCAGCTTCTTTATTAACTGAGGCTCTTCCAGTATGCATTTTATGTTATTAATTACTTTAAAAATTCATTATATATTATTCATGTTGTAACTATTTGAACTGAAATAAAGTAAACTTATCATCCTGCACGACCATATGCTGGTCTCCAACATGTCCTGGCAAATGGTCTAGTATGCCACACACCGGTCTGTGTGTGTTTACTAGGTAGCAATATTAATGTCCACACTAAGCCAGAAAACTCAGGCTGTCAAGAGATACAACTCGCATATAAACCCACCTCAAAAGGGTTAATTATTAATTTATAAAAACTATTTTATCATGATTATCACACTTCCCACCTCATACAATGCTGCAAGTTATGAGATACACCCTACAATTAGTAAGGTATATTTGCAGATTAAATGTCTTAACAGCAGAAATTGTTACAATGCGGGGAGATATTTTCGGTACTTTCTTCACAGCAGCGGCAGAAGGGGGGGAGAAGGATAGGTCTTTTGAGGTGGCAACTACCATACATACAGAGAGTTTTAAAAGAACATGAACAGCTTAGTAATGCCATTTTATGCCAATCCCCATTCATTCAAAATGTCAGTTTACTTTATGGAGAACTATTCTTCCCGAAATTCACTAAACAGATATTTCACTGTATAATTGGGCCTCAGATCTACACACATGGCATCCAAACTGTCACTTCCCTTAAGGATACCTAACCAATATTTTACAGTATTCTAATTCCATCTTTCAAATGGTGTCACCTCATGCGCACATGAATTCATGACCTCCATGTAGCGATCACTAGTTCAGAAAGAACATGTGCTCATATTTTCATATTCCAGGTTATGACAATGTCTTGGTACCAGTCTCCAACATCATGTCATACGACAACATGAATCTTCATTGTCATGAAGAAAGATGTCAAATCTTATCCCTTTAAAGTCTAAACTTTCATATGCATTTTTCATCTCGCCTATGTACGCTATGTCTCATGCATCTCAGCCTCAACTTGATCATCCGAATAACATTTAAGAAAAAGTAAAAATTTTGAAGCTTTTGATTATGCAGTTCTCTTTAACCTTCTCTTTCTTATTGTCTCTTGAATGCAAATATTTCATTAAGTACCCTGTTTTTGGAACCTCAATGAACGAATATACATAAAACACGAATGACACTACGAACTGTTAGGATCATGTATGATCAGAAACCAAAAAAATTCACCATAACTGGCTGAAAATACTCAAAAGAATGCAAAGCTCAATAGCTTTTAGGGCATTAAAGGCAATTTGTTTTTCAATGATGTTGAACTGGAACATCCTTTACATACTGCAGTTACTCGTGCTTGAGTATCAGACGACTCTGCACATAAAATGACCCCCTTCACAAGCGTCAGTTTAATTTTGCGCACAACTACTGTATAAGGGAACCACATTTTATGTGCGATGAACCGTTAACAACTCTCATCTTACATTCAGGCAAATAAATAAAACTAGATAAAGCTGTATGCATGTCAAAATGTTAAAGGGAAGGACAAACATGTACGGGATAAAACTGGAAGATAAAACATTACAATGGAACAGTAACAAAACAACGGCACAAAACAAGCGACAGATGTTTTGAGTGTTGTGTGAAGAATGTGAATTCCCCACTAATCTTTTGGTCTTTTCAGTAAAGATACAAATATATACGTGCTGTCTATAGTGTTATACAAGACACAGCCAGCACTACAAGATCCTCCACATGAAAATCATCTTCGTGCATTAAAATACGAAAAAACAGCACCATGGCAAACTTCAATACTGTACATGTTCACTAGTTTCCTGCTCTAACCTTATGAATGGCATCTGTAATTTTGCTTGGTTACTTGGTTTTCAATTTTCAAAATCTGGGTAGCATGTTACAAACATTAAACTACATACAACACTTAATTTTCATAAAAGTAATTACATGCATGTGGTAGCTAAGAGAAAAACCAGGCAATGTGAACATCACACTGCAATTTGCAAGAGCACAACTAACTGTACGAAATCTAATGAACTCACCAGAACATTGGTGTACTGAAAAAACCATGGAAACTATCAATGGTCCACTCTGAAAAATATTTCATATTTCTACTACATGATAATCAACCATAACAATTACTACCCTGATGGCATCAAAGGTTAAGAGGCTGTCAAGTCCATCACAAGTACTACACCACAAGTGGTACTGAAGTAATATATGCATGCCATTCATTTAATTCGTCCACAACACACACATCCCTTCTATTCATGGCCACGCTTGTCCAGCGGCACTGTGTTTTTTCATGCCATATATTATTCAGTTATATCATTCCACCAAAGTCTTAAATAAGTTGTTGTTGAAAAACTCCATTTACTATATTCTGAAGTGTCACAAATGTCACAACTCGAATCATGGATGAAATATAAAAATTGCTTTTCTGCTCACACCTCCTCCCATAATTTCCATAAACTGAAAACACAACCAAGGTTTAAACCCTCTTAAAAATGCTGTGACTAAAAACAACATGTACATTGCTCAGCTGAATTATTAAGTTCATTTTGAACCTTCTAAACAGGTCATCAGTTGATCAGTGACAGAATATTAGCAGATAAATACGGCCAGCTAATAGACTCAGAACATTAATTAAGCACACAGTCCTACTACAAACACTGTACTTACAGACAACAGAATCACGAGTTGCTCCTGCTTCCCTCTGGCTTGATGACAAGCTCAAAACCAAATCTTCATCTACAAATGAAGTATCATCCTTTTGTTCCACCTGTTCATGTCCGATAAAAGAACCAGATCCAGATGACTGAATGTGTACATCCAAAAATGAGGCTTCAACAAGCCCTGAATTCTCCGGTGTCTCAGCAGGATATGGTGTTCTTGCAATATCAGGAGTGTTTGGTAGTGGTGAGGTACTGTCAGAAAACTGTAACGAAAATTAAACAATATATGAAGTGCAAAGTACTTATGTTGAAACAGGAAAAGGACTCAACTTGAAGTACAAATATTTTCTAAAGACTTTTTTCCAATTTTGAACCATAAATGGTGTTTAGGTTCACTTACTGCAACTATATATTTAACAACAGACCTACTCTAATGTAAATAAAAAGAAGACTGAACAACTTATTTACAAACACACACACACACCTGTGAGTTTAACAGCAGTAACTTCTCATGTAATTTCTGTTTAAAAAAAACTTCACTGTCAGTAGGAGCTGCCAGTAGACGCCCCTGAGAAGGCTGAGGAGTTATTTGGGATGTTCTTCCTTCCTCCCTCCGTCGCTGTTTCTCATCTTCCCAGATTGCTGCCAGCCCAGGATTTACTACCAATTCGTCTAGTAATGTGAAACAAACACTAAGACATAATTAAAGTGTAATGCAATGTGGTGCACACAACAAACCTTGTCGTGATGTCACGAGAATGCCCATTTTTCCCATGGCTTATGAAATTTGACAGCAGAATTTATTTTCTCAGCATTACCTGCAAAATATGTCATGACATTTCAACTTCTTTGGTACTGCATAATAGCTGTTCAAGTCTCTTTGCAACATGTGGCTACTCTAACAAGTTAGTTATAAGTATGCATCACAAAATCTCATCCTATGGTTCATGTTGTTTTTCTGTGTGGATCACATAAACCCCTATTCCACTCATAAAAAGAAAGAACACGGCTGGTAGTCTCCGACAGAAAAACCTAGCCCTCCTGAGGTATCATTACCTCACTCTAATATCAATGCCACATGAATAAGCTCACCACACACCTGCCACCTTGCGCATTTCCAATTGTTGGTCCTTGAAACGGCCATTCTTGGAATTCTCAATTTCCACGTGGCATGATACAAAGCTTACAACTCACACATGTCCAAAGGAGCATATCCCACTGTTCATATTACAAGGTCCATTCTTACTCTTTAACCGTTTAATACCAAACAACTTCCAAAGACATTGCGCAGTGAGCCCTTTAAATTGCCGAACAAATTATAAAGATGTTGCAAACAGTGTGTCGAAGTTTGGAAGAATTTTGTTCACTCCTATCCGTTATATTGCAGTGGCATGGTAAGCTGCAGGACCCTCAAGGTCAGGGTTTCTTTGTGGAGTCAGAATGTACGCCCTCCACAAACCGTAATTTATATGCTAACACATGGTAACTGCGTATTTTGTTTCAGCTGACTAATATGTTCCTGACACTGCTACGTTTGTTTATTGCTTGCTTTGGATTTCTCTGTGGGTTGAAATATCAACACTGGCCTATGAAGCGAATACTCTGTCTTGACCAGAAAGGTTGTCAGTGGCATACTGTAGCCATATAAATCGAACAAACCTAATGCTCAAATTCAGAGATATCTACTAAGAACGTCTTGGGCACCCTCGAATAGCTGGAATTTCATATAGTAGTCACATCGTAGCTTTAGATCTGTTTTGCTGTCACTGTAGAAGACGTTCATATCTTTAGAGGCATATGGTTTCTGCAAGTCATTCATAATGTAAACAAGGCAGACGATTGTAGGTCTTGGAGCCACGGCTGGGGGAAAAATAAAACTTGTGGAGGAAGCCATTAGTGAAATTCTGGTTGCTGACACCGACTCGGAATCAGGTGCTGAGACAAGTGATGTTGAGGACGATGGCAGCAGCAGCAGCAGCAGCAGCAAGCCTCAGAAGAAGTCGCCATAACAAACACTGGCGAGTGAAATCATCAACCCAACTGCCCTGCCGTCTGTGTTCTTCTCGCAGCCATAGTAAGGGCACATAG
>Ga0209629_10001169_pt1 | contig 16049 bp, 14 predicted proteins | sample TergutCu122P5_FD_187286 | JGI IMG/M metagenome (GOLD analysis project Ga0209629, IMG submission 187286) | Cubitermes ugandensis P5 segment gut microbial communities from Kakamega Forest, Kenya - Cu122 P5 (SPAdes) (version 2) | ecosystem: Host-associated > Arthropoda: Insects > Digestive system...
AACGCCGGCTTCGACGTCAACGAGGAAACGAAGGTTTTGATCGGCGAAATCACCGAAATCGGTTACAACGAAGCACTCAGTTACGAAAAACTCTCGCCGGTCCTCGGAATGTATTGCGTCGATGATTTCCGGCAGGCATGCGAAAAAGCGGAAGCGTTGATCAAATTTGCCGGAATGGGACACACCGCCGTGCTTTACACGAATCCGCTCAACACCGAGCGGATCGAGTATTACGGCAATCTGGCGTCAACCGGTCGCGTGTTGATCAATCAGCCGTCGAGTCACGGGGCGATCGGCGACATTTACAACTTCCGGCTCGAACCGTCGCTGACACTCGGCTGTGGGAGCTGGGGCGGCAACAGCGTCTCGGAAAACGTCGGCGTCAAACACCTGATCAACACCAAAATCGTTTCCGAACGGAGAGAAAACATGATGTGGTTCCGCATTCCGCCGAAAGTTTATATCAAATCGGGCTGTTTGCCGGTTGCATTGTCCGACCTCGCCGGAAGCAAACGGGCGTTCATCGTGACCGATGAGCCACTCTTCAATATGGGAATCGCCGACCGCGTCACCGACATTTTGCACGAACACAATATTGAGACCGAGGTCTTTTTCGAGGTCAAACCTGATCCCGATCTCACGACGATTTACAAAGGGTGCGAGCGAATGAAAGCGTTTCATCCCGACGTAATTGTCGCCGTCGGCGGCGGAAGCCCGATGGATGCGGCAAAAATTATATGGCTGCTGTATGAGCATCCCGACGTTGAATTTGACGATCTCGCGCTCCGCTTTATGGACATCCGCAAACGTGTTTATCAGTTTCCCAAACTTGGGATCAAAGCGAAGATGGTCGCGATCCCGACGACATCGGGGACGGGGAGCGAAGTGACGCCGTTTGCCGTCGTCACCGACGACCGCACCGGTCGCAAGTACCCGATCGCCGATTACGAATTGACGCCGAACATGGCCATTGTCGACGCCGACCTTGTCAAAGAGATGCCGAAACGTTTGACCGCCTATTCCGGATTCGACGCAATGGTGCACTCGCTCGAAGCGATGGTTTCCGTTTGTGCCACCGATTACACGATCGCCATGTCGCTCGAATCGATCCGCGTGTTGATGAAATATCTCGTTCCCGCTTATGAGGAAGGGGCAAAGAACATTCGCGCCCGCGAAAAGGTGCATCACGCCGCCACGATGGCAGGCATGGCGTTCGCCAACGGCTTTTTGGGCTTGTGCCACTCCATGGCCCACACGCTCGGTGCCGAATACCACATTCCGCACGGTTTGGCCAATGCACTGCTGATCGAGGAAGTGATGCGGTTCAATGCGACCGACGCTCCGCGCAAACAAGCGGCGTTTCCGCAGTACGAGTATCCCGAAGCAAAACAGCGTTATGCCCGGATCGCCCGTTATCTCGGCATGACCGGAACCGACGAGGAATTGGTCGGACAATTGATCGATTCGCTGCGAATGCTCAAAACAAAGCTCGAAATTCCGAATTCGATTCGCGAAACAGGGGTTGAAAAACGTCAGTTCGTCGCCAACGTGGACCGTTTGGCCGAATCGGCATTCGACGATCAATGCACCGGTGCCAATCCGCGTTACCCGTTGATCACCGAGATCAGGCAACTTTACCTGAACGCCTATCACGGTACGCACCGCGATCCGAATGCCGAGTGACGATGCCTGTTTCGCTTGCCGCAAGAAACCAAAGCCGCGAGGGTAACCGAGCGGTCAAACAGGATTAACCGCTCCATGACTGTCGCGGCTCTGATTTCTTGCATCTCATCTTTTTTGGACGGGCAATATCATTGCGATGTGTTGCATTTCGTACCGTCGTTGGTTATATTGAATCATGCCAACGAACGGAGAAAATTGCAACATGTCTCATGACGCCCCGGAATATAACGATTCGCAACAAAACGCCAACCCATTCGCTTATCACGAAGCCCCGGGCGATTTGTCGGACGAAAAGCCCTTTCAAAAATTGTGGCTTTCGGCCAAAATCAAGAACATTTCCCGATGGCCGGCCATTGCGATGATTTTTCCGTCGCTGTTGACGTCGTGGTTGTTAGTGATCAGTTTGTTGCATGCATTTTCCGATCCGATAGACGATGAAACGTTGTTGGAATTTCTTTGGTTTTTGGTGCTCGTCGTTTTTACCATGGTCGGGATTCCGTGGCTGATTACAATTGGCGTGACGATAGGGCTTTTTCGCGGCAAACTCTGGGCCGTCAATGCCGGACTGATTTTTTCTTTTTTACCGATATTGCTTGCCTTATGGATGTTGTTGCTGTTCCCGGAAATCGTATCGCTTGTATTACTCTTGATCTGCCTGGCTTACAATTTCATGTTCATCCGCGTAAAGAACGCGATTTCACGAATCAGTCCGATCGGGGAAAAGGAAGAACGGAATGCCCCCAACGAGTTTGATTGAACGGTTTTTCACTTCGAAAGGCGGTCGAGAAGAGTGTACGTGATCGCTTCAAAAACATCTTCGCAAATGTCGAGCTGGCGGTCGTCCGATTGCCAATAAATGCCAAACGTCCGCCCGCCGGCGTGAAAACTCAAAATCAGTGCCGTATTGATCAAATCAAGAAAGAAGAAATTGATTTCGTATCCGGTCAGTTTGTATTTGCCGATCACCCGCTCGACCGGCGAATGATCGACGCGATCATATTCGGTGCGTATCGCTTCCAGTGCCGTTTTCGCCAATTCGCCCGAAACGGCGGGGCGGTCGCTGACCGTCACCATCCAGAAAGCCCCTCCGGGACTGCTCAAATGGATCACGAGATTTCCGCTTTCGATCTTGTTTTCCTCGAGATGCCAGTTTTCAGGATACGCAAAACTGATCCCATGGTCGTTGTATTCGGCAGGCATTGACAGTCGTCGGTTTTTCAAAACATGAAATTAAAAAAAGGGGAGCAAAACGCCCCCCTCCGATGAATGCCGTTATGGCAAAATCATTTTCAAACGATCCGGATTCAAACTATCCGGCAAACGGATTAAATTTACCGGGAACGGCAACCGGGTAATGTCCATCGGCATTGGGCATGTTCGGGGGATTGGTGTCCCAGGTGAGTTCCTTGCCGTGCGGAAACGCGGTTGTCCCTTTTTCGACGACTTCATCCCACGAAATGACCTGGCCGCTGTAAGTGGCCATTCGTCCCATGACGGAGATCATGCTCGAAAAGGTGCCGAACCAGCCGTCGTGCAATTTTTTGCCGTTTCGAATCGCGTCGACCTGGTCAATGTGTTCCAGTTTGTAATGATTCGGATTTTTCCCCTTGAAAGACCATTTTTCGTCTTTCGAGTTCAACCAGCAGTTACCGCCGATCCCTTTCGTACCATGGACATGTTCTTCGACGGGAGACCAGGTGTTGTCGATCTGGCGGCACTGGCTGAACATGCGTGATCCGTCGGCATACTCGAATTCGACCGCGTGATGGTCAAAAATTTCGCCGTCGTGACCTTTCTTTTTGTCACGCGCCTGCAGGCCACCCATGCCGTAAGCCTTGACCGGGTGCGCCATCTTGTCCCCTTTGCCGTGAATCCAGTTGCCCACGTCGAGATTGTGAATGTGCTGTTCAGTAATGTTGTCGCCGCTCAGCCAGACAAAGTGATACCAGTTGTTCATCTGGAACTGCATTTCGTTTTGGCCGGCTTGCCGATCACGATACCAGATGTCACCGCCGTTCCAATAAACACGGGTGCAAACCACATCGCCGATTTGGCCGTCATGAATCCGTTTGACCCATTCATTGTAATCAAGACCATGCCGGCGTTGCAGACCGACCACGACGGTGAGTCCCTTTTCTTCGGCTTTTTTGTTGGTTTCCAGCAGGGAGCGGAAACCCGCCGCGTCCGTCGTCAACGGTTTTTCCATGAAAACATGCTTGTTTTTGTCGATGGCATAAGCGTAATGCGACGGACGGAATCCCGGCGGCGTCGCAATGAGCACCTGATCGCAAAGGTCGATCGCTTTTTTATAAGCGTCGAATCCGGCAAACACGCGATCTTCCGGAAGATCAACTTTGCCTTTGTACTTCTCGTCGTCGTTCATCGCACGAAATGCGTCGGCGGCATTTTTGGCATTGGACTCAAATGCGTCGGCAACGGCAACGAGTTTCATGTTGTCACCGACATCAAGCCGGTCTTCCCCCGCGCCGCGGCCGCGACCTCCGCAACCGACCAGAGCGACTTTGATCAGGTCGCTCCCCTGGGCGTGGGCGGAGCGGGAAACGCTCAGACCGCTCACCAGCCCCGCACTTGCTGCAATGACTCCTGACGTTTTCAGGAAGTCACGACGTGTTTGTTTCGAATCTTTTTGCATTGTTTTGGTTCTCCAGGAAATAAAATTGGGTCAAAAAAAACGTTGTATACCGTAGCCGGTATGGGCGGCAGCCTTCGGCCTCGCGCAAACGCCCTGCGATGCAGGGCTTGCCGCGTCCAGCTACCGGAATTTTCAACCGGCTTGAGTATAAACAGGGACATTTTTCCGGATGATTTTCACCAACCGGAGCCTAAATTCTCCAGCGCAATATTGTGGTGGCGGGAAAAAATACACGACGCTTCCACACTACCGGTTGCGCTGAGATGCGAAAACATCACAAAATACGGAGTTTTACTCATCTCAGCGAGACCGGCGATTCAGCGGACACGCTTATTCTTTATTTCCAACACAATACAGTCGGCACAAGAACATTATTAATCCGTCGCTTACGCTCCGGGCTGTTGTTCTTGATTTTGCGCTGTCGGATTAATCGCGTGTGTTCAATTTTTTGTAATCAAAGTAAACCTTCGGATCAGGTTCGTACTGTTTGCATTCTTCCGCATCCTTGGGCGGATTCAACGGCCTGACGACACGAAAACCGACATACGGCGCTTCGGTATAAAACCAAATGCTTTTCGGGAATTGCGGGTCTTGCGATTTCCAGCTTTCCTGGGAAATATTCCGCGAAGCACTGCGGCATTCCTCGGCCAACTGATCGCACGAACCGCCGCGAGCAATATGGTTTGCACCTTTGGAAACATAAATCATCGTCCAATTGGGAACGATCATCGGTGCCGGAATTTTGCCATCTTTGTATTGCTGATACAAATCAGGCCGGAACTGTCCGAGCACCCATTCGCCCACATTGCCGTACATGTCGTACAACCCCCAGGGGTTCGGTTTTTTCTTCATGACCGCGTTGTAGCCGGATTCAACGTTATCGAAGTACCAGGCGTAATCCCCGAGATCATCCGCTTTGTCGCCGAAAGAATAAGCGGTTTTCGCACCGGCACGGGCGGCATATTCCCATTCCGCTTCAGTCGGCAAACGATAATAACGTCCCGTCGCCGCGGTCAGCCATTTGCAATAAACCTGAGCGGAATAATAGGTCATCCCGCTGGCGGGATGATCAAGTTTGCTCGACTTGCCGTAACTGATCGAACTGATGTTATACGCATTGGTCGGGGAAGCCATCGCATCAACGAGTTTTTCACGATCGGTTTTATTCGCGCTGTCTTTGCGGCTGTTTCGCAAAATTTTCTGGCTGAACTGCTGGAATTCCGCCCAAGTCACTTCGTGTTCTTCCATCCAGAACGGGGCGACTTTCACTTCGATTTGCGGCCCTTCAATATCCTGACGCCCTTCTTCGTTGTCAGGACTTCCCATCAAAAACGTTCCGCCTTTGACAGGTATCATTTTAAACGGGGTTTCCGTCCCGGGAACTTTTTCCTCATACGCTTTCATTTCCGACTCGGACTTTGCGTCCGCATCCGGCAGCGACACCGGGTTTTTCAAAAATTCGATTCCGGGCGTTTCAATCGGAAGCGTTTCCTGGGCGATCGCTTTTCCGATAAAAAACAGGGAGGCCAGGGCAAAACAACTCAAAACAAACAATCGAGGCATTCGATATTTCTCCGTCACGATGCAAATTCCGGGTTCAAAATCACGTAAATAATTGTCTTAAATTTTCACGGTATACAACATATAAAAATGTGAAAAAGATCAATACAAACACCATTTTACCAAAATTTGCTACGTGATGCAAATGTTGCCGGAATTTTTCAAGAAATATGTGGAACGAGAAATGATAATCGACTCAAATATCATTTCAGAGTGCGAAAAATCGACTGTTCAAGACATCCTCTCATACTCATATATTATCGCACAAAATTCGTCATGATTTTTTCTTCAGGCGTCGGAGTAACAATGGTGCTTTGACCGTGGTCGATCAATTTTAGGAGCCACGCCATATTTTTGCCGAGCGTTCGCATGATTTGCAGCCCTTCCGCATCCTGAGTCGCTTCGCCGGGGGCCAGTCCGTGAATGACATTCCAGTAATTTGAGCCGACGACCAGCATTTGAGAGATCAAAAAATACTTGTTCAACTGGTCAAACGACGCCGAACCGCCCGAACGCCGCACGGCAATCACGGCGGCACCGGCTTTGTGATGCATTCCCGCTCCTGCGGCAAAAAATGCACGGTCAAGAAACGATTTCATCGTTCCGTTGATCCCGGAATAATAAACCGGCGAACCGAGCAGAATACCGTCCGCTTCAAGCAACTTGGGGATCAAGCGATTGACTTCGTCGGCGTCAAACACGCATCGCCGGTCTTGCCGCACACGGCATTGATTGCATGCGAAACAACCGCGAATCGGTTTTTGTCCGATGGTGACAAGTTCCGTGTCGATTCCTTCCCGATCAAGCTCGCCCAAAACGACCCGCAATGCGGTTGCCGTGTTGCCGTCCGGTTTCGGGCTGCCGTTGATCGCCAAAACTTTCATGATGATTTTCCTTATTGTGCTGGAAACAAAAAATACGTCAGGGCGACCGTGCGCAACAAAGAAAGCCCCGGTCAAATTTTCAAAACGTTATGCACTCAGTACAAATTACCAAATAATATGGCATTACAGGGCAACGCGGATGACGTGGCACTCGCTTACGCTTCATGCACTGGTTTTTGCCTGTTTAAAAACCGCTTGTTCGTCCGGCGTTCTTCGTCAAGTTCGGCGACCAGTTTTTCGACCGCTCCGGCAAGCGGCAGCATTCGGGCTTCTTTTTCCCAACGCCACTTGACCTCGATTTCGCCGTTTTCGAGACCTTTCGGGCCGAGCACGATACGCAGCGGAAAGCCGATCAGATCGGCGTCCTTGAATTTGACCCCGGCACGCTGGTCACGGTCGTCCACCAGGCAATCGACGCCGGCTTGTTCGAGTCGCATGCAGAGATCGTTTGCGATTTTCATCGTGTCATGATCGGTTTTGAGCGGTGAAACGACCACTTCATACGGGGCGAGCGCGACCGGCCAAATAATCCCGGCGTCATCAATGCCGGTTTCGCAAACACCGACAAGAATCCGGTTGACGCCGATGCCGTAACAGCCCATGATGATCGTTTTTTGCGTTTCGTCGGCGTCGAGAAATTTCGCACCAAGCGCATCGGAGTATTTCGTGCCGAGCTTGAAAACGTGCCCGCCTTCGATGGCGTTGCTGATTTTGAGCGTTCTGCTGCAACGGGGGCATGGATCACCGGCCTGCGCATTACGAAGATCGGCGAATTGTCCGACCGTAAAATCACGTTCCAGATTGACGTTCAACAGGTGCGTTTCGTTTTTGTTGGCCCCGGTGATCGTGTTCGCCATGCTTGCAACGGCGAAATCCGCGACGATTTGCGTGTTTTCACGAAGCCCGACCGGTCCGGCAAATCCGACCGGAGCACCGGTGACCCGTTCGATGGTCGCAGGGTCGGCCAACTCGACTTTTTGCGATTGGAGCGTCTTGCGAATCTTGTTTTCGTTGGCGTCATGATCCCCGCGCACAAGCACGGCCACCGCGTTGCCGTCGACAAGATAAATCAGCGTCTTGACCAGTTTGTGCGGCTTGCATTTGAGGAAGGCGCAAACCTGTTCAATCGTGTGCGCCCCCGGTGTCGCAATTTCCGAGAGCGGCTTTTGTTCCACAGTCGATTTGGTCGTGTCCTGGATGCCGATTTCCGCTTTTTCGGTGTTGGCCGCGTAACCGCATGCGCAATGCACGATTTTGTCTTCGCCGTTCGCCGACGGAATCATGAACTCGTGACTCGCATCGCCGCCGATCGGCCCCGACTCTGCTTCGACCGGCAAAAACGGCACGCCGCAGCGGGTGAAAATCCTGCAATAGGCGTCATACATCGCGTCGTAACTTTCGTTGAGCGATTCGAGCGTCGGATTGAAACTGTAAGCGTCTTTCATCAAAAACTCGCTTGTTCGCAAAACGCCGAACCGCGGACGCTCCTCGTTTCGGAATTTCGTCTGGATTTGATACAGCGTGACCGGCAACTGGCGATAACTGGCAATGTACCGCGTCGCAATGTCGGTGATCGTCTCCTCGTGCGTCGGGCAAAACACGACCGGCACCTTTTTCCCGCCGCGCGGCAGATCGGCTTTGATCAACACGTTGCCGAACGCCTCGACCCGGCCTGTTTGCTCGTACAACGAAATCGGGGCGAGTGCCGACATGTGCAGTTCGACCGCACCGGCACGATCCATTTCCTCGCGCACGATGTTTTCCGCCTTGCGAAGCGCACGCCAGCCGAGCGGCAAATAGGTGTACGCCCCCGCCATGACCTGCGAGATCAACCCGGCTCGCAACATCAAAATGTGACTCGGAATCTCCGCCCCTTCCGGCGTTTCCTTCATCGTCGGAATCAATGTTTTCGACCAAAGCATGGTTTCGGTTTGCCTTTCGTTGTTGATGGGATTTCACGCAAAGACGCGAAGCAAACCAAGAACGCAAAGAGTCTTTTAAAACTTGGCGATCTTTGTCTTCTTTGTGTCTCTGCGTGAAATATTACCGTTGTTTCAGTTCGTCCAGTTTCGCTTTCAGTTGCTCAATTTCCTGTTGTTGGGCAAGAACAAGGTTGGCAACTTGCCAAAGAAACTTGGCGGTCGTTCCAGCTTGGAATTCGTGCAAAATGGCCCCCCACCCATACGCCGTATTTTTAAGTTTCGGCATCAATTCCAGCAATTCCGCCGCCAGTTCTTCGCTTGATTTCTGAGGAAGATCGCTCATGGGTTTTCCTTTGATGAACACAAATTTTAAGGCTTGGCGGTGTGCTATTCTTCGAAAAACGACGGCGACGCGAGGCCGTTTTGTTTGAGCAGAAGTTCCTGTTCCGTCTCTTTGAGATCGTGCCGCACCATGTCGGCGACGAGTTCGTTCAGCGAACATTTGCACGACCAGCCGAGTTTGTCGCGAGCCTTTGAGGCATCGCCGAGCAGAAACACAACCTCGGCGGGACGGAAGAATTTCGGATCGACTTCGACGAGCGGTTTGCCCGTTTTGCGGCAATGTCCCTTTTCTTCAACCCCTTTTCCCGACCATTCGATTTCGATGCCGACTTCGCGAAAGGCAAGTTCGACAAACGTTCGCACGCTGGTCGGCACTCCGGTGGCAAGGACGTAATCGTCCGGTTTTTCCTGTTGCAGCATGAGCCACATTCCCTCGACGAAATCGCCGGCGAATCCCCAATCGCGTTTGGCGTCGAGATTGCCGAGCGACAATTTTTCCTGCAAACCGTTTTTGATGCGTGCGGCGGCACGGGTGATTTTCCGCGTTACGAATGTTTCGCCGCGCAACGGGCTTTCATGATTGAACAAAATGCCGTTGCATGCGAACATGCCGTAAGACTCGCGATAATTAACCGTCGCCCAATATGCATAAAGTTTGGCGACGGAGTAGGGACTTCGCGGATAAAACGGCGTTGTCTCTTTTTGCGGAATTTCCTGCACAAGCCCGAACAGCTCCGAGGTGGACGCCTGGTAAAACCGCGTTTTTTCGGTCAATCCGAGTTGCCGGATCGCTTCGAGCAGTCGCAACGTGCCAAGTGCATTGACATCGGAGGTGTATTCCGGCGTTTCGAACGACACTTTGACATGCGATTGCGCCGCGAGATTGTACACTTCATCGGGACGAACGGTGCCGACCAGATGCATCAGATTTCCGGTGTCGGTCATGTCACCGTTGTGCAACCGGAACGACGGTGACGCATCACGATGGTCCCGGTACAATGCATCGATTCGTTGCGTGTTGAACTGCGAACTGCGGCGTTTCAAACCATGCACGGCGTACCCTTTTTCAAGAAGCAACGCCGCAAGATACGCCCCGTCCTGCCCCGTGATTCCCGTGATCAAAGCCGTTTTCATGTCACGCCATCCATTTCGTTTTTCACATTTTCGCTGCGCACTGCAAATTGCCAATAACCTGACATTTTTGTGTTGTAGACTCAAGCCGGTTGAAAATTCCGGTAGCTGGACGCGGCAAGCCCTGCAACGCAGGGCGTCTGCGCGAGGCCGAAGGCTGTCGCCCATACCGGCTACGGTATATTTCTTCGGCCTGCAAGGCCGGAGAACCTAATCACACAAAATATCTGTTTTATGGCGTTTTTCTGTATACATCACTCTTCACTTTTCATTTTTCACTTTCCAGAGCATTTCTTTCGCGCCGAGATTGTTTTGACGCATCACTTCGAAACAACCGTCAAAGCGGGGTGGTTTGTCGTCAAAATTGTTGCGTCCGATCGTAAATTTCGCCCCTTTCGACTTGGCCAGTTTGACGAAATTTTCATGCGGGAACTCGGAACCGGCCTGAATTTCAAACGCGACGTTGTTTTTGACCGCCGCGTCAATCAGTTGCGTCATCCGTTCGACGGTCCAGAACTTGTCGTACATCCCGGCAACCCGTTTCGGCAGGTAAGTCGGGTTGGCCAGGATCGTGACCGGTTCGTTGACGACCGTCATGCAATGGGCAAAATACCGCTCAAACCATTTTTCAGGATCGTCGATTTTGTACTGGTCTTCGAGCCAGAGTTTTTGCGGTTTTCCCTGTTCGTCGTTCATGATCATCGTGTCGGCAAGGACGTAATCCAGCCGCTTGAGTTGTTCCGGGGCGATCGCTTTGAACCAGTCGCGGTCGTTGACCTGCAAACCGACAAGCACCGGGTACGGTTTGGCGGCGTCGATGAACTGCCGGATTTTTTCGTTGTCCGAGAGCGGCCAATCGGCCCCGGCGTTTTCAAGCACGCCTGATTTTATGCCGGTTTTGGCCTGATAATCCAACGCTTTTTCGACCGTCATGCCGCCGCGCAAATGGATGTGATAATCGATGATCGGCACATGTTGGGCAAGAAACGCGGCAGCCTGTGCGGCAACGGCGGATTCCGCCGACGGATCAGGCATGGAGGCGTTATCGCCGTTATCGGCTCTTGCCGAAACAATCATCAACCCCAACAGAACAAAAAAAATCGTTTGTGTTTTCATGATGATTCCAATTTTTCAGAATTATCCCAACACGGCAGGAAACAAAAAGCAATCGCCGTCGTGTTTCGGGGCGTTTTGCATGGTCGCGTCCATCGAAAGCGATGTGCCGACGGCGTCCTCACGAAAAACGTTTTGTTTTGCGTTGCCGAAAAAGAGCGGTTCGATATGGTCGGTCGTCACTTCGTCGAACATCCCGGTTCGTTCGAGCGACGCATTGACGGCATCGGTCGCCGCCTGTAATTCCTTTTCGTCAAAAAGAAATCGGACTTGAAACGCCGCCTGCTGCACTTCTTTTGCGGTGAATGACATGATTGCACTTGTCTCAACACGTTAATATTTAGGGGTGTTATACTGGTGACAACATAAAAAAAGGGAAACCGAAGTTTCCCTTGATTATACAACCATGTCACAGACCGACCAGCCCATGCCGACACATCCGTCGGTCACAAAATGGAAATGGCACGACATGAATATTTTGTATGAATATTTCGTCGGGCAAGTCCGACCGCTCACATATGTAACTGTCAAAAAATAAATTGCTCAAAAGAGAGCATCTCATATTTTAACGCGGAACACGCGCGGCATTGTTTGGCCGGAGTACCGGCACGGAAACTACGGAATTCCGCGCATTCCGTCTTTTCCGTGTCTTCCGCGTTGAAAAAAAGTTCAGTTGTACAAGTTATTTGTTGACTGTTCTTATCTTCAAATTCACACGACTACTTTTTTTTCGTTTTCACATTTTTCGTTTTCACGGTAACGACTTTTTCTTTGTCCTCAATCAACTGGAACGGCGCGTTACGGACTCGTTTTTTCACCGCACCGCTACGAATACACTGGACACAAATACGCACTGTCTTATTCGTACCATTTTCCGTCGTGATCCGGACGTTCTGGAGATTCGGCAGAAACTCGCGCCGGGTGATCCCTGTCACTTTGGTGCCGAAACCACCGAGATACTTGGCTTTACCGCGCGTCGTGATTTGGTTTCCCAACGTTTTCCCTTTACCGCAACATTCACAAACCCGTGACATGGACATCAACTCCCATCCGCAGAAAAAAACTTATCGAATCAATCATACCGAACCAGCGGCATAATTATTTTTTACTCAGCCTTTCCGAATTACGGCAACCACAACAAGCCGACCGCCGAAGCGATAAGTTTAACGGCGAAGTTTCGTTTGACAACCCCCCAATGGAACGTGCAACACCAAAAATCAGGGGAAAAAGAGATTGTTTGTCAGTCAATACTCCCATGTCGGGCGTCAAAAGAAGAGCTTCGTTGCTGATGGCTCCACCATTCCTGCCAAAGAGGAATATTGTACTCAAAATCATTTCCAGAAAGACGCCTTAACGCATTCAATACTCCCCGATTGCTAAGAATTTCATCTCGTTTTTCAACGTGCGGCGGATTGGGGATATTGACGCTGAAGGATTTGTCGCCATTCGGGGAAGTCACCATTTGCGTCATTCCGCCGCTTGGGACGGTCACGTTGACCGTGTGTCGGGTGATCAGTGCGTCGATCAAAGCCGGAATGGCCGATTGATCACCCAGTTGTCCCAGAGCGACTCCCGCTTCATTGACCAGTTGATTGTCCTTGCTTTTCAGATAAGGGTAATACAGCCTTGACATTCCCGGCCGGTCTTTCAAAATCGAATAGCAAGTGAAACGAACGTCTTCGTTTTGTTCCTGCATGGACCAGTAAGCGATTTCCCTCATCGCGGGCAACGTGTTGAGTCCCCCCAAAGCCCGCACAAGAATGATTCGTACCGCCGGATTTTTTTCCTCCGCAAGCACTTTCAAGAGTGGTTTCAGCACCGTCGGATTTTTCAAGGCATATAAGGCTTGCTCCGCTTTTTTCGAGTCCGGACCGTTGAGTTCCCGGATCATCTGGTCGATTGCTTTGGTCAACTGCCGGTCCTCTTCCCCCAAACGGACCTTGTCTTCGTCGATCAGGAGTCGTTGCGCCGTCGTCCAGCCCCCTTTTTTATCCTGTACATAACCCAATTTACGCATTTCCTCATCGCGTGTTGTCCAAGTCCCGCCGATTTTTTCATATCCGAGAGCCTGGCGCGCTTCCGCTTGTTCAGGGTCCAGCTCCAGTACGCGGCGGTAATGCAGTTCTGCAAGACGATCGAGCTTTTGCGATTTGCAGATTCGCGCCAACTTGAGCTGCGATTCCACCGATTCCGGCACGAAGGGAACTCTCGCTTCGTACTGCTCCAAAGCTTTGGGGGGATGCAAAACCCCCGTCACCACATTGCCGTCGGAAAGTTCCAGAAAAATGCCGTCCTCCGTTTCAATGGCCCACTTTTGTCGGGGGTTTTCCGTATTGACAACAGTCCCCTGAATGGTGTTTTCATTGGAAATCCGGATTGTTTCGGAAGCGTAAGAAACGCCAAAAACGGAAAAAAAAGCAATCACTGGCAGAACGATCAACACCCTTATGCCCAAGCGTTTGAGACAAGGCTTTTTCGTCAGAAAAAATATGAAATGTGATATTTCACCTGGCATTTTCACCACCGGACCGATTTTCCACTCAAGCCGGTTGAGAATTTCGGAAGATGAATGCGGCAAGCCCTGCATCGCAGGGCGTTTGCGCAAGGCCGAAGGCTGCCGCCCATACCGGCTACGGTATCTGTTGACCACTTTTCCATTATATATAGAATCAAAGTTTCCGGCAAGTTGTTTTCAAAACCGATATTGTCTGTTGCTTTGCCATCTTTTTACACTCAAACCGGTTAGAAATTTCAGAAGCGGAAACTGAAAACCAAAAGTCAGATTCATTTCAACTTTTCACTTCCTTGATGATCAGTAAAGTGAGGTTTCCTTTGTCTCTTAAAACGATCGAAATTTACGGTAAGATGTTTTCCTGTCACGATTGCGGGACGGAGCATGTCCTGGTTTTCCTCCATGGTTTTCCGCTTGACCATACAATATGGAACGATACCGCCTCGTTTTTAAGCGATCGTATGAGAGTGATTGCCCCCGACCTGAGAGGATTCGGGAAAAGTGACATTCCACAAGCAAAAGTCGTGACAATGGAACAGTTTGCCGAAGATGTTCTGCTGCTACTCCATCAACTCGGCGTCGCTTCAAAAATCGTGCTTTGCGGACTTTCGATGGGGGGATACATTGCGATGCAATTTGCCAAAAAATATTCGGAACGACTTGCCGGGCTTGTTCTATGCGACACAAAATCGGCAGCCGATACGGAAACTGCGGCGTGGAATCGCCGGAAACGTGCCGATCGTTTATCCGATCTCGGTATGACATCGCTTGCAGATGCCATGCTCCCGAATCTGTTTGGAAATTCGCCCGACGAACAAAAGGTGAGTGATATTCGCAAAATCATGTTGCGTCAACCGCTCCAGGGGGTCGCGGCTGCGGACCGCGGCATGGCGGCACGACCTGATATGACCGATTTGCTTGCGACCTTTGAATTTCCCTGTTTGGTGATCTGTGGAGAATATGACAAAATTTCACCACCGGAGGAAATGCGTCAAATTGCCCAACATATCAAAAACTCCTCTTTTGAAATCATTCCAGGGGCGGGGCACCTTTCACCGGTGGAAGAACCAAAAATTTTTGCGGAAGCGATAAAAAATTTTTTGACATGTCTTTATGAAAAATAGTGAACGCATGACGACATCAATTATTCACGATTCATTTTTCAACGACATTTCTTGTCCTCGTTGTTGAAAAAAATATAACCGCATGTTAAGAAACGTTTTTTCGTTTTTCATCCCGATGAATATTGTATGTTCACACGATCACCATTATCTGTAAATGTGATCATATTGATCATGATGGTGGTTATGAAATGCCTGTTTTTACACTGTTTTGCAAAGAAAAAATAATCGTGTTTTTTTGAAAAATCATGTCAATTCACCTTGATGTTTTTGCTGATTTATCTCTATAATTCTTAGACATTGATCGTTTGAACAGAGATGCCGCTATGTATATTTCACCTCGAAAAACGATGAAACGATGCGCACTGTTCAAAACATGACCATGACGTTTTTGTGCATCATAAGGAATGACACCATGACAAAAGAAGTACGACTGACCGACAGACAACAACGTGTTTTGGACTATATTCGCGACCGGATCGAAAACCGGGGCTACGGCCCGACGGTTCGTGAAATCGGGGACGAGTTCGACATTCGTTCCCCCAACGGCGTTGCCTGTCATTTGAAAGCATTGGAAAAGAAGGGGCTGATTGCACGCGAAGCCAATCGTTCGCGTGCCATTCAATTAACGCGGCTGGCGAAACCGCAAAAAGGGGTGCAACTGCGAGGCCAGCTGGTTGACGGTGTGTTGCAGGAGTCCGACCTGAATGAACAGGTTGATCTGGAAAATATTCTCGAAGTCAAACGTTCCGGAACTTTTGTGGTTCAAGTCAAGGGAAACACCAAATTGGACGGTTTTTCCGACGGCGATTTCGTCATCGTCAAAAAATCCAGCAACGCGGACAAAGGACAAATCGTGCTGGTCAAGGTCGGCAGCGAAGTCACCCTGCAACGTTTGCAAAGCGACATCGGCACGAGACGCGGGCGTCTGGATGCCGTTGCGTCGAAAGAGTCGGCGACTTACGACAAACCGGCCAAAGTGATCGGAATCGTCCTGGGGGTCGTGCGACCCGTTTAGGAGTCGCGAAAAAACAAGTTGTTCAAAAATAGCAGCCACAAGCGTAAGCGCGTGGTTAATAACCCGTCGCTTACGCTCCGGGCTGCTATTAAAAAGACCACGTTATTTCT
>Ga0209629_10001170_pt1 | contig 16049 bp, 26 predicted proteins | sample TergutCu122P5_FD_187286 | JGI IMG/M metagenome (GOLD analysis project Ga0209629, IMG submission 187286) | Cubitermes ugandensis P5 segment gut microbial communities from Kakamega Forest, Kenya - Cu122 P5 (SPAdes) (version 2) | ecosystem: Host-associated > Arthropoda: Insects > Digestive system...
AACTCTACAATTAAGTGTTCTTCAACCGGCAGATCAACATCTTCCCTTGATGCTAATCTAATTACTTTTGCACTCAATTTTTCATTATCTTTTTCTATCCATTCCGGAACAGGTCTGCCGGCATTTAATTCTGCATTTTCTTTAATTATCTTTGAATCCTTCTTAATTTCTCTTACTGTTATTACATCTCCCGGCTTTACTAAATAAGATGGTATATCAACTTTGCTTCCATTTACATCAAAATGTCCATGATTTACAAGCTGTCTGGCTTGTGCTCTGGAATTGCCAAATCCTGCCCTATATACTACATTATCAATTCTGCTTTCCAATATCTGAAGCAAATTTTCACCTGTAATACCTTTTTTATTTTCTGCTGCTTCAAAATATTTTCTAAACTGCTTTTCCTGTACTCCATAAAAAGATTTTGTTTTTTGTTTTTCTCTTAGCTGCATACCGTATTCAGAAAGTTTCTTCTTCCCTTGTCCATGCTGTCCTGGTGCATAATTTCTTCTAGTTACACTGCATTTATCTGTATAACATCTTGAACCTTTTAAAAACAGCTTCTGTCCTTCTCTCCTGCAAACACGGCACTGCTCGTCTTTGTATCGTGACATTCTCTTCCTCCTCTTCTTCTTTATTATATATCTTAATCTCTTACACCTTATAGTTTTCTAATGTATGAATTTACGAATTTATGAATGTATGAATGATTGATGAAATTTGCTTCACAAATTTCTTTATTTTAAATTTTTATTTCTAGAATTTGCCACAGGCAAATTCTTTCTTTCATTATACATTCGTACATTCCTACATTCTTACATTAAATTAAACGCGTCTGCGTTTTGGTGGCCTGCATCCATTATGCGGTATTGGTGTTACATCTTTTATCATGCTGATTTCCAAACCTGCAGTCTGAAGTGACCTTATTGCAGCTTCACGTCCGGTTCCCGGTCCTTTAACATAAACTTCAACTGATTTCAGTCCATGTTCCATACCTGCTTTTGCAGCAACTAAAGCCGCTTCTCCTGCAGCATATGGTGTGCTTTTTCTGGAACCTTTAAATCCAAGTCCTCCGCTACTTGCCCATGCAATAACATTTCCTCTTTCATCAGTTATTGTCACAATTGTATTATTAAAGCTGGAATGAATGTGTGCAGCACCTTTATCAATATTTTTTCTATCTCTTTTTCTAACTACTTTTGTCTTAGTTGCATTCTTAGTAGCCATAATATCCTCCTTTTACTTGCTTTTATTTGCCGGGTTTTTTAGTTTTACTTACAATTTTTCTCGGACCTTTTCTTGTACGAGCATTTGTCTTCGTTCTTTGTCCTCTCACAGGCAAACCTCTTCTATGTCTTATCCCTCTATAACATCCTATTTCAGTAAGTCTTTTAATATCAAGTGCTATCTCACGCTTTAAGTCACCTTCTACTTTATAACCTTCCATTGCCTTTCTAATAGCATTTACTTGATTATCCGTCAAATCTTTTACTCTTATATCCGGGCTAACATCAGCTGCTTTCAAAATTTTATTAGAACTTGTTACACCTATACCATAGATATATGTAAGTCCTATTTCAACTCTCTTTTCCTTTGGCAAATCCACTCCTGCTATACGAGCCATTTTTTCCCCTCCTTACTTGTTCTTATTCTCTAAATATTAATAAAGGTTAGCTCCTGCGCTCCGCGCAGGAGCTAACCTTGTCTTTGCTTGTGTTTTGGGTTTTCACATATTACCCTAGTAACACCTTTTCTTTTAATAATTTTACATTTTTCGCATATCTTTTTTACCGATGGTCTTACTTTCATCTTTTACACCCTTTCCCTCTTACATTCCTACATTCCTACATTCCTACATTCCTACATTCCTACATTTTTATTTTGCTCTCCAGGTTATACGTCCTCTTGTAAGGTCGTAAGGTGATAGTTCAAGTTTCACCTTATCTCCTGGAAGAATTTTTATATAATTCATTCTAAGTTTTCCGGAAATATGTGCCAATACCTGATGTCCATTTTCCAATTCCACTTTGAAATTTGTATTAGGTAAAGCCTCTGTTACTACGCCTTCGACTTCAATTACATCTTCTTTTGACAATTTATTTCCATCTCCTAAATTTCTTTATTTATTGTACTCCCGCATTAAGCCAGAATAACTAAGCTATTATATATCATAATCAAATTGTTGTCAATATTTCTGGTGCTTTTTCTGTAATTAAAATTGTATTTTCATAATGAGCAGACAAACTTCCATCTTCTGTTATAATAGTCCACCCATCTTCTAATTCTAAAATGCTTTCTCTTCCCATGTTGACCATCGGTTCTATTGCCAGAGTCATGCCCAGTTCGAGCCTTATTCCCTTCCCGGGTTTCCCGTAATTCGGAATTGCAGGGTCTTCATGTAAATTCCTTCCGAACGCCATGTCCTTGAAATTCTTTTACAACTGAAAAGCCGTTTTTCTCTATAAATTCTCCTATAGCATGACATATATCACCAATTCTATATTGTGGTTTTGCAAACTTTATTCCTTCAAAAAATGCTTGTTTCGTAACTTCAACTAATCTTTTAGTCTCATCATCTACATTACCTATAATAATTGTTCTTGCCATATCTCCATGGAATCCATTTTTATATGCTCCCAAATCAATGCTGACAATATCCCCATTTTTTATAATTCTATTTTTGTCTGGTATACCATGTATAACCTCATCATTTACAGAAATACATGCTGCCATTGGAAAATCCGGCACATCTTTATATCCGCTTGGATACCCTTTAAAAGAAGGAATCGCACCGTTAGATAATATAACGTCTTCAGCTATTTTATTTATATCTAATGTTGACATTCCATGTTTAATGGCTTTTGCAACTGCCGCATGTGCCATTGCTGTTATTCTGCAGGCTTCTCGCATTAATTCTATTTCTCTTTTTGATTTTATATCTACCAATATTTTTTCCTCTATTATTCAATCAATTAAATTATATTTTGTCATTTGTTTTTTAAAAATTCCTCAAACTCGTCAACAATCACGTGTGTAGTCCTTCCTGCATCATCATCTATTCTATCCTGATACAGCTTGCCTTTGCCTTCATAATATCCTATTAAAGGCTCTGATTGTGCTTTATATGTAGCAAGCCTCTCTCTAACTACTTCCGGCTTTTCATCTGCTCTTTGCACTAAATTGCCTCCGCAGTCGCACTTTCCTTCCACCTTAGGCGGATTAAAATCCAAACTGTAAATTGCTCCGCACTGCTGGCAGGTTCTTCTATTTGCCATTCTTCTTTCTATTTCTGCAAAAGGAACTTCTATATTAAATGCAGCCCTTACTTCCACACCTTTATCTGCAAGCATTCTATCAAGTGCTTCTGCCTGTGCAATTGTCCTTGGGAATCCGTCAAATATTACTCCCTTTGCTGCCTCAGGCGTATCTATTAATTCTTTCACCATATTTATTATTATATCATCCGGCACAAGAACCCCTGAGTCCATGTATTCTTTCGCTTGTTTTCCAAGGTCTGTACTGTTTTTTACGTTTTCTCTTAAAACATCACCTGTCGATATATGCAGCAAATCCAAATCTGCTTTTAATCTCTTTGATGCTGTCCCCTTACCGCTTCCCGGCGCTCCGATTAGCACTATAATTGTCTTATCCATGTTCCCCAACTTCCTTACTTCTTATATTTTTCTCCCTTTAAGTTTTAATTTATGATGTACGATGTATGATGTATGATGCGTATATGGTCTAGCCTTCGAAGGCATACCAAAATTCATCATACATCATACATCGGCCATCAAAGCCCTTCTTCATAGGCATTACATCATACATCATTCCAGAAATCCCTTATAATGCCTCATTACCAGCCTAGACTCAAGCTGCTGCACTGCTTCTAACGCAACACCAACCACAATAAGTATTGATGTTCCTCCAAATGCTATATTTAAAGTTGTAAACCTCATAAGCATAGGCAAAATTGCTATTAAGCTTAAGAATATTCCTCCAAACAGGGTTATCCTGCTCAAAATATTTGACAAATAATCTGTTGTAGGCTTTCCAGCCCTTATTCCAGGAATAAATCCGCCGTTCTTTTTAATATTGCTTGATAATTCCGGTGGATTAATTGTTGCATACGTGTAGAAGTACGTGAATCCCAGTATAAGCAGGAAGTATATTGCTGCATTTGCTATAGCATATCCTGCCGGCACAGATGATGTGGATGTTGCTATAGAAAACTTATATACACCAGCCCAAAATCCATTTTGATATGCCACATTAGTATTAAACATTTGTACAATCATTGCAGGAAATGTCATAAATGATGATGCAAATATAATTGGGATTACACCTGCCACTGCCAGTTTAAGAGGAATAAATGTATTCTGTCCTCCATACATTTTTCTTCCAACTACTTTTTTTGCATATTGTACAGGAACTCTTCTTTCAGACTGCTGCACAAATACAACACCTGCAACCAATATTACTGCTCCTACAATTATTCCAATTGCTGTAAAGAACCCTACTGTAGAAAATGCTTTGGAAACAATTCCTGCCGCATCATAAGTTGTCTGAATAACTAAATCCCATAATGTTCTGGCCGCACCAGGAATTCTTGATACAATACCAATGAATATAAGCATAGATATGCCGTTTCCTATTCCTTTGTTTGTAATCTGCTCCCCAAGCCACATCAGTATTGCTGTACCTGTTACCAAAGCCAGAACTATAAGTGCTGCTGTTTTAAATCCAGGGTCTATAAATACTGCGCTATATTTAGAACTATATGACATATATATGCCTATTGCTTCCACTGTTGCTAAAAACAATGTAAGCACTTTTGTATATCTGTTCAGTTTTGCCTTACCTTCTTGTCCACCTTCTTTTTGAAGTTTTTCTATGGCAGGGATAACAAATCCCAATAACTGAACTACTATCTGTGCTGTAATATATGGTGTTATTGACATTGCAAATATTGAAAATTTTGAAAAAGCTCCTCCGTGAAATTATATCAATAAGACCTGCTACACCACTTGTCCCTGCTGCCATTAAATTCAAATTTAAGCTATTGACTCCAGGGGCTGTTATGTAGCATCCAAACCTGAATATTACAACCAGTAATAAAGTGAATAATAATCTTTTTCTAACTTCTGGCGTCCTCCATGCTTTTCCAATTGTTTTAAACACAACAAAAACCTCCTTTATTTAATGTACGAATGTACGAATGTACGAATTTATGAATGTATGAATGATTGATGAAATTCTCCTTAAGTCGAATTTCTTAATTTTTAAATTTTGGAATTTGAACGCAGTGCAAATTCCTCCTTTCATTCCTACATTCGTACATTCCTAAATTCCTACATTATTATAGCTTTTCCGCCGTTAGCTTCAATTTTTTCTGCGGCTGATTTAGTAAATCTGTTAGCTTTAACTGTTAGTTTTTTTTCTAATTTTCCTGTTCCTAAAATAACAATGCCGTCATTTTCTTTTCTGATTATTCTCTCAGCGATTAATGTTTCTGCTGTAACTTCTTCAGCTTTTGATTTATTAAGCATTGTCAGAGTTACCTCTGTATAATTTCTAGAATTGATATTGGTAAATCCTCTTTTAGGCAGTCTTCTATATAAAGGAGTCTGACCGCCTTCAAATCCGCGTCTTACCCCGCCTCCGCTTCTTGATTTTTGTCCTTTATGTCCTCTGCCTGATGTTTTACCAAGCCCTGAACCTATTCCACGTCCTACACGCTTCGTTTTTTCTCTCTTTATAGGAGATTTAATACTTCCTAATTCCATTTTATCCTCCTTTTCAATCTCTTTTATTCTCCTAATGTTATATAAAATTATATTTTATCCCTTTAATTAAGTTCTTTAATGTAAGAATATAGGAATGTAAGAATGAATGTTGAAATTCTCCTTAAGTCGAATTTCTTAATTTTAAATTTTGGAATTTGAACGCAGTGAAAATTCCTTCCTTCATTCCTACATTCTTACATTCCTACATTCCTACATTATCTCCTCAACCTTTTTCCCTCTCTTTTTCGCAATATCCTCAGCTGTAAATATATTTTTAAGAGCATTCAATGTGGCATATCCTACATTTCTTGGATTATTTGTACCTATAACTTTTGTCTTTATGTCCCTGTATCCTGCAAGTTCTAGTATTGGTCTAACACTTCCTCCCGCGATAATTCCGCTACCTTCAGGTGCTGGTTTTAAAAGCACACTGGCCGCCCCAAATTTACCTACAAATTCGTGAGGTATTGTTGTGCCTACAATCGGTACTGCAATCATGTTTTTCTTAGCATCTTCTATAGCTTTTTTTATAGCATCTGGTACTTCAGCTGCTTTGCCGTTTCCAATGCCTACATTGCCATTCCCGTCCCCTACAACTACTACAGCACTAAATCTAAAATTTCTACCGCCTTTAACAACTTTAGCAACTCTGTTAATGGCTACAACCTTTTCTTTTATTTCAACTGCTTGCTCTTCTTCCATTAAAACTCTAGCCCTCCTTCTCTTGCAGCTTCTGCAAGTTCTTTTACAACACCATGATAAATATATCCGCCTCTGTCATAAACAACGGTTTTTATCTTTTTTGCTGCTGCTCTTTTAGCTATTAAAGTCCCCACTTCTTTTGCAGCTTCCTTATTAGACCTTTTTGTTTTCACTTCTTTATCTGCAGTAGAAGCTGATGCCAAAGTAATTTGTTTATCATCATCTATAATTTGAGCATACAATGCTGTATTGCTCCTGTACACACAAAGTCTTGGGCATTCTGCTGTTCCGCTGACTTTAGTACGCACTCTTTTATGTCTTCTTTCTCTTTCAAATTTTCTATCTGTTTTGGTAACCATTTATTTTCTTATCTCCTTCCTTTTGAATAATTAATAAACTTATCCCTTATAATTGCTTATAGGTAATTAATGTATGAATGGTTGATGAAATTCTCCTACGTGGAATTTCTTAATTTTAAAATTTGAATTTTGGAATTTGAACGCAGTGAAAATTCCTTCTTTCATTCCTACATTCGTACATTCCTAAATTCCTACATTATTTTCCTGTTTTTCCTTCTTTACGTCTAATATGCTCTGTCGCATATTTAATTCCCTTGCCTCTATACACTTCAGGAGGTCTCTTCATTCTTATTTCTGCCGCCATTTGTCCAACTTTTTCTTTATCTATGCCTCTTACAATAATTTGATTTGGATTTGGGACATCATATGTGATTCCTTCCGGTTCTTTCATTTCTATTAAATGTGAATATCCTAATGTCAAAACTAGAGTTTTTCCCTGTTTTGCCGCTCTGTATCCAACTCCATTAACTTCCAGTTCCTTAGTAAATTCATTAGAAACACCAGAAACCATATTATTAATTAATGTTCTGGTTAGTCCGTGCAGACTTCTGTTTTCCTTTGCATCATCAGGTCTTGCAACAGTAATAACATTACCATCTATACTAACTTTCATATTCCCATGTATGTTTCTTTCCAATGTTCCTTTTGGTCCCTTTACAGTAATTTTTTGTCCATCTAATGCAACCTCAACACCAGCAGGTATTTCGATGGGTTTATTTCCTATACGTGACATTATTTTGTCTCCTTCCTTTTGAATAATTAATAAACTTATCCCCTATAATTGCTTATAGGTAATTAATGTATGAATGTACGAATGTACGAATTTATGAATGTATGATGAAATTCTCCGTAAGTCGAATTTCTTAATTTTAAAATTTGAATTTTGGAATTTGAACGCAGTGAAAATTCCTTCTTCCATTACTACATTCCTACATTCCTACATTAGATTTACCATACGTAAGCCAGTACTTCTCCCCCAACACCCAGCTCTCTAGCTTTCTTATCCGTTATCACTCCTTTAGATGTTGATATTAAAGCTATTCCTAATCCATTTAATACTTTAGGAAGCTTATCACTATTTGCATATATTCTAAGTCCTGGTTTGCTTATTCTTTTTAATCCAGTAATTACCCTTTTATCTTTTTCTGCATACTTAAGACTAACCCTGATAATCCCTTGATTATCACTCTTTATTTCTTCATATGCTTTTATATATCCTTCATTAAATAAGATTTCTGCTATTGCTTTTTTCATATTTGATGCAGGAATATCTACAGTTTTAAATTTTGCACTGTTTGCATTTCTTATTCTTGTTAGCATATCTGCTATAGGATCAGTTGTATTCATATTCTCCTCCTATCGGATTCCTGAAAATCCTCTATTTTTTTAAATTTACCAACTTGCTTTTTTAATTCCTGGTATCTCGCCTTTATGTGCCAATTCTCTAAAGCATATACGACAAATACCATATTTCCTTATATAACTATGTGGTCTTCCACACAATTTACATCTGTTATATTCTCTTGTTTTATATTTTTGCGGTCTTTGTTGTTTTAAAACCATTGCTTTTTTAGCCATAATTTCCTCCTTAATTCCATTCTCTATTCTCTAATCTCTATGCTCTAAACGGCATTCCCATTAGTGTAAGCAGCTCTGCCCCTTCTTCGTCTGTTTTAGCTGTTGTAACAAATATGATGTCCATGCCTCTTAATTTATCTATTTTCTCGTATTCAATTTCTGGAAATACCAGCTGTTCTTTTATTCCTAATGAATAATTTCCTTTTCCGTCAAATGATTTCTTTGAAAGTCCTCTGAAGTCCCTAACTCTAGGTAATGCTGCATTAAATAATTTGTATGCAAAATCATACATTTTTCCAGCTCTTAATGTAACTTTACATCCAACATTTACACCTTCTCTTAATTTAAAGGCAGCTATTGACTTCTTTGCTTTTGTTACAATAGGCTTTTGTCCTGTTATAATTGTCAGGTCTGAAATTGCATTCTCCAATGTTTTAGGATTATCTTTTATATCACCCAAACCTATATTTATGACTATCTTCTCTAATTTTGGAACTTGCATTACTGATTTATACTGGAACTTTTTCATTAATGCAGGCTTTATTTCTTTTTCGTACTGTTCTCTTAATTTTTCCATTATTGCTTTATTTCCTCCTCTTTATCTAGGGCGGAGTTGGGTCTCTCTTACGGGTATTCCTAACCAACCCACGCCCCTACATTATTTCACTGGGGTACCGCATTTCTTGCAAACACGTACTTTCTTACCGTCTTCTACTTTATAACCTATTTTTACAGGCTTGCTGCATTTGCTGCATACAACATTTACTTTGCAGGCTGGAATACTGCATTCTTTAGATATAATTCCGCCTTCTTCGCCTTGTTTCTTCGGTTTAACATGCTTTTTTCTAACATTGATACCTTTAACAACTATCTTATCTTCTTTAGGAATAGTCTTTGTAACTTCGCCGGTTTTACCCTTATCATTTCCAGCTAAAACTTGTACTGTATCACCTTTTTTTATTTTCATTATTACTTTCACCTCTTTCATTTAATGTACGAATTTATGAATTTACGAATGATTGATGAAATTCTCCTTAAGTCGAATTTCTTAATTTTAATTTTTGGAATTTGAACGTAGTGAAAATTCCTTCTTCCATTCCTACATTCATACATTCCTAAATTCTTACATTATTAAAGTACTTCCGGTGCAAGAGACAATATCTTCATATACTCTCCATCTCTTAACTCTCTTGCTATTGGTCCAAATATACGAGTACCTCTAGGATTTTTATCTTCTTTAATTATTACTGCTGCATTTTCGTCAAATCTAACATATGAACCGTCCGCTCTTCTTATAGGCTTTTTTGTTCTAACTATAACAGCTTTTACAACATCACCTTTTTTTACCATACCATTTGGTATAGCACTTTTAACAGAAGCAACTATAACATCGCCTACACCTGCAAATTTTCTATGGGATCCGCCTAAGCATCTAATACACATAATTTCTTTTGCACCAGTGTTATCTGCAACTTTTAATCTTGTCTGTTGTTGTACCATGTCTTCCTCCTTTTAACTTTTCTTTATTCTTGTAATTTTTTTACGAAAATATATTTTATCCCTTTAATTAAGTTTTTTAATGTAGGAATGTAAGAATGTAGGAATGTAGGAATGTAGGAATGAATGTTGAAATTCTCCTTAAGTCGAATTTCTTAATTTTAAATTTTGGAATTTGAACGCAGTGAAAATTCCTTCTTCCATTCCTAAATTCCTAAATTCTTACATTCATACATTATTTTATGTCTGCCTTTTCCAATATTTCTACAAGTCTCCATCTCTTATCCTTAGATAGAGGTCTTGTTTCCATTACTTTTACTTTATCGCCAATATGACATTCATTTTTCTCATCATGTGCTTTCAATTTATATGTTCTTTTTACTATTTTCTTATACATCGGATGTTTAACATTTGTTTCAACTGATACCACTATTGTTTTATCCATTTTATCTGATGTTACTGTACCAATCATTACTTTACGCTGATTTCTCTCTTCCATTTCTTATCTTATCTCCTTCCTTGAGAATAATTAATATATTTATTCCCTGCAATATCTTATATGTAATTAATGTACGATTTACGATGTATGATGTACGATGCGTATAGGGTCTAGCCTTCGAAGGCATACCACATATTCATCATACATCATACATCGACCAGCAAAGCCTTGCTTCGCAGGCAGTACATTATACATTCTCTAATTCTCTCTGCCTTAACACAGTCTTAATTCTAGCTATATCTTTCTTGACTTCCTTTATCTTCATTGGATTATCTAATCCATTTGTAGCTAAGCTGAATCTTAATTTGAACAATTCTGTCTTTAATTCACCTATCTCTTTTTCTAGGTCTGGTGAAGACATTTCTCTTATTTTATTTATCTTCATTTGATCCACCACCTTGTTCATTTTCTGCCGGCTCTTCTTTTTGCTCTATTGCCTCTGGTTCTGCTGGAGCTACCTCTACAGGAGCTTCTACTGTAGGCACGTAATGAGCATATTTTTTCTCAATTTCTGCAAGTTCTTTTGCAGTTCCCTGTCTTGCTAAAAACTTAGTTCTTACAGGCAATTTATGTGCAGCCAGTCTTAAAGCTTCTCTTGCAGTTTCTTCACTAACTCCTGCTATCTCAAACAGCACTCTTCCCGGTTTAACAGGTGCTACCCAATACTCAACTGCCCCTTTACCTTTACCCATACGGGTTTCAGCCGGTTTTTTACTTATTGGTTTGTTTGGAAATACTTTAATCCAAACTTTACCACCTCTTTTTATATAACGGGTCATTGCTATACGGGCTGCTTCTATCTGATTTGCAGTTATAAGTCCTGCAGAAAGAGCTTGGATTCCGTATTCACCTTCATTAACCACATTTCCTCTTGTTGCTTTTCCTCTATTTCTACCCTTCATCATTTTTCTATATTTTGTTCTTTTCGGCATTACTGGCATTATAAGTTACCTCCTTCTGTCTTAGTTTTTCTAGCTGGAAGAACTTCTCCTTTATACACCCAAACTTTGACACCTATTTTGCCGTAAGTTGTATCTGCCTCATAAAATCCATAATCTATATCAGCTCTTAAAGTTTGAAGCGGAATAGTTCCTTCTTTGTAAAATTCTGTTCTTGCCATATCAGCTCCGCCTAATCTTCCAGACACTGATGTCTTTATTCCTAAAGCTCCTGCCTTCATGGCTTTCTGCATACATTGCTTCATAGCTCTTCTGAAAGAAATTCTTCTTTCCAACTGATTGCAGATATTTTCCGCAACTAATTGAGCATCTGTATCTACATTTTTCACTTCAAGTATATTCAAATTGACTTCTTTATTTATCATTTTTACTAATTCCTGTTTTAATGCCTCTGCTATATTCCCGCCTTTTCCTATTACCAGACCTGGCTTTGCAGTATATACATTAATCTTAACAAATTTAGACGTTCTTTCAATTTCTATTTTTGAAATTCCGCTAACAAATAATTTTTTCTTAATATATTCACGAATTTTGTGGTCTTCTATTAAGTAATCGCCAAAATCTTTAGAATTCGCATACCATTTTGAACTCCAATCTTTAATTATACCTACTCTTAATCCGTGCGGATGCATTTTTTGTCCCATGATTATCCTCCCTTTTACCTTTTCTTTGTTCTCATTAGATCTTATAACTTTATATTTGTGACCCTTTAATCTAATTTTAATGTAAGAATTTAAGAATGTAGGAATGGTTGATGGAATTCTCCTACGTCGAATTTCTTAAATTTTAAATTTTGGAATTTGAGTGTAACGAAAATTCCTTCATTCATTCCTACATTCTTAAATTCCTACATTCCTACATTATTTTAAACCTCTTTAACCACTATCGTTATATGTGATGTTCTTTTTCTAATTCTAACTGCACTCCCTTTTGCTGCGGGTCTAATTCTTTTCATTGTCGGACCTTGATTTGCATAAATCTCGCTTACTATTAACCTTCCTTTATTCATACCATGATTATTTTCAGCATTTGCAATTGCCGATTTTAACAGCTTCTCAAGTATTTCAGATGATGCTTTCGGTGTGAATTTTACTATAGATAAAGCTTCATCTACTTTTTTCCCTCTAATTAAATCTGCTACAATTTTAACTTTTCTGCTTGAAATTCTAGCAAACCTTAATATTGCTCTGGCTTCTGTTCTTGCTACTTCTTCTACATTTTGCTCTGGCATTTTATTTCCTCCTTTTTTCAATGTATGAATGTATGAATTTACGAATGTATGAATGGGTGTTGGAATTTTCCTTCGTCAAATTCCTTCATTCGTACATTCTTACATTCCTACATTCCTACATTCCTACATTATTTCTTAACTGTACTCTTCTTCTCTCCTGCATGACCTCTAAATGTTCTTGTTGGTGCAAATTCTCCGAAGTTTATGTCCTATCATTTCTTCTGATATATATATTGGAACATGTTTCCTTCCGTCATGCACGGCTATTGTATGTCCAACCATTTGCGGATATATTGTAGATGCTCTTGACCATGTTTTTAAAACACTCTTCTCTCCAGTTCCATTCATTTTCTCTATTCTCGCTAAAAGTTTTTCCTGCACAAAAGGTTTCTTTTTTGATGACCTACTCATTTTATTCTCCCTTCCTCTAATGTACGAACATTCCTACATTCTTACATTCCTACATTCCTAAATTATAATTTTATTTTCTTCTCTTAACTATAAACTTGTTAGACGGTTTATTCTTCTTTCTCGTTTTATATCCCAATGCCGGTTTACCCCAAGGAGTAAGCGGTCCTGCGTGTCCTACCGGCGCTTTACCTTCACCACCACCATGCGGATGATCTACCGGGTTCATAGCAGTTCCTCTAACTTCCGGTCTTTTCCCCATATGTCTTTTTCTTCCTGCTTTACCTAATTTAATATTACCATGGTCTGTATTTCCCAGTGTTCCTATGGTTGCTCTACATACAGAAAGCACTAATCTCATTTCTCCAGATGGAAGTCTTATATGTGCATATTTCCCTTCTTTAGCCATAAGTCTGGCTTCTCCTCCTGCTGCTCTAACCATCTTGCCGCCTTGCCCCGGATGAAGTTCTACATTATGCACTACCGTCCCAACTGGTATATTTTCTATAGGCATTGCATTTCCAGCTTTAATATCAGCCTTAACTCCGGACATAACCTTGTCTCCATCTGTTAGTCCCTCTGGTGCCAATATATATGATTTTGTTCCATCTTCATACTCTATTAATGCAATATTGCTTGAACGGTTTGGGTCATATTCTATTCCAATTACTTCTGCAGCCATATCATCTTTTCTGCGTTTAAAATCAATTATTCTATATTTTTGTCTGTTTCCACCACCTTGATGTCTAACTGTTATTCTTCCATATGAATTTCTACCTGCATTTTTCTTTTTCTTTGCAAGTAAAGATTTTTCCGGTGTCTTTTTTGTTATTTCATCAAATGTAGAAACTGTCATGTTTCTTCTTGATGGTGTGTATGGTTTGTAGTGTTTAATTCCCATCTTTAATTTCTCCTTTTTAATTTTATTCTCCTAGTCTTAAAACTAGATAATTTTTAATGTACGAATGTATGAATTTACGAATGTATGAATGATTGTTAGAATTTGCCTTGCAAATTCTTTCCTTCATTCGTACATTCTTACATTCCTACATTCTTACATTAATTTAGGCTCCCATGAATTCGTCTATCGAGTCTTTATACTTCTTATCAATCTTAACTACTTTTCCGCCTTTAGCTAAATACGTCTTTTCTCCTAGTGTTACATCTATAGTTACTATAGCCTTTTTCCAGTCTGGTCTCATTCCAGTGTGTGCACCTACTCTTTTTTCTTTTCCTTTAACTATCATTGTATTTACTTTCAACACCTTAACTCCGAATAAGCTCTCAACACTGTTTGCTATCTGAATTTTAGTAGCATTTTTGGCAACTTTGAAAGTGTATCTTCCGCTTTGAAGACCATCATTGCTTTTCTCAGTAACAATTGGTTTTATAATTATATCTTCTGGTTTCATGATTTTAAGTACACCTCCTCTAAGCCTTTGATGCTGTCTAAAGTCAAGATAAGCTTTTTATATTTCAGCAAATCATAAACATTTATTGTGTTTGTTAAACTTGTTTTAACTCCTGGTATATTTTTTGCTGACCTTTGCACATTTTTGTTTGGCGTGCTTAAAACTATCAGTATTTTTCCTTCTAATTTTAGATTCTCTAATGCTTTCACCATTTGTTTTGTTTTTATTTCATCAAATTCCAATTTGTCTAACACTACTAAATTATTTTCCAATACTTTACTGCTTAGAACTGATTTTATAGCTAATTGTTTTTCTTTCTTATTTAATGTATAACTGAAATCTCTTGGTTTTGGTCCCAGAGCCACACCACCTTTATACCACTGCGGTGCTCTTATGCTTCCTTGTCTTGCTCTACCTGTTCCCTTTTGTCTCCAAGGTTTTTTTCCGCCGCCGGAAACTTCTGCTCTTGTTTTTGTATTACCTGTTCCTTGTCTCTGATTAGCCATATAATTGACTAAAACGCTATGCACAATAGCTTCATTCGGCTTGATTCCAAAGACTTCTTCTTTTAATTCTATATCACTGACTTTTTTTCCGTTTATATCATATACGTCTACCTTAGGCATTTCCAATCTCCTCTCTATTTTTTGTTCTTAACTGAATTTCTTATCTTCAAGATAGAGCCTTTATTTCCAGGCACGCTACCTTTAACCAATATTACATTTTTATCTAAATCGACTTTAATAATCTCCAAATTTAGTATTGTAACTTTGTCTACGCCCATGTGTCCCGGAAGTTTTTTACCTTTAAATACTCTACCTGGTGTTGATGTAGACCCCATTGAACCTGGTCTTCTATGATACATAGAACCATGCCCCATAGGACCTCTGCTTTGTCCATGACGCTTAATAACACCTTGGAATCCTTTTCCTTTTGTTATTCCTGTAACATCAATTGCTTCACCTTCTGCAAAAATATCTGCCTTTAATTCATCACCTACATTATAGGTTATTTCTTCTAATCTAAATTCTCTTAAAACTTTTTTTGGTTCTATATTTGCTTTTTTAAAATGTCCTTCTATAGGCTTGATTACTTTATTTTTCTTTACTTCTCCAAACCCTAATTGAACTGCCTGATATCCATCATTTTCAATATCTTTTACCTGAACCACTGTGCATGGTCCAGCTTCTATTGCTGTAACTGGAATTACTCTTCCGTTTTTATCAAAGATTTGTGTCATTCCAATTTTTCTTCCTAATATTGCTTTCTTCATTATTTTCCTCCAATCATTGGCTGATTTAATCAGCATAATTTACAATTTTATTTCAATATCCACACCTGCTGGCAGGTCTAATTTCATAAGACTGTCTATTGTAGCTTGTGTTGGATATAGAATATCTATAACTCTTTTATGTGTTCTCATTTCAAACTGCTCTCTTGAATCTTTGTGTTTGTGTGGAGAACGTATAATTGTTACTATCTCTTTCTTTGTTGGTAATGGAATAGGACCTGAAACCTTTGCACCTGTTCTTTTAGCAGTATCTACTATTTTTTCAGCAGACTGGTCTAAAATAACATTTTCATAAGCTTTTAGTCTTATTCTTATTTTCTCATTTGGAGA
>Ga0209629_10001171_pt1 | contig 16048 bp, 25 predicted proteins | sample TergutCu122P5_FD_187286 | JGI IMG/M metagenome (GOLD analysis project Ga0209629, IMG submission 187286) | Cubitermes ugandensis P5 segment gut microbial communities from Kakamega Forest, Kenya - Cu122 P5 (SPAdes) (version 2) | ecosystem: Host-associated > Arthropoda: Insects > Digestive system...
CACACACACACAGAGGGAAGCAGACCGACATGTTTTTGATATACTTCTCGGCAGAGCTCTTCACTACAGTACTTCCTCCTATCCCATTTCCTCATCTACTTTAGACCAAATTACTACTGGTATCATATTCTCAAAACATCTTCAGACTATACTACTTCCCACATTGTGAGAAATTTCACACCCATACAAAACAATCACAGTTCCACTTATGTTTCAGTAACAAAAGGAAAGATTAACAATTCTGGACTGAATGGCAGCAGGTATTCCTCTCACTGCAAGTTCAATGTTTTTATTTTCTCCATGAATGAAATTTTGACTACTTACAGCGACTGAAAATATTATTTCAACTTATAACCAACCCACTGCCAGATCTATACAATGGCATCCAGAAAACCTCCTGTTTCATACATCCTGAAGTCAGCAAACTGTCACATTTATTAAAATATCAATAAATCTTCATTCCTGCAAGCAGCCTCATCCCAAATGCTGATCCAAAGCTCTCAACATCAGCTGAAAAAGCCAACGGATTGGAACTTAGCTTGTTACGTACATCAAGCACAGAAATGTGGTCTAAACTGTGCACTGTACAAATTTGGAATATGATCTTCATTACAATACTCCATTCTGTACTCTTCAAATATGATAATTTTCCACAAAAGGATTATGTGTATATGGTGTCAAGAATGTAGTCTTCTGGGTTATGACATCATGTAGTACCCTGAGCTGATACTGATTTGGAGAAACTTACTGCTTCCACCTTCAGCACTGGGTCAAAGCTGATGCTGAGTGATTTGGCCAGAGAAAAGTAAAACAACAGTGTGCTGCTCACCCATCAATTAGCAAGATGTGCTTCCTTTTAAGGCCCAGTGAGACTTGTTAAAATATTCTGTTACTGAAATCTTATGAAGAAAAAGTGTGAGGAAGGCCTCCTGACTGCTGAAAGGTTAGATTTCATCATCACCTTTGTGTTGGATATATAAAGCATAAATTTACACAACTGTAATCTTTCACAGCAGGGAATATTACATGGCCATATTAAGCTGTTTTCATGGTGTTAGCTTACATTGTTTGTCTTTAGCAGGTCTAATATGTAATACTGTTTCACTGTATATGCACATACATGGTACACTTATCACAAATGAACACACCTCTTATAGCACTCGCACATATATCACAGAAAGTATAATTATTTTTTTTGTGGTTGGCAAGAAGGTACTTAGGTTCAGCCTGACTCTTCATTTACTCCAGTTCTTACAGTGTTAAATGGGAAATGGCACAATGAGCCAAACAGAAAAAAAAAATCACTGCTTATTTAATAAACTATTCCAGCATATGCATTCAGAAAAGCCAGCCTCCTGGGCTAGACTGTAGTCCAGGAGCATCACCCACTATGAGGTACTGTGTTAGCGGCATTCAGTGTTGCACCAATAAACATCATGTCACATTCCATATACTTTGCAGAATTTGATATGCTAAAACACAAATGCTGACATAAAAAGTATTCGGTAACAAACACTGTATGAATACTGAATTGTATACCATAACACATACTAGAAAGCCACGTAACTAAGAAAGGGAGAATATGCCTCATGTCATGGTGACTCTGAATATATATCACACAATGTACCCAACTACGCAGTACCTAATGGACCTATATTTCTATTCAAGATCATTACTTCACATTTTATTTTTACCATAAAAGATCGCTTTGTATCACTTATATTCACACAATCACAATTAACATATCTAGTAACTTAAAAACAATCAATGTACTTATATACAAATGCAGGTTTCTCTGGTTAGTGTCCATTGCAGTACTATGTCCTCAGTAACGGTATTTGGTAGAGTAGTCCTTTGGAGAAACCACTAAACCTCGACCTTTGCGTGCCCCTCTGTAGACTGTTTCAATTATGTCAATCATTTCCTGCTTGTCTTCCAATGGCCAATTTATTTTGTTGTTGTTTCCTGTTCCAAGATCAATCATGATATGTTTGTTGCGGAAGAAGAACATTACAGTACATGGGTCGTACAACTCATACCTGTAACAAAGGACAGACCTGCATAGTTCTCAATTGCTCTTAATATTAGACTATTTTTCAACTTAAACTCTGAGGGGAGGGGAAGCTTACAACTAAACAAGCTGAATTATGCAATATAAATCAACAAAATGCACACTTTTTAAATGAATATTTTAGTTCAATTTTTTAATTTTTGATGTCTTCTACATGTTTCGAGCCCCGTGGGTTCAGGTAGAAAATGTCAAATATTGAGAAACTGAATTAACGTATTAATTCGGACAGTGTGCATTTCGTTGGTTTATAATGCATAATTATATCACAATGCATGGTGCAAAAAACAAATAACCACCTGAAGTTTGGAAATAAAAGATTCTATATAGTATGATGGTAGATACTCAGGACAGCAATTATTTGCTTTCATGAATGATTAGCTGGGGAGTGAAATGGGAAGCATTAAACGAGAAACACCAGTGTGTAAGTAATGCAATAAAAGCTTATGCACACAATAAAAATAAAAGTCCATTTGTATACAATGTGTCACAGTAAACATGCTATCATTGTTTTTCTTAGTTTGTGAGCATTGTATGTAGCATGCATAACCAGGTCCTTGTATATAAAATCAAAAGAAGTAAAGTGACTTTCCACTACAAAATTCAAAATACTGTTTTAAACTTGGCCAATGTCTGGTGCACTGCACTGGCCTGTCAGTTCAAAAAACAGGTATAACAACTATGTCCATTAGGAGTTTGTCAACATCATAACAATATATTTCATGTCACAAAGGTAAACATCACCACATAGTAACTGAAAGCTATTTTCTCTTTAGTTTTTACTGACAATGAAGGGAAGATGTATCAAAATAATCTACCTAGGTGATCAAAATTCCATTTGTAAAATCAACCTCCTTTCTGACACCTTAATTAAAATTGTGTACTAGTAAAACTTCTTGTTATGTAACAGACAGGAGTGCAGGGGTGATGTTACAAGATGACTAATTCACTCTAGAACTGAACAAAACAAGTGCAGCTAAAGAAATCCAAGCACTTTAGTCACACAAAATTTATTTTCACAGCCTGCAATGTTATATACTTCATATTTTATTATTACTGAATGTATATTTCATTTTTCATGCAATATTTGAGAACTAAAGTTCCAGTCTCTGTAAGTATTTGAAGTGTGCTTACTAAAAACTGGCTGCCAGATGCAGGGACACACAGCAATTGCATCCACACCAGTAAAAAGTCTCATACATACATACAGCAGAATGAGCACTTACTAGCATGTGTGCAGACATTCCACACATTATAATTATGTAATCATGTAGATAAATATACATACATTTTATTGAAGTCAGGGACCTTTGTTATATCCACCAGATATAAAACAGCGAAGTTCTTAACCTTTTCTGCAATACTGTACAAGACTTCATCCATCTTCATACATGATGGGTCCCAATCATGACCAAATCGAATTACCTGATACAATAAACAGAAATTAAAAATATTTTTTTAAAATTCCAAATGTATAATCTTTGACATTTTCTATAGTTATCAGTTCAGTACAACACCATAAATGCTCTGAAATTCATTTATTTATCACATACATGATGTGTTTTGGCTGACAACTGCAGCCATCACAAGGTGACACTACAACAACATAAAAGGTAAACTGAGGAAGAGACAGCTGATACAAATTTGGTTAACAACTGCAGCCATTATCAGGTGATACAACAATATAAAAGTTAACTGAGGAAGAGCCTGTGATAATAAATGAATGTCATAGCATTTATGGTGGTGTGTTGAACTGATAACTATAGAAAATGTTAATTGAACATATACCACATACACAGTATTCAAGTTGTCCACTATATTGAAGTATAGGCTGGGTGTTTTGTTTATGATACAGGGCCATTTTACCACAAGTTGTTTTCCTTATTTTACAATTTCCATTACAATGTTCTAAACAATGGACAGCAGCAAGGCACTGATCAATTATTTGTGATGAAAATCATTTGTAACTGCCACAATACATCTGTAATGTTACTAAACAAGACTGGAAACAATGTACTTCATGACATATCACATATACTTTACCAAGGCAACCTGTATTTTCTTAACATAAAATGGTGTGAGGGTACAGGAGCAAAAATAATGTCATGTATGTCTGTGCCAATTTTCATGATAATCACACATGCTCAACAGCATTACATTCAGACCTCACATACCAAACTTCAACCAATGGGGCAATAAATGCGCAAAAGTACGGACAGGAAGTCATATACAACCACAGGTAAGGTAAGGCTTTCAATGTGCTTTCACGAAAACTCAAAATCACTTAATATAATTTTGTTGACTTCTCCTGTACCAAATATTACCCATATTAGACAAAAAATACTGGTAAACTGCCATGTACACCCCAAAGTACAGTATGACATCCACTGTACTAATTTTCACAAAACTTTTACTTGCTAAATGGTATCATAGAATTCTCCTATACCAAATTTCACTCAAATCGTCGAGAACTATGAAAATCAGGGCAAGAAATCACATACTCCCAAACTATGACTATCTTTTTCTAATGAATTATATCAAATTTCATGAAAATCAAAAGGTTTAATCACTGATAGTAGGCCACATAAAGACAGAAGGATGAACAGACGTGGTCTCCATATAATGCATTCCTTCTTTACTTCTTTAAACATGCACAAAAATTAAATAGTGGGGTAAGTTCACACAATGATATACCTCCAACAATTATTCCTATATGCGTACGAGTATACCTCATGAATCACAACAACTGTGTGATGTCTCAAACATGTCTAAAATATGAGCGACATAATTCTGAAAATTTATTTATAAATATAAAGTCGATGATTAGAGCCAAAGACAGGCTCTGCAACATCACTGAAGTTATGACACAGTACCTGGTATTATAAACCATATGAGCATTCAATGAGATCTTCCAAGATCTCCCATATAGCAACACTGATAAATGAATACCAACATTCATGAGGTCTTCCTACTAATAAAATATGTGTTATTTCTGTTAAATAGTCATGAATAGAATTTTTGATCCCACAATTTTCCTTTCCTGTTACTATACCAATAACATTGCTGGTCCCAGCCAGATGTGTAAATGATGCTTTGTGTAATTCACATGGCAGATTAGTTCTATGGCAAAATGGAGTTCATTTTAATTATTCACACAGAATTTTGTTATTTTCCACTGGCACATGATACAGGAAGCTATGTTCAAACTTGAATTTAGAAACATCATAGTAATGATGTCATGATTATGATATGATGATGACACACCCTCAAAGATGTTTCAGAGTCTACCCCATTCCCCTATCATAAAATCTTTTGTGCTGGGTGGATTAGGCATCAACCATGAAGTACACACATGAACAACATGCACTAGTATATTGTTGCAATAAAGTGACCATTTATTTGCAACAATCAACAACACAGCACAGGGTCAGCCCAGCATCTGGGATTCCCTCAGGGTCACTTATGACAGTAGCCAGGGAATTAGCAAGGTACAAATTAGATTTAGTAGGTATACAGGAGGTTAGGTGGGACAAGTGGGGTACAGTAAGAGCAGGGTATTGTATTTTTTTCTATGGAAAGGAAATGTAAATCATTAATTGGGTACAGGATTTTTTGTACACCACAGAAGAGTGTCAGCCGTTAACGAGAGTACAGTTTATATATAGTTCTGAGAGGATGCTGGTATAATAACATTGTTTTGAATGTGCCTGCACCAAGTGAGGAATAAAGTGATGATTCAAAAGACATTTTATGAGGAATATGAGCGGTGTTTCCACCATTTCCCTAAGTTCCATATTAAAATTCTGGTAGATTTTAATGCAAAACTGCAAAGAGAAGTAATTTTCAAACTGAAACTTGGGAATGACCGTGTACATCACGTCAGTAATGATAATGGTGTTAGAATAGTAAACTTTGTCACATCAAAAAATCTAGTTGTTTAGAGTACAATGTTCCCACACCAAAACACACATAAATACACATGGACCTCTCTTGATGGGAAGACTCACAATCAGACTGATCACATACACAGTGCGTCTACTAAGTTTTAGGACTGGCATTATAAAAAGTATATGCGTGAAAGAAATGACACTTTTATTGTTTAGTTTTTGACATACATTCCTTCTAACTGTACATACAGATTTGCAGGGTCATACAGCTTCTGGATGCCTTTGTAGAAGTCGTCCCTTGCAATTGTGTTTAATGTACTTGTCACGGCTTTCTGGATGTACGGAATCTAGTCAAAGAGATGCCCCTTCAAGTGGGATTTCACTTTTGGGAACAAAACGTAATCAGCAGGTGCTAAATCCGGCGAATACGGAGGGTGGTTGAGCACAGTCACTTTTCATTGGGCCAAAAACTGCTTGACGAATGTTGCGTTGTGGGATGGGGTGTTGTCATGCAAAAGGAACCAGTCACCAGATTCACACATGCCCGATCTAACACATCGAATTCTGTTTAGGAGCCTTTCCATTACACCTTTCTAGTACACTGGATTGATAGTTTCACCCTCTGAAACAAATTCTTTGTGGATTACGCCTTGCCAATCGAAGAAAATCACCAACATGGTCTTCACACAAGACTTCTGAAATAGCAATTTTTTCAGCCGTGGTGAGGTTTCCCCGACCCATGCAACGGATTGACATTTAGTGGTCGGATCGTAGGCAAAACACCATGTCTCATCACCAGTTACAATCTTCTTAAAGAAGTCAGGTTCACTGTCTGCTGTGGCAATCAAATCTCGGCAAGCTGCAATTCTCCGGTCTTTCTGCTCTGGAGTCAAAGAGTGTGGAACAAAGCGTGAACAACTCTTCCGTTTTCTCAAATCCTCAACTATAATCTTTCTCACTGTGTCCTTGCCAATGTTCACCTCGTCTGCTAGCATTCTTAGCGAAAGGTGATGGTTTTGAAGCAACAACTGAGAAATCTTCTCGACATTGTTGTCATTGTGACACTCTGTAAGCCGGCCACCCCTGGGGTTGTTTTCAATGTCTTCTCGTCCATCACAAAATCGTCCATACCATCAGAAACATTCGAACGGGATAGTGCTTGGTCCCTATAAGCTGCATTTACCATTTGGAGAGATTTTCCAGCTTTAAAACAGAACTTTATCACTAATCGTTGCTCCATACTCAAATCCATGACAAGGCTTTCACACACAGCTTCGTTTCATGTCACAAATCACAAATACTACTCAACTCACTCAGACAACACTAAGCACACAATGTGTCGAGACTTGCTCCTACGTGTTTCTGTGGGTGACCGCCTGATGGCACGTGTAGTATTCACTCTGCACAATCAGTCCTAAAACTTAGTAGACGGACTGTGTAATGATAGAAAGGAGATGACATTTGAGTATACTTGACGTACAATTTTTCAGGGAAGCTGGCTGTGATACTGATACTATTTGGCGGTTGCAAAAGTTAGGAAAAAATTGGCAGTAAGTGAACAAGCAGCACAGAATTTTGATGTGGAGAGATATCATCTTGGGAAGGGGATGTTATTAAACAGTATCAGATTCCAGTTTTGGAGAACTTGAATTATAGCGAGGGCATTAATAGGGCTTGGAAGAACATTCCGGAGAATATTAAATCCTAAGCTAAGAGAGTCTAGGTCTGTATGGAGAAGCATAAACCATGGTTTGATGAAGAATATTATGATTTTTGGATCAAAGAAAGCAGGCTAAAATGCAGTGGTTACAGGATCCAATCTAATCAATGTAAAATGTGATGCTAGTAGACATTTCAGGGAAAAAAAGAGGGAATATCTGAAAGCTAAAATTGATGAACTTGAAACTAACAATAAGATAAAAAATATCAGAGACTTGTATAAGAGCATATTTAAGAAGGATTACCAGCCTAGAACTACTGTAGTAAAGGATGAGAGGAGTGATTTGGTTACAGGCTCCCACAGTATTTTGACTAGGTGGAGGAACTATTTCTCTCAGCTACTGAATGTACATGGGTTTAATTATATTAGGCAGACAGAAATACATGCAGCAGAACCACTAGTGCCTGAGCCAAGTGCCTTTGAGTTTGAGATGGCTGTTGAATAGCTAAGAAGACACAAATCACCAGGTACTGATCAAATCCCAGCAGAATTAATTAAATCAGGAGGTAGAACAATTCACTTCAAGATCCATAAAGTTACTAATTCTATTTGGAATAAGGAGGAGTTGCCTGAGGAGTGGACAGAGTCGATCATTGTGCCTATTGATAAGAATGGTGATAAAACAGACTGGTAATTATAGAGGCATATCACTTATGTCAGCTACATACAAAATTTATTAATCCACCATCCTGCTGTCCTGCAGAGGAAATTATTGGGGACCATCACCATGGACTTTACGCAACAGGTCAACTACTGATCATATATTCTGCATTTGTTATATACTTGAGAATAAAGTGGGAGTACAATGAAGCAGTGCATCAGCTATTTAGAGACTTCAAGACAGCTTATGATTCTGTTAGGAGGGAGGTCTTGTATAATATTCTCATTGAGTTTGGTATCCCCATGAAGCTGGTAAGGCTTATAAAAATGTGTCTGAATGAAACCTAAACATAGCTCTGATTGGCAAACATTTGTCTGACATGTTTCCTATTAGGAATGGTTTAAAACAAGGAGATGCTTGATCACCATTGTTTTCAACTCTGCTTTAGAGTATGCCATTAGGAGGGTTCAGGTAAACCAGGATGGCTTGAAATTAAATGGTACACATCAGCTTATAGTTTATGCTGATGATACTAATATATTGGGTGGAAGTGTATATACTATAAAGAACAAAAAATGTTCAGTATTTGCAAGAAAGGAGATTTAACTAGATGTAAATGCTGACAAAACTAAGTACATGGTCATGTCTTGAGATCAGAATGCAGAACGAAGTCAAAATATAAAGACTGATAATAGTTCCTTTGGGAGTAGAGTTCAAATATTTGGGAACAACCATAATGAATCAAAACTCTATCCAGGAAGAAATTAAGAGGAGCCTGAAGTGTGGGAATGCTTGCTATCATTCAGAGCAGAATCTTTTGTCTTCCAGATTACTTACTTACTTCCTCTGTGGAGCATAGTCCTTTTGAGAAGCTAACCGGTTCTCAGCTAGCCAAGAAATTCCCTACGTTTTATGGAACCCGAAGGTTCACTACCGCATTTAAAAGTGCCAGCCACCTGTCCCTATCTTGAGCCAGATAGATTCAGTCCATGCCCCCACATCCCACTTCCTGAAGATCCATTTTAATATTATCCTCCCATTTAAGCCTGGGTATTCCAAGTGGTCTCTTTCCCTCAGGTTTCCCCACCAAAACTCTGTATACACTTCTGTTCTCTCCCATACTTGCTACATGCCTGCCCATCTCATTCTTCTTGATTTTATCACCCACAAAATGCAGGGTGAGGAGAAGAGATCATTAAGCTCCTAAGTATGCTGTTTTCTCTACTCCCTTGTTACCTTGTCCTTCGTAGGCCCAAATATTCTCCTCAGCACTCTGTTCTCGAAAACCCTCAGCCTACATTCCTCCCTCAACGTAAACGACCAAGTTCCACACCCATATAAAACAAGAGGCAAACTTATAGCTCCATATATCTTAATCTTTGTATTTTTGGACAGCAACCTGGAAGACACATGAATCTGCACTGAATGATAGTAAGCATTCTGTGATTTCAATCAGCTCTTAATTTCTTCCTGAATAGAATTTTGATCTCTTAAGGTTGTTCCCAAATATTTGAACACTTCCACCTTTTCAAAGGAGCTTTTATCAGCCTTTATATTATTACTTTGTCCTGCATTCTGATCTTGAGACATGACCATGTACTTAGTTTTATCAGCATTTACTTCTAGACCAATTTCTTTACTACTGACTACCAAAGCTTCCATGCTTTTCTCTATAGTACGTATGCTTCTGTCCAATGTAATATCATCAGCATAAACCTAGAGCTAATGTGTACTATTTAATTTCAAGCCATCCTGGTTTTCCTGAACCCTCCTAATGGCGTACTCTAAAGCAGAGTCAAAAAACAATGGTGACAAAACATCTCCTCTTTTCAACCCATTCCTAATGGGAAACCTGTCAGACAAATGCTTGCCTATGCAAACTGCTAAGAGTTTCATTCAAACACATGTTTAGTAGCCTTACCAGTTTCATGGGGATACCAAACACAATGAGAATACTATAAAAGACATCCCTCCTAACAGAATCATAAGCTGTCTTTAAGTCCATAAATAGCTGATGCAATTCTTCATTGTATTTCCATTTTTTCTCAAGTACATGACAAATGCGGAATATAAGATTAGTAGTTGACCCGTTGTGTAAAGTCCACATTGATGATCCCCAATAATTTCCTCTGCATATGGGGTTAACCTTGACAGCAGGATTGTAGATTAAATTTTGTACGTAGCTGACATATGTGATATGCCACTATAAAACTACAGTCTGTTTTATCACCCTTCTTACAAATAGGAACAATGATCGACTACCACTCCTCAGGCAATTCCTCCTTATTTCAGTTAGAATTAATAAGTTTATGGATCTCAGAGCAAATTGCTCTACCCCTTGCTGTAATTAATTCTGCTGGGGGATTGAATCAGTACCTGGTGATTTGTGTCTTTTTGGCTACTCAACAGCAATCTCAAACTCAAAGGCACACAGATCAGGCACTAGTGGTTCTGCTGTATGTATATCTGTCTCCCTAACATAATTAACCCCACGTACACTGAACAGCTGAGAGAAATGGTTCCTCCACCTAGCCAAAATATTGTGGAAGTCTATAAACAAATCACCCCTCTTATTCTTTACTATATTAGTTCTAGGCTGGGAACTCTTCTTAAAATCACTGATGCCCCTATACAAGTTTCTGATATTTTTTATCTAACAGTTAGTTTCAAGTTCATCAATTTCAGCTTTCAAATATTCCTTCTTTTTGTTTCTGAAATGTCTAATATCTTCACATCTTACACTGTTTAGATTATCTACACTGTTTTGATTTGGATCCTGTAACCATTGCATTTTTGCCTGCTTTCGTTGATCTAAAAAATGTAAACATTATTAATCAAGCCATGGTTTATGCTGCTTCAATTCACACAAACCTAGACTCACTTAAGCTAAGGATGATATGCTCTTTAACGTTCTGCCAAGCCCTACCCATGTTCTTGCTATAAATTAAGTTCTTCAAAGCTGCAAACCCGTCTGAGATCTTCATCTGGCATTGTTTCCTAACCTCCAGCTCACTTAGCCTCCTGCAATTAAATCTTTCCCCTTCAACCTTTTGTGTTGCTGGTTTTCTTACTACCAATCTTTCCCCTAACTTTTGCAACCACCAGATAGTGATCACCATCACAGTCAGCTCCCCTGAAAGCTCGTACATCAAGTATACTCGAATGCCATCTCCTGTCTATCAATATGTGACCAATCAGGTTGACAGTCTGCCATTATGACATCCTATCACTAACAAACACTACTCTCTTGACTGCTGATACTATTCTGTGGTGTACAAAAATTTAGGATTTTCATTTCCTTTTCTATAGAAAAAATTATAATCCCCTGCTCTTACTGTGCCCCCTTTGTCCCACCTAACTTCCTGTGTAAATCTAATTTATATCTTGCTAATTCCCTGGCTGCTGTTGTAAGGGAACCTGCCTCATACAGGCTTCTAATGTTCCAAGTACTGTGTTTCATATCCTTTTCCCATTGCTTAGGTAGTACCAAGGGATCAGTACAGGTCCAAGGCACCAGTTTATGTTTCATAACATGATATGTTTTTACGGTGAGAAGTTGTTAGCGCCTTGCCCAAGCCCCAAGCTGGAGGACCACCCTTGTGGGCTTTCCATGAATGCTTATTCAATATACTTGCAGCTACCCTCCATATTGGAGGCCATTCGTCCACCACAACCTAAGGACGCATCATGCCGTGGTGAAAGGGACCCAATTATCATGGTATGAATTCCAGTTTGCTATTCAAAAATATAGATTCAGATATGGAGAACTAAGATTTTTACCTGTTGTTTTCTATGGGCGTGAAACCTAGTCGTTCACAACGGGGAAGGAACGTAGGATGGGGGGTGTTTGAGAATAGGGTGCTGAGGAGAATATTTTGGCCTAAGGGTGATAAGGTATCAGGGGAGTGGAGCAAACTACATAATGAGGAGCTTAATGATCTATACTCCTTACTAAGTATTATTCGGGTGATTAAATAGAGAATGAGATGGGCGGGGCATGTAGCATGTATAGGGGAGAGGAGAGGTGCATACCGGATTTTGGTGCTGAAACCTGAGGGAAAGAAACCACCTGGAAGACCCAAGAGTAGATGGGAAGATATGATGAATCTTCAGGAAGTCAGATGGGGAACATACTGCTTTGATCTGTCTTAGGACAGGGACAGGTGGTGGGCTCTTGTAAATGCAGTAATGAACCTTCAGGTTCCATAAAATGTAGGGACTTTGACTAGCTGAGAGCCAGTTAGCTTCTCAAGGACTCTGCTGCGTGGAGTGAATGAGTGAGTGAGTGAGTAAGTAAGAAAGTAAGTAATTAAGTAAGTAATCAGTAAGTAAGTAAGTTGTTCATTCAGTAAGAAAGAGATTGTATGTCAGAGTAACTGAATAATTGCAGGCTATAAAATGTGACAAAAAATGTGTCTTTGTAATATGAAAATTGATGTCCTACAATGTTAAGCTTTTTAATACTGTATAGCACCACGGAAAATAATGAGCAAAACGCCCCCCTCACTTGGTGCAAAAAATTATGGGGGGAGGACAAGAGTATGTGCATAAAAATGGCAGTTGTTACCCCAGATGTGACTGAACTTCACTAACATATGTATTTTGTTTTGGGCGTATAACATTCTCTTTCACAAATAGGAATGTTAAAAGCACAAGAGGAATTTCATCTTAAGAAATAGGATTACTGGTCTTTCTTGCTAATCCCACACATTCTAACATCATACATAAAATACTACACTCTTGTCACACATGTAATCCCTGTAAAATGATCTTACCACAACACGATCCTCTTCAGATAGTATGGCTTGATCAACTTGCCAGCCATTGTGTAGATGCCCTAACATGTACGACATGTTGGCTGATTACAACAAACTGCAACACCCTGAATGGCACAAGAAAATCAATTCTCAGATTTCCAGTCTTCACGGCAGTTAATGAGATTTTGGTCTGATGCTGTACAGTCACGTGGTCAGCATCAGGATTTTTGAGAACATATGACCTGCATAATGGGGCCTGGCAGGTGATTACAGAGTTAATGTGAACACGCATTAGACCAGCATTTCCCAAACTTTCTTGGTGACAAAACACTCTTTATTTAGTAAACATTTATGGAACACAGATGACTTGTGGTTACCCATTTATCAAATAAAAGCCAGACAGAAGTTTTAAATCTGAAATCTGGAATATCTTGGTGCAGCAGCCATGTTAGGTGGTTGAATGGTGAGTAAACCAACATTTTGAGGACCATCTCTGTCCTTGTCATAAGAAAAACTACTACTACCTAAGTCTGTCCATTCCAAGATATACCTGCCTGTTATAGCTGGTACAGAAACGGTAGTGTTGGTGGGTGGAATCATGTACCTGCTCTGGTAAGTCCTGCTTTTACATTCATTAACATGTTGCCTATAGGTGACCAGGCCTGGCTCAATATGAAGCCACCATCTCTGTTAAAACTGTTCGTGTTTAGGTGTATTTCAACTGCTGCCTTTACAAGTTGGTCCATATATTCTAATGTTCTGTGTAATACTTTGGTGCCAATGAAATTCAAATAATGAACTGTGGTGATGCTATGTTATGCCACTGCTGATTTCTCTGACTGACGCAGACATACGCAGGACAGAGTGGAAGGGCCATCGAGACAAGGTGCAGAGAACACCAGAGACACATATGTCCACTTCAACCCGAAATGTTAGCAGCAGCAGAACACGGCACCAGCATGGGTCACTGCTTTGATTTCAGTGGCACCTCAATATTGGATTGAACATCAGAATATGTGGATCATCATGTAAAGGAAACAAATGAAGTACACCTAAACAGCAATAATCGTACTACATAAGATGGCTTCATACTGGTCAGGGCCTGGTCACCTAAAACCAACTTGTTAATTAACATAAAAGCAGGACCGACCAAAACAGAAGCTTAACACCACCCACCAACCCCCTTATGTCGCCACCAGTTATAATGGGCAGGTATATCGTGACATGGACGGGTCTCGGAGGTAGTCAGTTCCCTGATGACAAGCGCTGAGATTGTCCTCGAAAGGTTGGTTTACACGCCATTCAACCACATGACGCTGCTGACTGCCCAAGAATATTTTATTGAATTTAGTCACCGTGAAAGATTAAATCACAAATATGAAATCATATATCGCCAAAATTCATGGGTACTTATACAATGCAAACACCGCTAAAAGATAACGGTGCCTGTACGGTACTAAACATAACCAGATGGTGCCAGAGTATGAACAGTGCATGAGACATAACGCCTGACCATTAACTTCAAAGCAATTTAGCTTCCTAGTTTCAAAAATGATATACAACCTACATTCAGTGACAAAAATTTTGACATTATTACGAATTACAAAAAGACTAGCTTTCTGTTTATACCGTACAAACTAAAATAAAAACACACTTAACAGAACTCACTACAAAAAATCAGTCGTGCCAACTCTGTACCACAGATTATCTAGTTCAGACGTTCTCAAACTTTTTTGGTCCGCGGCACACTATTTCGCTATGCAAAATATAGCGGCACATCCCTAATGTCGAAGGAACCATGCCTGCCGTAGAGTCCCGAAAGATCAAGAACCCTAGCGGATGATACATGAACCACTGGAACGCTCGAGAAACACGTCGATCACTCCCGAACCCTAGCGGAGCATATATAAAACAATGAACAGTAGCCTACAGTTCAGTACTAAGATCGCCAGTCTGGGTTCAAACCCCAGACAGCCAACCAACCAAAGTAGGAACTTCCCCCAACTAAGTGCAGTGCCTCATAAGCACTAGTCTTTTGTTTAATCAGTCAAAGCCCTCAGCCTGACTCCATACCGTTAGCGTAAGCATATTCCCCTGTTATAGTTAAGGTGTCTGTCGTAGAGCCCAGCTATGCGATCAAACACAGGTATGACTAATAGACAGGGGGACGTCGACTTGCGCTTCGCGAAAGTCTCCGCCCCCAGTTAGAACTTTGGCTTAGCTTGGCTAATCAGTTAGAAACGGAAAAATTTACATGTAGTACGTAACTGTGCACTTGATTGTTGATAGTCACGATATTTTGTATTTTTATAAAGCTGAAATAACTATAGTGTTTGTGTAATATGGAGAAGTTTTTAATTGTTAAACGCAAACGATTAAGCAGCAGTGAAGAACATAGTGAAAATGGAACGAGTGGTTCATCCGGATCAAGTGCTACCATGCTACTTGCGCAGAGAAGTTCATCGTCTGGTGCTGCGCGCAGGTATCAGGAATCGGGAAAAGCGCATAATGCGGGTCCAACATGGCGGCACTGCTTTGCTTGGCTTGTTTAATGTTTTATTAAATGCATTTATATTATATTTTATAACGTAAACCTCCGTTAAACATATGTAAAATTTAACACCAACTTGTTGCACAAAGCTTTTATTTGTTAATCCACCAACATATTTTGGCCTTAACTGTTGGCCATCTTCAGGAAGCTCACTTTTGAGAATGTGCAGCTTATTCTTCAACTTATATGGAAGAAATTCTGCATATTATTATTCCTGATAAACAGTCAACTTCTAATTAGAGTTTGTTATTCATATTTAGAGATTCTAGATCTTACTTCATTTGAAGAAATATTTAAACGTACATGTTTGGGCGTAGCAGTTACATCGACAGCAAATTAAAATAATTTTATACTGTCTTTTAACCACAATACCGATTAAGAATTGTAACATTTAATCTTCATAATAATAATTTTAATCATATGCAGTATTCTATCATACAAGTTGAAGCATAAGCTGCACATGC
>Ga0209629_10001173_pt1 | contig 16040 bp, 10 predicted proteins | sample TergutCu122P5_FD_187286 | JGI IMG/M metagenome (GOLD analysis project Ga0209629, IMG submission 187286) | Cubitermes ugandensis P5 segment gut microbial communities from Kakamega Forest, Kenya - Cu122 P5 (SPAdes) (version 2) | ecosystem: Host-associated > Arthropoda: Insects > Digestive system...
CCTACCTCACACCAACACATCAGGCAAGTAACACATTTCCAGATAACAAAAGATACACCCTCATGCTAGAAGACAGATTAAGTGAAGAAATAATTCACTGCATATAGTTAATATACAAATTTATGAGTATGAAACAAAATGGAAGCAGTCAGTTCAAAGCAGTTTGTGTCAGTGAACCTGCAACTATTTTGCTGATGATTCAGATTGTTGCTTCAAGTTTAGTCGTGTTGATCATTTTGTTTTTTTTATCATAATTTAGAAATCACATTCCCCAATGTTCATGCTAAAACTACAAAATTTTATGTAATGTTAAGACTTTACTGACCGATTCACCTCATGATCGCAATGCATGTATTCTCTACCACTTAACCATTCTGGATGTTGTCTACATACTCCTACAAGACTAGCCACAGAGTAATTCATTTTCATTCTGCACTATCATTGCAGTATCAGCCAGATGCACCCTGTTGTGAATGCCATCCTTTATCAATGTTCCCAGTTTTCTTGCATTTAATTCACAGTCCTCATCAGAAAAATGTCATTGTTATTTATATATGTTACAAGACTGGTATCAGACTATATATATATATATATATATATATATATATATTATCAAATAATATTTTTGAACACAGACTGATTTTTTTTGTTGATAATTTCATCCATACATCAAATATACAGTCCTCATGTAATGCTGGAAAATGTTAGTAACTGAAGATCCAGTGAAAGTTGACTGGGCTCAGATTAACATTGTTTTTGCTGGAAGTTGGCAGGATCTACATGGTCAGACTCTCAGGTATTTTAATTAATTCTTAAGTGAAACTGTTCCATTCTATTTTACTTCCCTCTGTGATGTGCCTGTTCTGAACATAACCCCAATGCTAAATGAGGATAGTGAAGAATCAAATATGTCAGGCATGTAACATGCATGGGGGAATATGAAATGCACACAACATTTTTGTTGGAAAATGGGGAGGGAAATGTAGGTTTTATAGAAGGATAATATTAAAATATATCCTAAATAAATAGGATATCACAGTGTGAACTGGATTAAAATATACCCTCAATGAACAGAATGTCACAATGTGGACTGGATTCAGTGGTCAAACTGTGTCCAGTGGCGCATTTCTGTAAACGTACTAAAACAATATCTGTGTCACTGACAGTGTTGTTTATTTAATTATTCAGTAATCTTGATTTCAGACTTTCGCCCTGATTTGAATATTGTATATTTTCTTTTGGGTATTTCCCCGGTGTCAAACAGTGTCTACACTGTACACCCAGCCTTTGAAGATGGAACTGATACAGGGTTCCGAAACGTCGGCCAACTACAATTTGATGATGGGGAAATACCCAAAAGAAAATATACAATTATTCAGTAACTTAGACCACATACTAAATGATTGTTAAGTAATCTCAATTATTGACAACATCACTAAATGAAATACAAATGCATAAATTCAAGTCTTATAGAAGTCACAAAACTTTCTAAGCTGGTAAGTAATTTTATCAGCTTCTCAAGAAGGATTCTTCTCCACACAGCTTATTTGGGTATCACAGAGAGTTACCGTGGGTTATTTAATTCTAAATTATTTTAGTGTCCAGAATCTGTAGTCATATGTTATACACTCAGGCATTACAGTACTTTTCACATTAACTGTAGTTTTCATTACAATAGTTTTATGTGATTTGCTTTTTCATTTATTTTGCTCTTTATTCTTCTTTGAATGTTTGCCTGTAATGGGCTTATTTTTCTATTCAAAAACCCTTTAATACATACGTTGAACTGAATCATCATTGCCACTACATCTTTATCATCATATTCATTAACACCACCGCCACCACCACCACCTCCTCCGTGACCATCAATTCCATTTTTGTTATTGCAAATTTCATCACTTAAGTCATATCACTGAGTCAGTGCCACAACATATATAAGGGCTACATTAAGCATCAGTGACTTCACACATATAAGCTTCCAACAGAAATTGTACTGTAAATATACTACGATTTATAAATATACATGTAGGTTTGGTCCATAAATAAAATTTACATAATCAAAGAAATGTATCCATATTGCATTCAGTGATCATATATTGTGACTAAAATTACCAAATTACAGCCTGCCAGCACATTTGGATCACAGATGAAGCCAGCTTTGGTCCTCGCTGGTAGCAGAAAGATGTCCACCGCAGTGGAGTCATCAGAAGAGGGAATGCCATACTCAGAGCAGCGAGATCGCTCTCTGACAGTCATGATACCTCGAGCAAAATACAGACCAATTCCACCAACATCACCATTGCTTGCCATGTCCACATTTGGCCCTGAACAGAAGCGGGCCATTGCACAAGAACAGCAGAAATTGCTCAGTTATTTGGAGACAGGAAATAAGCAAGTAAGAATTGCAGAGTGAAATTATTTTAGCTTCATATGTTTGACTACCATTGCAGAATTGATAGAATTTCTATTCTGACATGCTTTACTGTTTATATCTTCAAGCTGTCTTAATTTAAAATGATGCAGAGGTTATTCAGTTCACTTTGTGAACAAATATGATGATGATGATGATGACGACGATACATGTGCAGCATTACCATACCTGCCTGGTCTATTACAGTCTTTAAATAACAAAACTCCTATTTTATTCTCAGTTTGACTGTATGAATTGAAGTTCGTCTCAAATCTAATAATTAAAAAAGGTATTCAATATAATACTCGTAATTACCATAAAATTGTTACAGTCAATCAGACAAAACCTATGAACCCCAGTACAGTGATACCTTGCCTAACGAGTGACCCTGCTAACGAAGATTTTTTTCGCTGTTTTTCGGACTCGGCTAATGAATATGGATTCGGCTAACGAATGTTTTAGTGGATGCGCGCTAACATAAAGCAGCAAACATGAACGGTCAGGCCATTCCAGGAGCTTATCTTTTCCATCTGTATGTGTGTGACAAAGAAATGAGCTGACCACATCATATAGGGGAGACGCACCAACCCGACTGGGTTGTTTACGTTCGAAACAGCGAGAAGTGAGACGCCTGATAACATAAGCTGCTTTGGACAGATTTTTGACTTCTCCTTTAGCAGAGAGACAGAGGCCAGCTACTGAAGAAGAGGAGACTTACCTTGAATAAACTTTGAAAATTTGGAAGAAGAATAGTAAAAACGTTGTGTACATATTTTCAGTTTAATAGAATAAAGTGTATAATATATTTTCAGTATAATAGTGTAAAGATCGTCAGTTTTTCATTCTACTTTCCATTCTCCTCCATCCAATTGGGTAGCTGTTCATCTCAGCCTTTGGTGAGTTTTTGCCCTTTTATAGTGTGCTTTTTACTATTTTATAAAACTTATCTTTAAATAGTGGGCAGCATCCAGAACGAATTAAACGATTTTCTATAGAAACCTATGGGAAATCACGTTTCAGCTAACGAAGATTTCGGCTAACGAATGTGATTCTGGAACGAATTATCTTCGTTAGCTGAGGTATCACTGTATTTAGAATCAGAATGTGTAGGGTTCTTATTATAATTTAATAAATAAAGATATTGTATGCCATCAATGATGTCTGAGTTATATCCTGAACGGACACTTGGTAAGATGAAGGCAATTAGAACAAACTTCACGAATTCACAAAAGATGGTAATTAGGTGTTATTATAATGGACTGCAGATAGAATTCTTCAGCGGTGTACACCAGTGTCACTAAAAGGGTACAACTTAGGACCTGTATTCACTATGTGACTGGAAACTAGACTTTGTTAGTATCAGAGCCAGACCCTCATATGCAAAGAGTTGCATTTGTTCCTTTCAAAAAATTACAATCAGTCACTCTGATTTCACATACTTTTACATTTACAATATGTATTTCCTCTTTCCACCACACCTAATTGGATAAAAATGTTCTGATGCAGTGTCTTGTAATTATGGGGAAGGGCACGATGAACAATAAATACTTGAATACTTCAACTTCAGACAGTCTTTCTTTACCATACACAGGAAAACCACAATGCTGCCAACAAAAAACGGAAACAAAGTAACTCGACAAATCAAACAAATGAAACAGCTCCACCACCTTCTAGGAAATCTTCAGCTCCAAGAAAACCTTCCACAGGTAATTGGCAGTGTGTGTTTAGTAGGTTTCTAACAGCCTTCAGATGTAAGCGGATAGAACTAGTATGCTGCCTAAATACCAAACTCAGTCCATTACATAAAACAATATAAAAATATGTCATTGGACATAATGACAATAAGAGCAATAATACATTCACTAATGTATGTAATATGGCTTGTTTAATAATTACTATTGGTGCACTAATATAGAAGATTTAAAGTAACAGTTTTCTGGGATATGACAACATACAATTTAGTACTTGACTTTTAGCATAAAAACTTGTGACAAAAACCTCTAGATATTGGTTGTAATTATTATTGTAAGGAGTGCATAAACATAATAATGCAGTGGCTAATGATATACACCACATTCAAAAACTCAGCAATTTGCCTGTAGAGTGCATTAATGTACATTAAACAACAGGTTCCATATTAAGTTGGACATCCTACCAGACTGTTCTGTTGCTTGTACTATTTTTGAAAGCATCAAAATTTTTGGATTGGAAGATCCAAAAATTCTAGCAATTTCCAATTAATGGCAAGCATCAACATCATTCGTCCTTTCACTGCTTTGAAACCAGGAGATGATTTTGTTGTGTGGGAAGCCAGAGTTTTTGATGCAATTATTTTAAAATTGAAGCCTGTTTTGTCCCATTTGTAGAGCTGTTCATGTGAACGACCTTTGTGTATCAGAAACTGAAGTTTATATCAAAATATCAAAAATGATTCCAAATCAGCTTAGAATTTTTCTACACTGAGCTGCCTCACTCCATAGTGGTTTATCCAGCATGTGTCCCAACTGTAATAGCTGTGAAATCCGAATCTTTTTCACTAAACTCTTTGTAAAAAAAAATAGCAATTTTCTTAGATACAAAACCCAGTTATTGGTGCACCTTTCCCTCTTTGTTATGTCAATCAAAAAACATTCACACTTTTCATCATCTATTTTCATTCAGGCCTACATTTGAAGTACTGGCAGGATACCATTTTTCAATTTCGCTTCTTTGCCTCTGTCAGTCACCAGGAGTAACATGGTCAACACCATATTATTCTGACACTTTTTGCATAGTTTCTCCTTTACCCAGCCTGTATTAGGCATTGATCTTATTCCATGAGAAAGACCACAATCTCTGTTTTATCATCTAACATGTTAATGAAGAGAATGATTACTTTCCAAAAAATTGGCAACTTCCATTAACAGATTAAAGCACACCTGCATCATGTAATTAAAGCCAGTAATGAACACAAACTAAAGCTTCTGGCAATGGGCATACACATAAAGTGTAAGACAATAAACAATGTAAACACATAAGTGTAGACAAATTGCAGACACATGAAAATGGTGGAGAGTGTAATCCATTCCACAACTTGCTGCAATTATTTTTTACAAAATATGATTGTTGGTAAAATTAATGCTGATAAATGAAATGAAGCATTCTGGCAATAGGAATGTCAGACAGTTGACAGTCCAATAATTGGGACTCTGTTATGTTCATGTCACAAACAAACAATACAGCTTTAATTATTTAACTTCTTAGCATAAAATTAACAAATCCATGGGATATCTGGCAGCTGCCTTTATGTTGCCATAAATAAAAAAACACATTAACACACAGGATGCCTAATTATGTTGCTTGGATTGGCTAGGTGCTCTTGTGTCAGCTGGATTTGAGGTATCTGCCACTGTTGGTCACAAGGAACCAGGATCTGACACAGACGTTACAACTGCAGTGATGGCACATTGTAGTGGTGGTAAAAGCGGACACAGCCATAACACTCTTGCAAGCAATGGGTCCCACTTCACCACAATGCGCACTAATGACAGGTATTCTGTACACACTAATAATATTGTATTCCTAACTACTGATATATGAAACAATTCAAACATTTTTCTAACACCTTTCCACATTTATTGTTCCTTGTTATGCTTGTTTCTTTTTCACCAATGCCTTGCAATCTCTTTCCACCGAACTACAATCATAACTTCACATGTCATATAATCTTCAAAAATGTAGGATACATTACAATAAGCTTTGCTAAAATAATTATGCAGATGTATTTTATAAATCAAAATTTAAATATCTAATTTTAAGGTAGATTTTAAGTGCCAGGCTTAGTGAAATATGCAGGGGTGACAAAAAAGACCACTTTTCTTTACTTCAAGAACTGGGAATAAAACATGGTCCCTTTTTAAGAAATAAGACACACATGTGACATAAAAGAATTGTTCCAGTAAGGGTGTAATACAGCTATTTAATTCAATACTTCATGTTCCCACACACCTCTTACTATTAGTACTGAATTAAACAAACTTTAAATCAATACAAGTGATTACAACACAGAAATCAAACAACTGTCAACACCAGAGTAACACATTACAGGTGAAGACATTTGGAAACCCAGCTCAAACTGTTTCTATGAAACTGGCCTCCATGTAATTTTTCTTCCTGTTAACTAATCTTCAAGCATCTAACTTCTATTCACAACTTGTGATTTTTACAGTGAGGCAAACAAGCCAGACCTGGAAGCTGAATCAACGACAGATTCACAACAGGACACCCACTCTAGGGTGCAGGAACTGTAAGCACTTCTACTTGGTCTGTCCAGTTCAAATCTTTCTTATAGATAAGTGTCATTCTCTTACTGCAAACTCCCAAGTCTATTATACTCTCATGCCCTCTCTTCCTGTGAACTTTCTTTGCTTTAGTCTTATGTAATAATATTCATTTTTGCTTTCTGTTTTCATCAATTTGATTTTCAGTTTATCCAGTTTTCATACATGTAACAGCACTCTGGTTCTTAACCTTTTAAAAACATATTAGTGTGCATGTATGTGTGTGTGCGTGTGTGTGTGTGTGTGTGTGTGTGTGTGTGCATGTATGCATGCATGTAATATTCTTAACAAAAAGTTAATACCTGTAAAAGTTATCTTATTTTGGCATAAATGGACTAATTATGTACATAAATTAGTACCTTCAGGAAAATCTCAGAACACAAACACAAGAGTGGCTCAGATTTTCAGATTCTTATTATGGAAGATGTATCTTTGCATTTTTACTTTCTATTTTGATGACTCTGAAGTTCAAAATCTGATATTTCCAGCAGACTAGTGAGTTCCACAGTGGTACACATTTCTTCTGAGAAAATTACATAAATCACTCCAGTTTATTAACATACCACTTTAGGTGCATTCATCAGACTTATGACTAACAAATGTTGTAACAGTAGAATGTTTTCTATCACTTTTGCCACTTGCAGGACCGTCTCTGAAGCACGCTCATTTGATGAGACAACAGTTCAGCCTCCGACAAAGAGCTTCCATAGCAATTATGGCTCTAATCCCTCTTCTAGGAATCCTAACGATGTAAGTTGTTACATACCCTGAAACTTCATACATAGAACACTGATCATGCAACACAGTGTGACACCAGCCATTTCAAAGTGAACACATTAGAGCTCTGTGAGCCCACAAAATTCCTTTTGCTAGTAACAGATTCATTACAGTGATCCCTCATCCATTGTGGGAATTGTGGCATGGGGAAAACTACACTGCACAAGCTTCTTATGAGAAAAATATGGTTATATGAATATGGATGCTTGTGTACCCATCCAATCACTTAAAATATATAAATTTTTGGACATAAAACATTTACAAAATGTGTGGATAGCTGATGCTGTCAGCTTCCATGGCAACTGAGTAACCAATGGTGTTTATTCTCAGATTTAAATAGTTTTCAGCAATTTTTTTGCCGACACATTATTTTAAGCTGTGCATAGTCAAAACTGTGTTCAGCAGAATCACACTAGGTGAGGGATGATTATACTTCTCAAATAACAAAAGCTGATGAATTAGGGCAGGCAGCAATCTTGTTGCAAATACAGTTATCATCACATGATGAATCATTGATGTTTCTATTGCACAAAAAAAGCATTTGGAGAATTTTGTGAAAGTTCCTTTCCTAAACAGAAGCTTACACGTTAACAACTTCAAATCCTTTTAGTGAAAAATTATACACCTGTTACTTGTGCAAAAGCCATAGTATTCTTTTACTTGCAGGAAGCGCATACAATGGCAGAGCGAGACCTTGGATCAACATTACTTATGCCACAAACACACCTTTACAAACCTGACAGGGTATGTAAATTGCATTCACAAATTTTGTCTACTTCGGATTACAGTACAATAGAAAGATCATTTATGACCTGTCTGACAAGTAAGGAAACACAGCAAACAAGACAGAACACCATGGCACCTGCTTTGTATTGAGGTCCTGGTTTCAAATCTGGTGTTTTTCATGGTTTTCCTTAGTCTCTCCAGCCTGAAGTCAGGACAGAAGCTCACACCAGACCATAACCATTTCCTTCCTCAGCTTTCCAATTCATTATTCACTACTCATTATATTCTTATTTCCATACCTCTACAATGATAAATGTATTTCTCACTCAGTATGTTTAGTTAAAATTAACTAATTCGTTTTTTTCTCATCTTTTTTTACAGGGTAGCGACATATCTAACTTCGATTCACTGTGAATATGTTACGTGGTAAATCAGGCCAGACTGCATTCTGATACCAAATTTTTGTAGCTTACACCAAAGCTAACCTGGCTTACAACTATGGTGTTCCTGTTAGGTGCTCCAGAACCAGCTCAGAATCTTCAGAATGACATCCTAGTAACTCCACTGCCTGAACAGACACGGAATGTAACATCACACACCACATTCTATGTCAAATCTAATTTAATCAAATTTAAAACCCAAGGACTTACTCTCTCAATATATCATTATGTAAAAGAAATCTTAGATTCAGAAATGGTTTTACATTCACACCTTAATTCTTGAGTAATGAAGACATAGAAGTGAGTAAAACTAAATTTTATTGTTTAAGCAGCTCATTAAAATATATTTCCCAAAATCATATGTAAGACAAAAGCAATTAACATACAAAAGCACTGGGAACCTACAGGATAAAAAAGGTAATTCAAAGCTATAGAAAGGAGTATCATATTTATCTTCAAATTAACAAATTCAATACTTACAAGAAAAGTAAGAGTACCCCTGTTGGCCCCTGTACTATAGAGGTATTACTTTAACTGCTCACTGTTGCTTCCTTGGAGATGTTAAAGGGAAGTCTGCTCATAATTATTTTGGCATCACATGCAAAATGTAATACACATAAAGGAAGAGTGTATGTTACTTACATTATAAGAAGGGTTTATGAATATAATGCCATACAAAATACATTAAGTACCATCATTTGTACAAACATTAAAATAGCATTATTTTGACTATTATGGAGAATGTAAATAAATGAACTCCTACTAGTGTGACACTGAGGGGGAAGAGAAAGTATTCACCTAAGACTAAAACAATTTGTAACATTACTTATAGTAAAATGAACTGAAACATCTTTGGAGAAAAGGACACAGTAATAATGCTATAGTGAAATCCAGTTATGAGGCTGAAAAAAAATTGAGAATGCGGTTCTGATTGCAGTGACTATGAAGAATACTGTCTTTTGTGGTGTAAAACTGTGTGGTCTCGTACATACTTATAAAAATTTTGGAGGATCCTGTTATCTCCATCACCAGAATAGAACAAACCCAGAAACTGAAGGCAGGTTCCTCCAGAACAGTGGTTAATTTTTACCAGGCTACAGAGCACAACATCCCAAAACAATAAAGGGACACCACATTGAAAATGCTTCGTACAATTGCGATAATACTATTGCCAAATTCTTCACTCAGGGTTTCACTGTAACATGACTTCACCCAGCTGAGTCTTTTTAATGTAAATAAATAGAACTTCGTAAAGGTTGACTTCTTAATAATTTATATGTATATTGTAGGTAGGGATAACTATGAGCAATAAACTGCTACATGTTTATTGTAAATATAATCCATCCAGTTTTAGCTCAAATGAGGGGAGAGTTTTTGTTGTTTACAATAATGGCTTTGTTAAAGTTCTATTTTCTGTAGTTGAGTGCCAAATGATAAAACACAAATGTATAATTCAAGACACGCAATACACATATTGAGATATCACAAAGGTATGATAAAAATTAGTATATGCAAAAGAATTCATATTCATGACATGTTGACAGGTTTTGTTCTATGAGTTGATGTCTTAATGATATGCAATGCATTTCAACACAACATAAAATCAAGTGGTGTGCTGAACCAATACATTTATTTTGTATCAGAAATAAATAAATCAACTAACAATGTTCAAAGTGTACACACCATCTACATGCAAGCAGAACCCATCCCATACTTGCTTAAAGCTGAAATAAGGAAATTAAAAAATCAATTTAATTTACAAATTTTACTAACAGCACTGTCCTTGTATTACAATTGCTGTATTCACTGGAAGGTCATAAAACTGACTGCCATACATACAGCAGTCAAATCTTTGAGTTTGGGCCACTGAAGTTTGCAAGTGGGGAAGGTGGGACAGAGTAACGGAAGCTACATTTTGTGTAAAGAAAATGGCAGCAAGAGGTAGCAGAAGTAGTGGAATCAACAATATGCCTGAAGAAAATGGTAAAAAGTGGGGCACAGCATTGTAATTATGGAATTTTATTCAATCACAGCCACTCCTTGACAATCCCACAGCTCTTTAATCTCCAATCTCTGTTAGCGGACTTGACCAAATCTACACCACATGCGACTTTGGCCAGCCATTACTTTACAGTACGTATAAACCATACTTTCACGTTGCTCATACTCTTTGCATTGTACTGTATGTGCACATCAGATGCAAGCAGAAAGGACACAATACACAGGAAGTGTGTCATGATACCAGATGCTATTATCAATGTGATTTCCCTTCTTATTCAACACATAACAGACCAGAGAAAGGTCCCCAGCAAAACTTTAATTTCCTTTCCTGTACAGGAGGTATTTTAGGCAACATACTATCTAAACTGCATAAAATCTCAGAAGAGCTAAGTTTTCTTTTACACCATGGTTGAAGCCTAAAATCACACAACCTTTCCTGTACCTTCTATTGAAAACATCTCTGTGAAACTCAGCCACTTACCGCGAACATTCACGTTTCTGCTCTCTAGTCTCCTCCACTCTGCTCAAATCAAATATTGTAATTCTCTTGCAATTGCTGGTGACCATGAAAACTTCTATTTACATCCTTACATGCCCAAAACCTGTTACACATTCTGGTTATTTTTGCAATTACAATCACTATAAGTGACAATCCTCTTGCATTCCCCAAATTTAAGTGTTGCTATCAATGCACTTTTTCCTCTCATTAGGTACTACCTCAAACTCTCTCAAAATGTCTCCACTGGTGGCAATGCAACCTGTAAAGAAGAATTCTCTTCTTCAGTGATAATTCAAACAGATAGTAGATACGATAAAGCAAAATCATACTCAGGAAATAAGTCTCCATAACTTTTCAGGAAATACTCTTTAGTGCAGCTCTTAATTAATTACTGCCCAAGTTCAAAAACCAAAGGCCTACTGAAAGAACACCGTTATGGCCTCACATGTAAAACAAAAAGAATGACTGACATGGAAAATCTGCATATCATTATACGCTACTATAACCTACACAGCAAATCTTGCTGGTTTACTTATGGTGACTAGATCACACACACACACACACACACACACACATTCTATCCCATAAGGGTAACCAAGAGTTACTATAAAACCATGTCATTTGATCAATGACAAAAAGTTTCTGTGGGTTAACTTTTATGATGATGACAGTCTTCTAGTATGTGCAGCTTTGAAAGATGCTTGGATACATTACCAATGTTATGGAGCAACCTGCTGCCTCCATTTTTTGTGTCAACAAGGCAATACACCCACAACAGTTATCTTAATATTTACTGCCATAGGAGCCTGTAACTGAGTTGCTCAGAGTGTATATGCACCCAGTAACATGCTGCATACTTTAACGAAGTTATGTGAATATCGTGCCCCTTTTATGAATGTATACAGTACACACACTTCTTGGCTGCATCACGTTACCTCTATCTAACAGAACTCTAGCAATTTCTAATGGCTAGTGTTTACACTCTACGGCACTGCACTCTATGAATGAAATTCTGAGAAAAAGAAATAAATGGTCTACACTTTACAGCTCGACTGACCCATTTTGAACAGGAATGCAGAACTTTCATGCACATCCACATTGAAAATAATGTTTTCTTCATTATGTGAAAATCAAACCACAAACACTAGCATAAAATCTATGGACACAGCCATGCAAAATGACCCTTTATTAAACAATATGCAATCATATGAACTGATGGCAACCACAAATAAATTTAAATGGGGATAAATTACTGCTGAACTTTCAAGTTTATACAAGATATTGGGGAATCTTGTGTATTTCAGCAATAAAACTTCAACTAGATTGTGAACAAAGACGAATTAAGTTTACAAATCACTTCCATCTGACTGCATTAAGATAACTGGCTCCTAAGAAACAGCCAAAAGGGCACTGCCAACATCTCGAAATCTAAGTTGGCCTACAATAATTGGTACACACTTCATTTGTAATAAACAGAACATGTGTTAAGTTTCCCAGGCATACAGTCTGGGTACTTTTGTGTGTGTGGTTGTGATCAGGTTCTGGTAAAAATTTTAATTCTATTAGGTGAAAAATGACATGTGTCAAACTGAGTATAGCATGTTCACAACTCCACAGAGCATCTATTAGTATCACTACATTTGTGTGTCTGCACCTACATAACTCAAGAATCAATACACAAATTTTTGTATATTTTGTTAAACTGGTAAACAATTCTGCATTTTTGTTGAATACCAGAGTAACAGTTTACATGAAAACTTAAATGTGTTTCAGCAAGTTTTCTGAGCAACACTGGAGTGAAAATGTTTCCAAGAGCCTTTACAAAGAAAAATGAAGTACACATTCTATGTTCAATACACCTTTCTCCAAGAAGTAATGTGTCTTTTTAGACAAACAGGCAATGGTAGGCTGTGCAGTGTTTCCTAACTTATCCAGTGTTCTCCCAATATAAACAAGAATTACAGAACAACCAACAATGGTTTTCCTGACACAATAACAGCCAGTCTCATAGTGACACACCACACTAAATACTTCAACATGAATGTCTGTATGTTATTTGTAATTCCCTCAGCTATACAATGTATACTTCACAATCTTATTTTAGTTTGAAAAATACACAAACTGTATTCTGAGAACTTTTCTACAACCTTGTTTTTGTATGGATAAATATGCAAACTGTAATGGCAGAACTTTTCAGATGCCCATATACATTGTGAAAGTAATGAACAATGTAACCTAAATGTCCACACAGAACTCACCTCAAGAACAAATATCAGCAGCTGCCAGCACAGGTCACAATAGACTGATAACAGTTGGCAGACTGTCATTTGCTGTCATCAGTAATTTACCAAGCCTGTAGGCACGTAGTTTGAGAAAAACCACATTCAAGAATTGGTGTGGTCACCTAAGTTCTGATTCCATGTAACAGGTTTGGAATGAGCTGGGACACTGGATCCAACTGAAGAAAATATATCCCACCTTCACCACTTTACAACTCATTCAAGGAATGGCACTGAAATCCTTATGCCTGTTATTATGCACTTGAAGAAAAGTTTTACTTGAAGAATCACAGTATAAAGAGGATTTCTTTATTATAATATATTTCCTGCAAACAATATTCATGCCAGAAAACATTTCAGACTATAGAGTAAGGTTGTATATGCACATAGTTATAGAATGAAAATGCATGTTGAAACTATCACTATTAACGTGTTGAGCGATAAACTTCTGACTCAAGCCAAAACAAGATCTATAATGGAAGACTGATTCAAATCTGAACTTCCCGTGCATCTGTTGTACCTAAAGAGGGTATAAAACAGCTATTTCAAGTACAAATACAAAAATGGAGTAATGCCTGTTTACCTACATACCATGTTTGTCAATTCTATAAATATACTCATACATGGTACATCTAAATGAAATTAAACCTATTCATAAAGACACATGGAAAGGTAAATTACAATAAGATTGCTCACTCACTTGCTCACACGTGTGCTTGCACACGCGCGCGCGCGCACACACACACATACACCTTCTTTTAAAATAAGATGAATGGCTTTATTTAATTGAAAGGTTTTTATTAATACCTCACATACAATGTTTTCAGAACAATATGTAGGTTAAACACTGCTCTCTGAGACAAGACTTACATGTAACGTGAAATAGAATGCGTAAATAAAAATGTACACAGATTGATTTGCACAACTAATGGTTTCCACAAAATTTACATAACTAGGAGAGGGGAGTCTTTCTGTTTTATTTCAAAGTTTAAAAATGGGACCAGCAGTACTCTCATGTATTTGAACACCTAGAAAGAAAGAATTCCCTCCCATATATTCAAAGCATGTACACCCAAGCAAGTGTTGTCAAGGGAAAGAAATGTTTTTGCTCTTGGTCAAGGCAGACTGAAGTAGATCATGTATGTACTGGTTATCTATTTACAAAACTTCCCACAGCAAAACACAGTATCGTGTGTAACTTCAAAAGTATTACCATTTTGTTTCCCTCTCATTTTAACACACACATTTTAATCTGATTTTCAGTTCTGTTCAACATTACCACGTTCCTTCCAAGTATTGTCTGTAGTGACTCACAAGCCACACTACCTTATTACATCTTGGTGAAAAAACAGTCTTAGATTATAAATTTAATTTGTGCTTGTAAATGATGATTCATCTGACGGAACTGCACGATGCCCTCAACACTCTCTTCATTGTTTTGAATTAAGCAATGAAGTAAATCAAGAGCAGCTTATTTATGTTACCTCCTACAAAGAAGTAATACTTCATACAGCTAATCTGGGTTTATGGCATTAATACAATTAGAAACAGGCATGAGCAGATGAAAAAATCACTAACACTGTTGAACATGAAATTATTTTCTTACTTTAAAAAGTGTGGATTAAAAATGGGGTCCTTCTGACAAGGCAAGGATACAGAGGTTAAATAAAAACATTTTACATTACAGTTACAACTAGTTACATAACTTCACTTCCTGAAGAACTAATGGCACAAAACCATGCACTGTAGTGTATCCATCACACACACATGACCTAATCATGCTTATGTGCCTGTAGAACAATCTTCAGCTTCCTTCATGTGCAGAGGTCATTCCAAACACAAATTTCACGGAGGAAGAGTATAATGGTGCACAAAACTGTCAAAAACAGAAGGTGACCAGTACTTCTGTTTTCCGAATACCTGTGTACCCATTCATGGAAGTCATTTGAAAATGTGGAGGAATGACGACTGTACTGCAAATCTGAATCTGACAAAGTTGTATTTTCTTAAAAAGATATTTGAAAAACAAAGGAAATAAAACATATTTTTCTCTTTCTTCAGTAGGAGTAGGAGTAAGCAAGTATTCTGATCAGAGTTCATACTAACAAATCAGTAATACAAGTTCCCAAGTGTTTATAAAACAACAACTTCATTTACACAAAAAATTACAATTTTTTAATAACTGTACGGGGTTATCCCTAGCAAGGGAAGTTCAGCCTCAGTCTGAAGATGAACTGAATGACTAACATTAACTAAAAACCAACAAACCAATGTAAGGTAATGAAGTTTGAATATAGAAAACAGACACCCAGACCTTTACAGTGTGACAAAATCTGTATTGTAACATTTGTCTCATTTCTTTATAATGTACAGTGTTCTAAAAAAATCTGTAACAGTTCTTGCATATTGGAAATTAACACAAATTTTGACCTATCTGAATCACATGTGACAGTGGTGAGAAATTAAAAAAAAAAAAAGCCTAAACAGAACAGTTACAGTATTTACAGAAAGGATGTTCAAGGGGTGGAAAATATTTGGTTTTGACCATTAAAAGAAATGCAACCTGGAAAATTACACAACAAACAACAG
>Ga0209629_10001174_pt1 | contig 16035 bp, 7 predicted proteins | sample TergutCu122P5_FD_187286 | JGI IMG/M metagenome (GOLD analysis project Ga0209629, IMG submission 187286) | Cubitermes ugandensis P5 segment gut microbial communities from Kakamega Forest, Kenya - Cu122 P5 (SPAdes) (version 2) | ecosystem: Host-associated > Arthropoda: Insects > Digestive system >...
CACTCTTGGGTACCTGCAAAATCAACAACGTCAATCCCACCGAATGGCTCACCGATGTCTTCAACCGGATACCCGACTGTAAAATGAACGACCTGCAACTGTTGCTGCCCGGTCGCTGGGTGAAATCTCCTGAAGGGGTGTAGTTCTCCGATTGCTTACGATATACTTGGTAATTTTAAAAATATAAGCCAAACGGTAAAAACATTTATTTTCAGTTATACAGCCAATTCCAAGGCGCGTTTGTTTCTTGATTCGGTTAAAGAATTGGGATTGCCGGCTTACACATTTCTGTATGACTCGGATTAAAAGCAAAGCTCCAGCTTTGCAACAAGAACAGACAGAGCAAAATGAAATGAATGTGAGTATAAAATTGAAAAATAGGAATGAGCCTATGCTCGCCGTAGTGTATTAGAAATGAATAGTTTAAGCTAATGAAAAAAATAGTTTAATCGTTCACCCTTAATTTATCCTCATAATTCCTAATTCTTAATTCCTAATTCATAACTCATAACTCATAATTCTTAACTCTTAACTCCCCTGTCATTTTGCAACCTAAACTATCCATATTCATCCGTTTTTGCCCTTTTCTCCTTTACATGACATCGGTCGTACCAAAGCCATTTCCTCAATATCCTAAAATTCCCGCATTGAGGATTTGAGGATTTCAATCTGGATTACCGGGTAAAATTCACACGGATATTGATTCCGAAATCGGTCTTTGTCAGAGGATAAGCGGATGCCGAAATTAACGGGTTGCTGATTTGCTTATCAAAATATCCCTGTAAGGTAATCATTTTACTCAGACTGTAGTCTGCCGTAAGTTTAATCGTGGTTTGAGCATCCCCGCTAATCGCCTGCGTGAGACCATTTTCGATTGTCCGGATTAAACTCTGCATCTTACTGTATGTAACGCCAAGGTCGAGTTTTAATTCATTATTGAAATTAGCTCCGCCTGTTTTCCTGATTTTAAGTATCTTGTTGAAATTATCGAACCGGTATCCTGTGCTGAAAGTTATATCATTTTTCATTATTTCGGTGATTTGATAGGACGAAACAGCCAGATTGATATTGCGGGTTTTATTATATTTCAACGATAAACTGACATTATTCATGAAGGTGGAATTTATTCCGATTAAAGGGGAAAACGCTTCGGTAATGCTGACCATAGTAATATCATAAGGCGAAGACGGTATTGGATTATTGTTAGTTACATTCTGGATAAACCCGTATCCCGGATCGGTTCCGTTGGCAGTTATCCAGTTCATAAACGAATTGTAAGCGCCAACAGCATAAATGCTTTTATATCTGTGTTCTAAAGTAAATGTTCTGAAACGCTTATTGATAAATGGTATTTGCATCAACCCTTCATAAGTTATATACCAGTTGGGAAGCAGTTTTAACAAAGCGGGGAATGCCGATAGCCCGACCGAATTGGGACTTTTACCTGTATATGCGGAAATAAAAGCAGGAATCAGCACATCTGCCGAATTTACATCGACTACGCCATTTGCAGGATCAAACGGTTTGCCGGCAAAATTATTACCGTTTTCTGCAAAGAAGCCCCCGGTGGGATAGCTTGTATTGCTGTAAATTTGTCCCAACCGTCCGGCGATAACGTTCCTGTTATTCAAAAATGTCTGGAACGTTTTGGAATAGTAACCGTTGGATGGATTTGCCGATTCAAAAGCCGAACCGATTGAAATGGTGGACATTTGAAAATTACCGCTCAGTTGAGGCGGCTGATTCCCATACATAAAATAGTACTGGTTTTGATTTGAGCTGGTGCGATCGGCATTCAGCGTAATCTTCATCCCGACAACCGGTTCTACTTGCGCCGTAAAATTAAAGGTCTCCATTTGATTGAATAATGCAGGAGTAACATTTTCAGCGCTATTTATCAACCAACCCTGCTTATTGGCTTTGTCGATATAGTCCATACCGGTCAATCCGAATGCAAAATCAAAGCCGGGTGCATTTCCTATCGGAGAAGAACCTTGACCTGTAAAATCACCGATATTCGGACGGAAATACGGAATTGTCATATCCTCGCTTTGATTATAGGAAAATCCGACCGAACGCACCATCATTAATCCCCGCGCAACTCCCTGAGCTATTTTATACCATGTATCCTCTTCCAACGGAGGTAATTGAGATATTACCAACCGCAGGTTTATGCTGTCTTTATTTTTTATTAAAATGGAATTGTTATCTATGGCTTTGAATTTGAGATCGTATAATTTTCCCTTATCAGTCCGTGCAACTACCCTTACCCGTTTGTTATCCAATTGATGCTTCACTTCAATTGCCGAATCGGGAAATAGCGTGACTGAGACTTCATAAATTTTTTTCTTTTTATCTTCGGCAGCCTTTTGATTCAAGTTCTGAGCGGCAATCTGACGGGCGTTTGGTTTCGCCGTAGTCGTCGTGTTGACCAACGATCGTTTTAAAGTATATTTCTTGTTTGCTTCCGAAAGGAAATGCGATTTGCTATAGAGCGAAAGTAAATTGATGGTAGCGCCGCTTATTCCGAGCGTTCGATTATTGCTGATTGTATTACCCATTTCAACAGTCGAATCTGCAAGCATAGCCCCTTTTTGCCATGAGTAGTTACTGCTGAATGAAAGGGTAGCGTTCAGGAAGTTAAGCGCGGGAATGCTTCGGAAAGGAACCGTATAATTGGCAGAAAATGTTTGCCTGTATTCCAGTGGTTTCCCCAAACTTTTTATACTTTGCCAGACCGAATCTTTCCATTGGGCATACTGATCGGGAAATAATTGTTTATTTACCTGAGCGTATGGCGTTTCTATTCTTGCATTCGTGTTGGAATTAAAATTCAAATTCAAGTTCTTGGTCAAATCCCATTGAAGCGTTAACGAACGGTTCCAGAAAAAATCTTCCCTGAAAGAAGGCGGTATTAAGTTTTCACTTCCGTTGCCTGCATTGCTCAAATCGCTCAAATCGCGAAATTGCTGTTCGTTATAATCTCTGGATATGTCAGAGCTGAAAGTTAAGCTTTTAGGCAAAATTCCTATTTCTATATCATTAAAGAAATTATTTTTATTGCTTGATTGAGTTCTTTTGGGAGGTGTTGATGGCGTTGGTCTCGGCGGAGATATAGCCGGTTGCGCCGGTTTGGTTGTTGAGGTTGAATTACCAAACGGATGCCATGATTTTAGCGGATTGGTATAGACATAATTGGCAAGGAAACGGGTTTGGGTGGTGCGATCGTAATTGGTAGTCGCATCATGTGCATATTGCTCGGCAAAAGAATAACTGAAATCGAAGTTTGCAGGATCGTATGGCATCGGGGTTTTACTCTGGATACCTATTTTTATATTATTCAAATTTAACGACTTTGTAACGGTTTTACTTTGGGCAAGATTTAAAATGGAGTCTCTTTCCGCTTTCGTACCGGCGGCATCTAATGCATCTTGAAGCATGATGTCCTGATCGAGCGGATTGTATTTCGGATCAATGACTGCTTGCTGGTATGAATAAAAAAATGGAATATTTACTTTGGCTTTTTTTGGAAAAAAACGCCCCAAATCAGCATGGGCAGAGATGCTGTATTGGTATTGATCATCCAGATTTCGTTCCATCAGTTTTTGATCCAAGCTGCCAAATCCGGCTGTTTCTTTTCTTCCCGTAACATTAACCGATCCTAAATCTGAAAGTCCGACAAAAAGATTGGCATTTCCCGCCCATCCGCCGGATTCGTTAAATTCGGCTAATCGCAATTCATTAAGCCAGACTTCCACCGACTGCCTGTTCCTCGAATTGTTGCGAACGCCAACCATGATTACTTTTATATCCGAAATAGTCGGATTTCCTACAACGGTTACCTTATTCATAGGCTTTTCCGGATCTTGATAAGAATAGGGAGTATAATAATTGACGCCGGAGCCTTGTTGCTGTTTCGCCTTGTTTCGCGCCAGTTTAAGATCGGTCAAAACTGTAAAAGGAAAATCGAACATATTGGATTGGGGCCAAACGATATTCCTCGAATCGTCGTTATCGACATAACGCCCCGGCGGAGTTATTTTTACCGGAATTTCATATTCATAATAATTGTTTGTATAATCCGAGCCTAAGCGAAGAAAAATCGAAAGTTCATTATCAGGCAGGATGGATGCGGCTTCCATATTTTCTGCATGCGTAAACATTTGAATACGTTTATATTGTCGCGTATCTAAAGCCGAGCCTTTATAAATAGCTCGAGCGTCTCCCGGAGACAAATTGGTGATTTGAACTGCCATCGCTTGTTCGTTTTGTTGACGTATTTGCGGCTGTTGGGGATCTAAAATCCGGTTTACGCCCGGAGGCATGATATAATTTACCGGTTGTTTGTCTCCGCTTTCTTCCACATTTACAACGGATATGCTTGCACTTGCATTTCCTTGCGGCGGCATGACGGGAGAGGATAAGTCTTTTGAATAGACCCGCCATTCGCCTTTAACCAATTCAAATTTTCCCAAACGTAGAATTACCGAGTCGGAAAAATTGGATAAAAACATTCGCATAAAACGGATGGTTTTGAAATCGCTTATGTTGCCATATTTGTCATTAAATTCCTGAATGGGAATTTTGAATTGATACCATGTAACCGTTTCATTAGCGCCGTTTTTCAAAAGCGGTTTTACTTCTAATTTCTGCACAATGTGATTTTGTCCTACCTGCATATCCTGCGGACGAATAGATACTTTGTACTGAAAATATTTTTCGGTTTCGTTCAGCGTATAGTCTTGATTGATGTCTTCCACGTCGGGATTTAATTTGGCGGCAGTACTGTAGTTTTCCCGAGAAGTTGAAGCGTCGGCGGAATTTCCTTCCGTTCCGTTATAATGTTTATACCTCCCCAGAATAGGCACCTGTTGCTGGTCATAATCCGTACCTCTGTAATAATGATAATTATCGCCGGCAGGGTCTCTGAAAGGTGAAAACTGATCAGTAGCCATTTCAGCCTGGATTTCCTGGGGTAATTTATTTCTTAATGCCTGCAAATAGTTGGCGTAAGTAGAAAAGGTATATTCGTCGTCATTGATTAAGCCATCCAAGCCGACATCCTGAAATTTTCGCGCGCCTTGCGTATTGTCGAAAGCATATACTGTGGACTGCATTTTCGGCACATAGCCCCAAACGGTAGAATCAAGCTGCGTTTTATCTCCATTAATGGGCAAACCGTTTTCAAAAAACTTTTTTTCATCTTTTAGAATATCTTCCGAAATTTCTCCCAGATTGAAATATAAATCGCCGCCCGAAGAATTAGGATTATAAATAAACGGATCCAACAACCAAAATTCAATCGTTTGAACGTTGTTTGCTTCAAAATCGGTTTGCCCGCTATCAATCCGGCGCATAGCTCCTCCCCATCGTTTTTCCGGATGATCGAGACGACCTTGGGCGTTCATTCCCTCAGAATCCAAATTATACGGTCCTCGTTCCGTCGGATAATAGGCGAGATTTAATACCGGAATAGTGGCTACGTCCTGAAAACCCAGGTCTTTGTTTGGAAACAACTCGGTTACCAATACTTCCCTTACATAATGGTTGGACAACTGATCCTTGTCGTTTTTTATATACAGTGGCGTTAACGAAGAATTGCGCGTAAACAGCGGATCAATGGTGTACCATGCAAATAAAGCCCTGTTTTTTCCATAGTTAATATTGTTTACAAGCGTAGCTTCAGGAAATAACGAAGGAGTTGACGATAAATTCCATGCGTAAGGCGACATAAGGTCAATCGTTTGTTTAGCCGCTTCGAAATCGTCTATATAAGAATAATCGCCGCCGTATTTGCTCTTATAATGTCCGGGTATCAATTGGGCATATTCGGCGCTGAACGTAATTTGAGAAGGAGTGGTTAAATCGAGGAAAGGCAATTTATCCAATAAATTGGTCAGCGCCTGCGATTTTCCCGTATAATTTATGTTGAAACCATACAATGTATTATTAACCGATTCCTGTCCCGGCGGATTCTTCATCGTCATCGGCATTTCGCTTAAATTCATAATTGTCGCTCCGATATTGAATTGTGGACTGAAGGCATAATTCAGATTCAGTCCCATCATGGTCTTGCGCTGCATTCCATAATTGTTTCGGTTTTCGGAAGAAATCTGAACGTCGGAAGAGTTTTTGTAAGCCGGATTAATAATTTCTACTGCTCCGGTGACATAATCGACAATGTAATCTATATTTTCCTGCAGCCGGACGCCATTGGCGGTAACCGTCACCGAGCCTTTCGCAATATTGCTTCCGCCCAAAGCGATATTATTTGCGTTTCCCCCTTTATATTGCCCCTGAAGAATGAATTTATTTTTTTCTGCAGTCTGACGGGCGACAGTCAGCGTCGAATCATATAACTCCTGAAAAACATATTTCATGGCTATGGAGTCGTTTTTAAATTTTTTCCGGAGATAAGAACCAAAAGGTTCAACTTCAGGGAAAATGATTTTTCCCGTTTGAGAGAAAACAGTCAAACTGTCCACATAATCAAAAAAACCATCGGGGAAAGGCTCACTGCGCGAATTTAGCCGGTCTAAATTCATCACGCTCAACAACATTTTACCGGCTATCGTATCTTCGGTGAGATAATTCATGGCAACGCCGGTCGTATCGTTCAGATATTTAATATTGAGCTGGAACTTATCCCTGTCGAGGGCTTGCCCGTTTGTAATGGAATATACATTTTTCAACATCAATTTCCATGTTGGAGACGAAGGAGATACCATCGAGCCTTTCAGCAGCTTTACAAATAAATTGCCTGTGGTTTGCGACGGGTTATCGGTCGAAAATTCGCCTACCTGATACGTCTTTCCGTTGTAATAATATGAAAAGGCAACTCCCAGCACATCATCGTCCTGTAAAGGAGAACGTAGCGAAATATAACCCAATCTCGGATTGAAGAAAAATTCCGAAGGATCTAATTTACGTGCACTTTCTATCTTTTCATAATCGGTGCCGCCTATCAGAGAAGTCTGTCCCAGCGTTTGCGTTACCTGATTAATATCTCTTGCTCCGGGGTAATTGTCGTTAATATTTGAATATAAATTATTGGCATTGTTGGATGGAACACTATCCATACCCTGCTTTTGAACAAAATCCGGATTATTAATCTTCGAATATTCTCCCAAATCGGCAAAGGCGACAATGTTTCTCGGCTGGTTGAAATTGCCTTGCTTGTTGGTTACCCACACTTCGATGCGATTGATGTTTATTCCCGATCGGATGTAAGGTAAAGTACTCATCGCCATATCGTAATTATTGAAAAAATAATATCCCAAAAAATAGTGCATATTTGCATCATATTTATCAACGGTAATTTCAAAAGGAGTGGTTTGGATATTTCCGTTCGACGAAACGGTTTGGGATTGCGATTCCTGTTGTGAAAAAATAGCGCCGACCGTAAGTTTGCCAAATTGTAATTCCGTCTTTATACCGAATAATGCGGCGCCTCCCCGAATCAGCGAATTGGTGGTATTCATGCTTACGTTACCCGCTTCCAGCGTTTTAACAATTTCATCTTCTTTTCCGGCATAAGCCAATTTAAGTTTATTCTGATCAAAACCGAAAGTTGATTCCGTATTGTAATCCATGCCGTAATTGAGTTTGTTGCCAACCGAAGCGTCAACATGCGCTTGGATTTGCGAATTGAAATCAAAAGACGTCCGGTTTTTTTGCCGTTCCGACAATGTTGGATTTGCGGTGGAAGTCCGCATGAATCCTATTTTCGTTTGAACGCTTCCTTCAGCTTTTAACTGAACGCCCCCCGGTCCGAATATTTTATCCGCAGGACCCAAGTCGAATTTGAAGTTAAAACCGGAAAGAGCATCTTTGGTTTTTGCGGAATCTTTTTTTAAGAAATCATCGGAATATTTTTCCAAATAAAAAGCCTCCATACTTTTTTGCAGGCTGTATTTGTAATACTCTTCCGGCGTCAGCGACAAAGGAGTTTTAAGGTCTAAATCTCCGATTTTTGAACGCAATTCATAACGGTTTGTCAATGGATTATACTGAAAATCAGGTGTAAATGGTTTATCTGTTTTTAAATCAATCGGGTGAACTTTTTTCAAATCGCCTATTGTATCAGGGATAATCTTAGCTACGGGAAATTTGAGCGGAGCAGTAGTATCTGGAACAACAGGATTTTGAGGCGCTTCCGGTAAGTCGAAATCGCTGATGGATTCGTGTATGGTTGAACCATAAATTCCTCCGGTTAATAACAGAATTAACCCGCTCAACAGTATGTATTTTTTACGAAATCCCATCAAAGCATTTTTAATGCGTTTTTGATTATTTCTTCTACGGTGAATGCCGGATGTTCCCTTTCGATTTTGGCGACTACTTTCTGAGAAGCTAAAAGATTAAATCCCAACATAGTCAAAGCGGAGACGGCTTCTTTTGCCGCCTCGCCTGAAGCGCCAGCCGGAGCAGGCATATTAACTGAGCTTCCGCTCACTCTAATCTTATCTTTCAAGTCGATGATAATTCGTTCTGCCGTTTTGCTTCCAATACCCTTTACAGCTTTCAGCGCATTGGCATTACCGGAAGCGATGATTCCCTCCAATTCGTAGGTTGCAATAGACGAAAGAACCATCCGTGCGGTATTTGCCCCTATGCCGGAAACGGAAATAAGATGCAGAAACAATTCCCGTTCGCGCTTTTCCATGAATCCGAACAGTTGATGGGCATCTTCCCGAATGGATTCATAAACGTATAATTTGCACGATTTTAATCCATTCAAAGCGCTGTATGTATTCAATGAAATGAATGCGACATAGCCGAGTCCGCCGGTTTCAATCACCACTGAAGCCGGAGTTAATTCCGTAATTTCTCCTTTGATATAATCCAACATGCCTTTTCGTCTTTATAATTTGCTAATATCTTAGTTAATAACGTAGAAAAAACGAAAAGCGTATATTTGAGATAGTTAAAAAATGAAGCAACTATTCAGTTATTCAATTATTCTGTTGGTCCGTGTACTACTAATTTTCCATCTGGCAATATTTCCATCGGGTCGATGAATACCACTCTTTTATTTCCCGTTTTTTCCGTGCGTCCATGATATACGCAATACATTTTTCCTTTTATCGTGAGCGCCATACAGTGTCCCGTACCTGTAACGCTTCCTCCCTTTTCCGTATTCTTCTGTAATACAGGATTATTATCGGCTTTCACAAAAGGTCCCAAAGGATTTTTAGAGGTGGCGTAACCTACGGCGTAATTCTTTCCGCCAAAATAATTAGCAGAATACATTATGTAATAGGTATCTTTATTTTTGAAAATGAACGAGCCTTCCGTCCAGCGGCGATTGACCTCGTGAGCAGTGACCGAACGGCTTTCCCATTCCGCCTGTTTATCATTCATGCCGACCGGCGGACGAAGCAATAATACCGGCTCGCCGATAATTCCCGAAAAATCAGGTTTCAATTCTACGCCATAAACCCAGCTTTCTTCTATTTCGTCGTACCATCCCTGCGCTTTTGCCCAATCGGCGATTTCGCTTTGAACAGGATGTTTGTAGCAGCAACGCGAATAATACAAATAAATTCTACCGTCTTCAAACCATAAGTTTGCGTCTATGATCGGATAACCCGGATCAAAAATCGGACGGTTCATCAAGTCTTTGAAAGGTCCGGCAGGCTTATCGGCAACAGCTACGCCTATTCGGAAATTTTCCTGTTCATTGGCAGGATTTTCACGCCAGTTAGAGCTAAACAGCATGTAATACTTTCCATTAACTTCATAAACTTCAGGCGCCCAAAAACAATCGACCGTCCACGAACCCTGAGTCGCTCCTTCATATACTTGTCCTTCATCTTTCCAATGGGTTAAATCGGAAGAGGAATAAGTTTTGAAACCGGTTAATCCTTCGCTGGTTCCATACAAATAAAACTTTCTGTCGGAAGCTTTCAGCATAAACGGATCGCCGAGAGCTACAGGCAACGGATTCTGATACTTTGGACGGCATGCCGTCAAGCCAAACAGGATTGACAGCATGCACATAACCCAAAGTATAACACTAAATAAAAGTAAGTTATGTTTTCTCATTATAATTATTATTAAAGTTTATTTAAATGCCGGCGCCTCTGCTTCAATTGATGGCGAATTGCCTGCAACTGTTGGCCAGTCGTCTATCCAAACAATTTTATCGAGGAGCAAACTTCTGCCGGTGGTATTTTCTACACAATACCCGTGATAGAATATCCAGTCGTTACCGGATTTGTCCTGAACAATTTCCGAATTGTGTCCCGTTCCGACAAAGGCTTCATTTTTATGGATGACAACTTCATGGTGGTTATCCATCATGAGTCGCCCCTGCTTATCTACATAAGGTCCCCAGAGATTTTCCGAACGTCCGACCACCGTAGTGTAAGTGCTTTTCAAACCCTCGCAACAAGTGCCGGTCGATGCAAAGAGATAGTAATATTTCCCTCTTTTATGAATATAAGTTCCTTCATAAGCCGTTCCCGCAACCTGTCTTTTTTCACTACCGGGCTTAACGGATAGCCCGTCGCCGGTCAGTTCGATTCCAAAAATACCGTGAAAACTTCCCCAGAACAGATACTTCTTTCCGTTATCTTCCACATAATTCTGATCAATGGAATTTTGCACGCCTATGGTATTACTCCGGAACAACATACCACGGTCTGTAAATGGTCCTTCCGGCTTATCGGCTGTTGCAACTCCTATTCCGCAAGTCCATTCACCACCCCATACCGACATGGAATAATACAAAACATATTGACCATTGATATAATTGATGTCGGGCGCCCATAATCCTCCTTTGGGTTCAAAAGACGGGCGGGTTTCAACAGTAAAAGCAGTCCCGACAAATGTCCATTGTACCAAATCATTAGAACGATAAATCGGAAGATTACGGACAGCTTCGGTGCTGTATAGATAAAAAGCGCCATCGCTTGACTGAATGATGCTCGGATCGGGTGTGCTTCGCCGCTGCACCGGATTCTGATAGGTAGTAGAACTATTCTTAATTAATACAGGCGTAATATAATTGGGATCGATTCTCATAATATCTTTTCCGCCTTTGGTTTCAAAAGTCACCGTACTGATATACATATTGCGCGGATGAATCTGTGTTTTGCTGTGATGCGCATGAAAAACGATCCGCAGCTTACCGTCTTTATCTTTAAACATGGCGCTATGCCCTATTCCTACCAAATCGCCGACATTTTGATAAACCGGATTATTCTCATACTTCGTCCATTTACCCATGATATTAGTTGCTGTGGCAACTCCGATTCCATAAAACGGACTTTCGTAACTGTTTGCCGAATAGGTCATATAATAAACGCCGTTGTGTTTAACGACAAACGAGCCTTCATTTACGCGGGGCCATACTTCTTCCCAAGCTTGGGAAACGTGGATGCAGGGATGCATGGTTTCGGTTTTCAAGTCTATAAGGTTATCCTGCAATTCGGCTACCCATACGTTTAATCCGTCGTTGAACCGGTCGAAAAACAAGTAGGCTTTGCCGTTGTCGTCCATAAACATGGAATTATCGATGGTTTTCTCCCCTTCTATCATCGGCTTCTGCACATCCTGTTTGAATGGACCTAACGGATTGTCGCTCACTGCCACGCAAACATGTTCATCTGCCGAATAATACATATAAAACTTACCTTTTACATAGTAAACTTCCGGCGCCCAAAACTTTTGATCCGCCCAAACGTCGTTTTTGTTAAGCGCTAAACCGTCCGGAAGATTATCCGGCGTTTTCCAATGAAGCAAATCCGTAGAAGTATAAACGGCGATACCGTCTTTTGCCTGCGTACCGTAAGCGTAGTACGTACCGTCATAAAGTAGAATAAACGGATCGCCGAAAGGCACTTTCAAATCGGTTTGTTCCACATTCCTGTTCTCCGGCTGACCGTCGGAACAAACAATATTGAACATACATAATAATAAAATAGACCAATAATGCTTTTTCATGCAATCAAATAATTATTTGATTGCAAAAGTAAATAAATAAAATTAAATTTCCTATTTGGCAGAGGCATTGATATAATTTCGTAAATCAAAATTCCAACTGAGTAAATTTTGCGGAAAATACAAATATTATTTAATCCGGTCGCTCTTTAGTCAAAAATACTTTTGCAGATTATCCGCCTTTCCTAATAATGTGTAAATAGTAATCTTTTTTATTTAAATAATACTGCATATTTAGAAAGATACCTGTGTAATTTTGCATCATTGATAAATAAAATCATCATATCCGCCGGAAGCGGAATTGATTTACGTGATTATTATTAATTTTAATGTAATGATGAGAAGTTATTCGGTAAAAAATGTCAAGTGCAGTACGTTTGCTCTATTGTTTTTCGTATGTATCTCATTCCCGGCGCAATCGCAGGTAACCATCGGTTCGATTTCCGCGCCGCTGAAAGGTACACTCTTAGATTTGAAGGAATCAGACGCCCCGGACGGTAATGCCAATTCGACAAAAGGCATGATCTTGCCTCGCGTTTTCCTGACGGATGAAAATAATCTTTTTCCCATGCTCACAGGCGCGGAACCGGATTATGAAGCTCTTAAGCAGAGATATGCAGGATTGATTGTCTATAATGTCGATTCTGTTGTCCCATTTGAAAAAGGACTGTACGAGTGGGACGGAAGCCGGTGGAATCATATCAATGTTTCTTCTTTGAAGAATATAACGGTAGAAAACGGATTATCTTTATCCGACAGCAAAGTACGAGGCGTCAATGTTATACAATTGGGAGGCGATTTGGTAAAAAACACAGTCATCGGTCTCAATGATTACAATCTGACTTTCAATCGCGCTTCGGGAAAGATAGGTATCGGAACCGATAATCCTCAGGCAATTCTGCATGTTGCCAATTCCGATTCCATCGATCCGCTTATTCTACAAAACCTGAAGTTTGTAACGGATCCGAACAATGCAATTGACGATCCCGATCCTATTTACTATGATTTAAAGGTCTCTGAAAAAGGAGTGCTTCGAAAAGTAAAACCTCCCGTGATCAATCTGAATGAACCTTTTGTGTATGATTTAAGCGATAATACAACGATACTTCCGGGCGATGCGACAAATAATGGCGCTACCGGTCTCGGAGGAAGTGAATTATTTTGGACGGGACCCGGAGGACTTGATCATAATTATATCACACTGCCTGAAGACGGTGCCTACACATTTTCTTTTTGTCTTTACGGCTCTTACGCGCTCGGATCATCCGGCTCGTCAAATTTAACGGAATCAAATTCATTTTATATTTGCGCACTAAAAGGCGGAATCAATCCGGCGACCGATATTGCCGACATAGCGGAAATAGTAATAAATCATGCGCCGGCAAGTACGGGATATTTTCCTCTCTCCTACTCCATTCATCTCACCGTGTCGGGGAAAGCCGGAGACGCCATTCATTTCAAAATATCTTCCAACTACGACAGAAGAAATTATTTTACATGGACGCTGGATGCCGGTAAAACAAATCTGATATATTGGAGACTGTAGAAATAATTATGAGTTATGAGTTATGAGTTATGAGTTATGAATTATGAGTTATGAGTTATGAATTATTAAATAATAAAAGGGCTATAGTTGCTTCATTGTTATTTCTGTGTTTTGTATTTTCATTACGATCACAGGTAATGCCCGGTAGCGATACTGTTCGATTAGGCGGCGTTTTGTCGAAACAAACCCTTATCAATCTGAATGATTCCAATCTGATTTTTAATCGTAATTCGGGAAAAATAGGAATAGGAACCGCCAATCCCGATGCAATCATTCAAATAGCAAATCCCGATTCAATCGACCCGCTCATATTGGAAAATATAAATTTTTTGTCGGAAATTAATAGAATTGATAATCCTAATTCTTCTTACTATAATCTGAGAGTTTCCGAAAACGGAACGGTAAGAAAAGCAAAAGCCGTTGTTTCCTGGACAGATCAATTATTTGTATATAATCTCAAAAATTACAGCGTAGCAATGGATTTGAACAGCCTTGCCGACTTCGATTTACCATGGACAAAAGACGGCGTTGATTACGATTATATTTCCCTGCCCGAATCCGGGACTTACGTATTTTCTTTTCGTCTGTACGGCAACACAAGATGGAGTCAACCCAATACGGCTACTGCGGGCATCAACAATACGAGCGGTTCTTTTATTCTAAGCGCTTACAAAAACGGTACGCTTCATAATGAAACGGAAATCGTAATATTTCTTATGGGACGTGATGCCGCATTAAATTATACTGTCGGTTATGTAGTAGCAACTTACTCCGTAAACATCAGCGTAACGGGAGCTGCCGGAGACAAAATACAATTCAAGATGAGAAGGACCGGCGGCACGGTTCCATGGAGATTAAATCCACCTCCCGCAACAAACCCGAATGTCGCTTATAAAACCAGCATGTTTTTTTGGAGGCTGTAAAATGAATTTATGCTTGTCAAAATTTCCTGAAAAACCCTGAATCGAAAGGCGCCATTGACCAAAACGAAAGAGGAATATTCGGATAATTCTCCGTGAACTTTTTATATTTTGACGGATTTGCAAATGCAGCATCAAATTTACATTCAATAGCTTGCGGATTTTCGATGTTGGGTAATACAAAGTCGATTTCATTACCGTCGGCTGTACGCCAAAAGAATATTTCGTCGCTATTGTATTTTTCGCACAAAAGATTGAAGACCCTGTTTTCCCAAATCATTCCTTTATCCATTCTTTCGGTAAGCACTTGAAAATTGTTTACCAAACTGTTTCGCATACCGCTGTCGAGCAAATAAACCTTTGGCATTTTGGTTAATTCTTTTCTTATATTTTGAAAAAACGGTTTCACCAAAACAATGTGGAAACATTTTTGCAAAGTATATAAGTAATTGTTAACCGTTTCATTCGTTATTCTTAACGTTACCGACAGTTCATTTGTATTCAGTAGATTACCTGTTTGCGCTGCAAGTATGCGGAACAGGTTGTAAAAAGCCGTTTCATTTTGTACGCCCGATTCCAAAATATCGCGCTTGAGGTATGAATCACGGATTTCTGCCAACCTCAATATTTTTTCATCTCTATCTGTTTCAGTAATCACAGCGGGATAACCGCCGAATAGCATATAATTTCCCCATTCCTGTTGTAAAAGTTCTATATAGATGGTTTTGTAACGATCGTTTGAACGAATTTCGGCGACTTCTTTCAGTAATTCATCTTTGCCTCGCAATTCCAAATACTCGTCGAAATTGCAGGGTTGAAGCCAAAAAATCCTTTTCCTGCCGGCTAAAGAATCGGTAAACGACTTATCGAGATAAAAAGCGCTGCTGCCTGTTGCAACTATTTTTATCTTATGCGCATAATCGTCATAGAGCAGTTTTAAAAAGTTTGACGGTGAATTTAAATATTGTACCTCGTCAATAAATACTACAACACGCATTTCCGTATCGGGAATATACGAAAAAATATTAAGCGGTGAATTATTCAAATCATATAAAATGGCTTTGTTTTCCAGATTCAAAAACACGGAAGGGGTTTGCATTGATTTGCAATGCGTTTCGATTTGCCGCATTAGGGTTGACTTGCCGGTCTGCCGGGCGCCGGTAATAATCGTAAATTCCTTTTTATCCAAGTGCAACAGTAACTTTTCAAATAAACGTCTTCTCATGATTTATTATTTTTCTGCTGCAAAGATACGATATATTTTTTAATTATCCGATATTTTTACCGGTTCGGTAGTAAAATTATCCGATATTTTTACCGGTTCGGTAGTAAAATTATCCAATATTTTTACCGGTTCGGTAGTAAAATTATCCGATATTTTTGCGGGTGAGCGCTTTTAAAGTGTCGTCATCCTGTTATTGTAAAGACAAAGCCTAAATTTTCTTCTTTCTTCATGCAGCGTTTTTGAGTATATTTGCATCTAATATATAAAGAAATCGGATTACCCGTTTAGAGCGCACTAAATAAAAATAATGCTACCTTTGTAGCATGGAAGAAAGGGATAAATTTATGGGAGTTAATTCAATACGATTTTATGAGCGATTTCCGGATGAAAAAATCTGC
>Ga0209629_10001175_pt1 | contig 16030 bp, 14 predicted proteins | sample TergutCu122P5_FD_187286 | JGI IMG/M metagenome (GOLD analysis project Ga0209629, IMG submission 187286) | Cubitermes ugandensis P5 segment gut microbial communities from Kakamega Forest, Kenya - Cu122 P5 (SPAdes) (version 2) | ecosystem: Host-associated > Arthropoda: Insects > Digestive system...
CCGGGGCCCCCGCGCGACTGGTTGTGTCGCGTGGGGTGGACATGAGGGGGGAGAATTTAGACCACCCAAATTTTGAAATTGATTCCGTTCCCTATAAACTCTTTTCCATTACCACCGGCGACAAACCGCTCTCGGCCGGGATATGGGCGCAGATGGCGCGGGCGGAATACGACGCGGCGATCGCATCCGGGCGCGCGCCGATTTTTGTAGGCGGCGCGGGCTTTTACCTGCGCGCGCTGACCGACGGGATGTCGCCTATGCCCGCCGTGCCGACCGCCGCGCGCGCGGCGGCGCGGGAATTCGCAGGCGTGGATTTGGCGGGCGCATACGAATATTTGAAAACCATAGACGCGCCGTGGGCCGCCGCGATAAACAAAAACGACACCCAGCGCATAGTTCGCGGCATAGAGGTATTCCGGTCAACCGGCCGGCCCCTTTCGGAATGGCAGAATGCGCCGCGGATTCCAATGTTGCCGGCGCCGCCCTTAAAAATCCTTATAATGCCGGACCGCGGGCTTTTGCGGGAACGTATTTCCGCACGGATGCCCGATCTTGCGCAATCCGTATTGACAGAGGTCGGGGATATTTTGGAATCGGGGTTTGATAAATCGCTGCCTATTTGGAAAGCGGACGGCATTTTGGAAATATCGCGGTATCTGCGCGGCGAAATTGATTTTGACGCGGCCGTTGATTTATGGCGCGCCAAAATATGCAACCACAACATGAAGCATCAATACACTTGGTTCAAGACGAATTTTGCGCCGGACATCGTCATAGACCATATTCCGACGGAAAAAGATTTGGACCTTATTTTACAGGGGCCGCGGCGCACATGAACGTATAGCTTTCCGGCATGCGGGTCAGGTTGCCGGTTATCGCGTCCACAAACAGCGGTATGATGCCCAACAATAATCCCGGGAATATGTTGAATACCAGCGCGGGAGTATTAAGTTCCGGGACAATATTCGGAGAATCGCATTTCGCGTTCGCGGACGTTATGCTGACCGTGCGGCGGCTGGTAACGTCCGTGGTGGCGCCGGCCTGGATACGTTGAGTGCCGCGTTCGCCGGTGACGGTGATGACGTCCGCGGATTCATTCAGGATACTGACCGTATGATTTGACCCGATTCCGATCGTGCCGCATGCGGCCAGCGCAAATATCGCCAGCATAGGATATATTTTCATGTTTCTCTCTTTCTTGTTTGACGGAATGATATCTTAATTAAAAATGAAAAACAATAATCATAAATTCCCACTGGAAACATGCGAGCAATTTTATATAATGCGTACATGGATAATAAATCCCAAACACATTTTAATGCCGGCGGCATAGTTTGCGTTTTGATTCCAAACGCGGTTAATGCCGGATATGATTACCGGCTGAATGCGGCGGCGGCGGTCGGCGCGTTTGTGCGCGTGAATGTCCAGAACCGGCCGTATGTGGGCGTGATTGCCGGCCCGGGCGTGTCCGGCCTACCCCCAGAAAAAATCAAACCCATCCAGCATGTTTTTTCGGCCGCGGATTTTGGGGTATTCCCCCCTCCAAGGGGGGGGGAATTAGGACTGTCCGAACATGATATCCGCTGGATTCACAAGATGTCCGAATGGACGATGATGGCACCGGGGGCGGTGCTGCGCCTGATACTGAATATCCCGGATGCTTTCGCGCCGCCGCGGACAGAAGCGTTGTTTACCTACAAACCGCTGGATGCGGACGGACGCGATGAAAACGGCAAAAAAATTCGCACCACCCTCCAACGCCAAGCCGTCGCGGATGCTTTCGCCGAAAATACCGGCGAGGCGTTATCCGCCGCGGACATAACGCAGATTGCGCACGTGTCGCCGGCCGTAGTGCGGACGATGATAAAGAACGGGATCTTGGAACCGGCGGGCGATAGAATGAGTGCTAAATTTCCCTCCCTCATGCCCACCCCACGCGACACAACCAGTCGCGCGGGGGCCCCGGTGGGGGGGGCTGGTTCAGATGGCAACGATAGCCCCCCCTCGTCGCCTGCGGCGACACTCCCCCCCAAGAGGGGGGAGACGCGACGGAGCCAATTTACCTATTTTGATACAGGCACCGTCAAATTAAATGATGAGCAGCGCGCGGCGGCGATTGCCATTGAATTGGGGCGGTTCAGCGTTCACCTGTTGGACGGAATCACGGGCAGCGGCAAGACCCAGGTGTATTTTGACGCCGCCTGGCGCGCCTATGCCGCGGGGCGGTCTGTATTGCTGATGATGCCGGAAATTGCATTGACCGCGCAATTCATGTCGCGATTCGCGCAAAGGTTTGGCGCGCCGCCCGTAATTTGGCATTCCAATCTGACCGCCGCGAAGCGCCGCGATATCTGGCGCGGCGTCGCGACCGGACAAATCCGGATGGTTGTCGGAACGCGGTCCGCCCTCTTCCTGCCTTGGCGGGATTTGGGATTGATCGTGGTGGATGAAGAGCACGATTCCAGTTACAAACAGGAAGACATGGGAAACTATCACGCGCGCGATATGGCGATCTTGCGCGGATCAATCGCGAATTTCCCGATTATTTTGTCGTCCGCTACGCCATCCGCGGAAACCATGAAAAACGTTCAATCCGGAAATTACAAGATATCAAAATTAACCGCGCGATTTGGCGGCGCGACCATGCCCACGATAGAATTGATCGATATGCGAAAGGAACGGCCGGAAAAATATTGAAAATAAAATCGGGCAAACGCCCGATTTTTTAAACTATTCCCAATTGTTTCCAATTTTCTGCCAATAATTTACTAATATTGTTTTTGTATTGCGTCATTTTTTTTAATGCCTGGTTCGTCGGAAAGATATATGAAAAGTTACTCAACTGGAGGCATGGCTCTCCCTTACGATCCAGATAAACTAATGAATAATTCTGTGTGGATGTCGCACTTTCAATAGCACATGGACGCAAACCATTTTTTTTGATGCACTCGGCACATTCTTTACTATCGTTGGCGGGGGCCATATTGTTTGAATTATAGGTATGGCCATCTACGCCAACGAGCCCGCGCGCACAGACTACTAAATGCCCTTCTTTTTTCCTATCTTCAACCTTTTTCTTCACCCTTTGGATAATTTTAAATACATCGGCATAGCGGTCGTCCAGATGTTCCGCGTATCCTTCCAAAGTCATTTCTTGTATCTTTTTCCTCTTGCCGTCAACTTCGCGCCATACTTCAATTTTCCCTTCTGCCACATGTTTTTTCTTGCCCGTTTCTTCCATGTAATTTACCGCCCTGCTCTGCATGGTGATATAATCCTCTCTTTCTTCGCCGTCGTTATCAATCGTATTGCCATCCGGTAACAAAACAATCATATCCGGAACATTATTCACGTGCGAACCCTCTATCCTGAACAAGCGCGAATACATATTTTTGTCCGATCGTGAAGTAACGCGTTCTTCTGTATATTTACGGCCGTTAATGAAATTCATGATTTGCAGAGGCAAAGATGCACCTATCATCGTTAATCCTTTTAATTTATTTGTCATTCTTGCTCTCCGTCGCTAATTTTATTGAAAAAAATGATTAAAGCAAGTATTTTATTGGATATGGAAGAAGAAAAAACAAACATTGGCAATCTGTCGCCCACGCTCTGCGCCGCGATTACAGAAACGATTGCGGCGGGGCAACAGGTGATGCTGTTTATCAATCGCCGCGGTTTTGCCCCGATCGTCCAATGCAAAAAATGCGGATGGCACGCCGACTGTCCGGATTGTTCGGTCGGGGTGGTTTATCATAAGGGAAAAACATTTCAAAATCCGGGCGGTCTGCGTGCCCCCCCTGTAGGGGGGGGCTCCGCACGTAGTGCGGTGGGGGGGGCTTCTTCGGATAAAATAAATGATAATTTAATAGGAAGAAGCCCCCCCTCGTCCGTCGCGCTGACGCGCGCCGAGACACTCCCCCCCTACGGGGGTGAGACGCGCACTCATGGCAATTTAATCTGCCACGTGTGCGGGCGGCAAATGCCCATGCCCGAAAAGTGCCCCGAATGCGGCGCGGCCGAAATATCCATGGCCGGCGCGGGCGTGGAAAAGATAGCGGCAGAGGTCGCCGCGCGGTGGCCGTCTGCGCGCGTCGCGATTGTGTCGTCCGATACGATGATGTCACGCCTTGCCTTGGAACGGCTGGTCGCGCAGATGGAATCGGGCGAGATTGATATTGTCATCGGCACGCAGATTCTGGCAAAGGGTCATCATTTCCCAAACCTGACGCTGGTCGGCGTGATTGACGCGGACATGGGATTATTCGGCGCGGATTTTAGGGCGGGAGAGCGGACCTTTCAGCAATTGTTCCAGGTTGCAGGCCGCAGCGGACGCGGATCGGCGCCCGGGCGCGTCTTGCTGCAAACGTATCAGCCGGAACACCCGGTTCTCTCTGCGATTGTCGCCGGCGATCGGGACGCGCTGATGGCGATGGATTTGGCCGGGCGCCGCGCCGCGCAAATGCCGCCTTACGGCCAGCTGATTGCGTTAATCGTTGAGTGCGAGCGGGAAGCGACGCTGCAAAAATTCTGCGCACAATTGGCCGCATGCGCCCCAAATGTAACTACCCCTGCCCTTGCGGCGGGGGCGGCGCGCGATATTGCGGGCCGGGGGGTGGGTTCTATTAAAATCATGGGCCCGATACCGGCCCAGATTTATCAAATCAGAAATTGGTATCGCATGCGGTTTCTGGTATCCGGCCCAGAACGCGCGAATCTGCAAAAAGTCGTCGCGCACTGGCTGGCCAAGGTCCGACAGCCCGCCAACGTGCGCTTGAAAATTGACGTGAATCCGCAGAGCTTTATGTAGCAATAGAAACATCCGCCACCCGACCGGCCTGAATTCCCCTCCGGCGGAGGGGAATTATTGCTCACTCTTGGGAACAATCAAATCTTAAATCCGTAAATATTAAATCCAATCACTTCCATCCCGCCGGGATGGACGAATAATCTGCCATTTTCGTCGCGCCCGTAAAGGTTTGCGAACCTGTTACGTGATTCGAAAACTGCGTCCATAGTTTCGTCGCGCTCCCGGCCTTGACCGACGGACTGGCCGACGTTATGTTTGAACAGTTGTAAAATGTTTGATATAAAAAATCCGAGTCCACCGTGTTGGTAACACCGGACAGATCCCATATTCCGTCGGCTATGCCAGTAAGTCCAGTGCAGCTGCCAAAAGTACCTTCAAACATCATGCCGAACGCCTCGCCGGTAAGTTTTCCAAATAATCCCGCGGGTATCGAACCGGTCAGGCCGGTGCAGCCCCAAAAAGTATTTGCAAATATTCTGCTGTCCGTCGCGCCAGAAATCCTGGCGAATAGGCCCGATGGTATGCTGGTCAGACTGGTGCAGTTGACAAAAGTATTTTCAAACATTGAGACAATCGGCGGGCCGGAAATTCCAGCGAATAGATTCGCCGGGATCGGGCCGGAAAGGTTCTTACAGCCGTAAAAAGTACCGAAAAACAGATTCCGTGCCGGGGCGCCGGAAATTCCAGCAAATAGGTTTGACGGGATTGGGCCGGTTAAGCCGGTGCAATTGGCAAAAGTAGAGTTAAACATACCTAGTACCGGCGCGCCATGCAGGCCGGCAAATAGATTCGGCGGTATTGAACCGGTAAGTCCGGTAAGTCCTAAAAAAGTAGAGTTAAAGACCGGGGTATGAAACTGAAAGGCCAATGGCGTAGATAATATCGGGAATACCGACCCCAGATCACCGGAGATTGCAGTTATTTTTGTCTTGTTCGTCGCATTACCAAAACCTATCGCGGCTGGAGCGGAGCCTATATTAACATTATAATATCCCGTTGCCTTTCCGCCGATGGTTACAACATAATTCCCCGCCGCTGAATAGGTGTGGGCATAAGTTGTAGATATCGTTGCATCTGTTCTTGTTATGGTTTGTATCGCCGTCCCGTCGCCCCAATCTACTGTGAAGTTTCCAGATGCCAATATCCAGAAACTGAACTGGTCATTCGCAGCTATGCCGGTCAGGGTCAATTTGAATGGTTCGCCTTCTTCGCCCGGGCCGGGAACATTCAGTTTAACTAATCTATCGACCGCATCAACGACCTTTATCGTATCGATAATCTGATTGGTCGCCAACGGGTGATTGCAATACGTCGTCGCCGGTGGCGTTCCGTTCAGGATCTCATTAGCGCGATCCACTGCGCATAAAGTATATTTTATATTAACGACCTGGTATATGTTTGATGTTTTAATAGGAACGGTGATTCCCCATTTTTTTGTTATATATCTATGCACAAAGTCCACGTTCGCCGCTTGCCCCGCATAAGCCGCTCCTGCAGGAGCACTCGTAGGGGCGAATGTCAATTCGCCCAAAATTCCGAACATCGCCGCAAACACAACCGTCGCCATAACGCGGAACGTGCGACGCTTTGTAGGGGCGTATTGCATACGCCCTTTGTTCGGGCGGATAATATCCGCCCCTACGATCGTTGTGTGCCCGCGACCTTGGGCGCGTCTCCACGCGCCCCTACAATGGAATGTTCCCAGTTTGAAAAACCATGATTTTACAGGCGCGCTGCGGATCGCCAACGCGCGCCGCATGGGGAAAATAACCGACCGGTTATATTGTCCAAATAACAAGAAAACACTGGGACTTTGAAATGCGCGGAATTATGGGGATTTTTAATTTTGGCCGGAACAAGAAAACTGTCCTAAATAACCGGTCGTTTATTTTCCCTAACTGTCATTAATTGGTAAACTGTATAAATTCTAGCATATCGGCACAAATCAAGCAACAGATATTTCCATATCGCGGGCCGTGTCACAGCTTTACTTTCTGCCTCGTCTCCACCCACTTTTTCTCAAATTCCGCGTTGCGGGCCAATCCGCGCAGATGGGGATATTTCACGAATATAGGGTCGGTATCCCACAGGCTCATTACGTTCCGGCCGGTTTCGCGTTCCAGTTTGGCGACGTCGCGCTTGTTGCGCTCGTAATATTCGTCGCCGCCCAGGACGTGCAGGACGATGTTGAAATCCATAGGCGACGCAAAGAACTCTGCGAATACCCAATCGGCCAAGTGCGCGCGCGAATCCGAACCGATGGAGAGCCCCCCGACGCGCCGGCGCGCGCCGGACAACAGCAGCATCCAGGGGACAAGCGCCCGCGCCGCCAGCATGAATTTATGCGATTTCGCAACGGATGCAATCGCGCCGTTGCGCGTCAGCCCGTGCGTGAACGCGCCGGATCTGTATGCGCCGCGCGCGCCGACATGCGCCGCGGCGCGGCGCCCCCTTTGCGCCGCCGCGTCAAGAACCGCATGGCACCAAACAGCATGTTTTAGTTTTTTCATTGCTTGGATCCCCGGATATTTCCTGAATGACGCTGGCCCTATGGGCTTCGCATCACCGCGGAAATCCCGGGGATGACATTTAATGTTATTATTGACTATTTTAAATTTACTTGCATTTGGCGAGAAAGTCCAGCATAATACGCGCACTGTCGGCCATGCCGACAGGTTTCTGACAAAGTTTTTTTAAAACTTTTTGTGATTTTTGTAAAAAAGATCGGAGTGTAGCTCAGCCTGGTAGAGTGCTGCGTTCGGGACGCAGAGGTCGTGGGTTCGAACCCCGCCACTCCGACCACCCTTCGCTAAAGCTTCGGGTGGCAAGCTAGAATAAATGATGCCCGACAGGACATTTTTTTATTGCTTTTTTTGCCAAATTTGATATACTGTAATAATAAAACCACAGAGATCAAAATGGACAAATCTGTTGCTGAAGCCATTAAAAAATTAATAGATGAAAATTTTGTAACCCGCCTAGACAAACTAGATACCCAGGGCAATACTACCGAACAAAATTACATAGTTGTCCGGAAAGACGCCGCAGACAAACAGATTGCTGCAAATGTTGATGCATTTATATTCAAGACTGGACTTGACCGTTTAATCAAGACCGGTTATGACGAACAGGTATACTATCCCGACAGATTTCAAGCCGCGGACATATTGATGACATTGGGCGGAAAAACTTACAAGGATGGGGCGACAAAGAAACCCTATGTTGTCCGGTTCAACGGGCGCGAGCTGGAGGATTCCGGGGGAGAACTCTATAGTTATGCATACAAGCAAGCCATGATATCAGACAAAGAAGCAACGGAATATGCGAGGCAGAAAGTCAAAAACTTTAAAGACCAAAATAAACGGCCGACCCAGGAACAAATGGACCTTGCAACGCTGACGGCGATGCTCCAAAATCCGCATGAATAAATCGCCCGCTATAAGCCTAAACGCCCCGCACGGGGCGTTTTATTATGGGCTAAACGCGTAAGAATACCTTCCGATATAAAATTCCCCGCGGTTGGTGATAAAATGCATCAAAAGAGGTTTCGTATGAAAAAATATTTTGCGATAATAATCGGCGTCGGTGTGTTGGCCGCGTGCGCCCCGTTCGGTGATCAATGCGATCCTGGATATGTGGCAGAGCCCCTGCCCGTTCCGCAAAACCTCTACGCGCCGCCCCAAGATGTCCCGGCCCCCGCGCCGGTCCCAATGGCGGCCCCATACTTGCCGCCACCCGCCCCCGTGGCAAAGCCGGCGCCGACGGCCCGCGCGGCCGCAAAACCGGCGGCGAAAAAGCCCGCGGCAAAGAAACCAGTAAAGAAAAAAACAGTCGCAAAACCAAAGCCCGCGCCCGCCGCGCAAGATGCATGCCCACCCGTTGCCGCCCCCGCCGACACCGAAGAGGTCGTGGTTATAAAGAAAGTGATTTACCAGAAAAATCCGGACGGAACAAAAACACCGATCCGCACGGAAGAATTCGTGCCAAAGCAGCAATAGTTAATCTGAATGATTACTAGTTCCCCTTCGCAGAAGGGGAGAAAATCTTGGCGTCTCGCCGTAGCGTCAGCGCAGGCGGATGCCCTAGATTTTCGGGGTAGTCATTTTGGTTCGCCTAATGTGACTACCCCGGAATTCTTAGACTCGCGCGGCGCCTTGCCCACCCGACAAAGTCTACGACTTTGTCGGGGCCCGGGGGCTTGCGCTCATCAACGAATTCCGACCCTTCTGAGAAGGGTAACTTGCGCTCACTCAAATAAAAAATTCCCCGCGGGGTTAACCGCGGGGATTTGGTCTCTCTCCGGCTCCGTGCGTTTCATATGTTGCACATTGCAAAATAAATTCTAAGCGTATCACCCGCCGAAAGCAAGCGGAAAGTTTTTAAAAACACTTAACCTTAAAAAATAAAACCCAAATCCAAATAAAATGAGCCCGTCATTCCGTTGGCTCGCCGCAGGCGAGAACAACGGAATCCAGGTTAATTACGTGCGCGGCATAGCCGCGCGGCTTTAATTACCTAGATTCCGGCGTTCGCTCCTTGCGTCGCGCCGCCGGAATGACGCGCTCATTATGACGGACGACGGGCTCATTATAGCGGCTTATGACGCGACGGAATAACGTCCATAAAAAATCCCCCGCGCTTTCGCGCGGGGGACCTCCTCTCTCCTTGGGTATTGTGCTAAACAACCTCACCCACTTTGCACTTGTAATTTTTACACTATTTAAGGCTCCAGTTACTGCCGTCATATTTGAAGTTGCAACTAGTCCCCCATTGCCATATCGTAACAATTATTCCATACGCATTTGGTTTAACGTCAATTCCGAACTGGAACTCAATCTTGTTGTTAATTAAATAAACACAATCTGAATTATTCTTGGTTTCCGGTTTTACAAAGTTATCAAGTATGCTCTGGCAAGAATCGTGGTTCAGTTCAAACAACTGGTCAAATGGAGACGGTGGCGATTCTTTGTTAATAGCACTCTTTGGTATCTTGCTGGAAAGATAATTGATGCAAGAATTTAACCTCGTTGTTTCTTTTTGAACTTTCTGTCCTTTATTATCCTCTTTTTGGACCAGCCTATTAACAACGCTAAGATGTATTTGGCAGTCTTCATTTGTGGTTATGGCATTGATATCCGTTTTTGCTTCATTGCCTATATCTATACCATTGATATCTGCCTTGTCTATGGCGGCCTGCAAGTCCAGTTTGCATTGATCCAAAGCCGCTTGGTCGACTTTCTTCTGTTCCTCAGCTGCCGCTTTCCTGGCATCTTCATCTTGGCGATACTGATCCGGCGTGGTTTTGCCCATAGCGATTAAGCACTGTTCCTTTGTAAGATCAGGCAGTATATCCTTGCCCTTAAAGTCTTTGCCAGTATTGTTTATATCTTCTATAATTTTGCTGACGCACTTTAAATCTTCGGGTTTCGTAGCAAGTAAATAGTCGGCATTTTCCCATTTTGTGCAACATTGCGCGCGTTCCAGCATTATCGCCGCCTGGCATTTATCGTTTCCGACTTGTTCACACCATGCCTTTCCGTTTGTATTAAACAATTTATCTAAATCAGCCGCGGCTTTCTTGTCCGCTGCGGCTTTGGCATCTGCCGCTGCTTTTTCTTTTATTGCCTGCTCTTTCGCCCTGATTGTCGCGGACGCCTTTAACAGGTCGCAGTCCGCGCGCGTCAAAGTCCGCACGGCGTTGTTGTCGTATTTGTCCTTAAACTGAATCGTCTGGCCCTTGGCCAGTGTGTCCGCGCCATTCACGCACATGTCATTTTTATAGACATCGCGCTCGGTCTCGCATTCAATCGGATACGCGGCGCACCATGCGGCCAAATCCGAATCTTTCAGCGCTTGATTTTTAGCTTTTGCAATGGCCGCCTCTGCATTTACCTGTGCTGTCGCCGCCGCGGTTTCTGCCGCGACTTTTGCCTGTCTATTTACGGCGTCTTGGGTTTCGCGCACCAAAGCCTCGGAATCCGTTTCAAAGTGCGGGATCACATACGCGCAGTTTTTGCCGGTCTTTGGATCGCATTGCCACTGCGCATAACCCGCGGCCAGTATTTGGTTCCGTTCCGCGAATGTCAGGTTGTCAAAGGTTTTCGGCATTTGCGTCGCGACCAACGCGGTGCTGTCCGCGTTCTGGGCCTGGAGGCCCGAGAGCTCGTTCGCGCGCCCCAGCCAATTTTTTTGAAAAGTGGTGAGCTGATACGGATACGGGTTTTCAACCTTGAATTCTTTGTTGCCCGATGCCGCGCCGCCACCCATGCCGGGGAACGATGTCGGAAACGCCGCCGCGCCGGCCAGGTTCTGGTTTTGCGCCATATACGCCGCGAATACCTCGTCCACAAAGCCGCCGCATGCGGTGACATAATTATTTCCCGGCAGAGATGCCAGCGTCTGCAAAATTCCCGGACGCACATCGTCCAGGCGCAGACCGCTGCAATTCTTTCGCGCCGCGCATTGCATCGCGACCACGCTGGAAACCGCGGCGCGGCAATCCGCGGCGCTCAGGGCCGTTCCCTGGGCATACACCGGCACCGGCATACGCTGGTTATACGGGCTGGACGGATTCCAGAAAGGGTTGGAAGAATACGATTGGACATTCTGAATCTGTCCGTAATTAGACAGCGGGCGCAGGCCGGTTTCCACCGGCGGGCCGCTGGTCGGGAAATCCACCGCAAACGCGGAAAAAGTGACAGAGTGACAAAGCGACAAAGCGACAAGCGACGCAAGCGTCAGCCGCGCAACAGTCTGGGCGCGGAATATCCGGGGGAAAAATCTTTTTGGCTGGCTCATTATCTCTCTGCCCGGTAATTATATCACAAAAGGAATGATTTGATAAATGAAAAATATTGTAAAGAAAATCCCGCGAAACTTCCGCGCCGGTTAACATCTGCGAATTATAGGATAGCAAAGTGACGTAGGGGCAAATAATTATTTGCCCATACTAATTTTATACAGAGTTTATGGATAGCGCGACATTCTGCTACGGCATATCATTCGCAAGTGCATTATTTGACATACTTGTAAAAATCAAGATATGCTCCCTTTGCCACAACGTTTTGGGGAAACGGCCATATTTGTATATCTTTGCCCATTCGTATAGATCCCAAGTTTAACTGCTCCAAAACTTTTGCATTTATATCGCCATACTTGTATATCGCCGTATTAAAATACAGACCTTTATACATATCATCGGTATATATTACGTTTATGGGTGAACTTACAATCAGCGTCATCTGATTGACATTCGGGCCAAAGCGATCTATCAAAGGCCCAAGGTTTTCCATGAATCCAAAGACCGCCGTCCCGAAGAACTTATACGGGTCACCGGGTTTCACTGGATCAGTATATGACAATGCGTATTTGTATTCCGAGGATTGCGAAAATACCATTGGCAATTGGGCCGGCACCTCTAATATAGGAGTGCCGGCCGTAGCATCTGGATCGCCTTGTTTCCGCGCATGGTCGCGAACCATATTATAGGCCAGCAGAATCATGAATCCGTTGCCGTTCTCGTAATCAAAGTGCAAAGTATCCAGTTTTGTCGGCTTTGCCGTGCTACCATCCATGGTTATCCAGCCGATCGGTCCGGGCAACCGGGCGCTTGAACGCCACGAACATACGACCGGATTGATTTCATTGCCAGTCTGGTCAATGGTTTTGTATACGTATTTGGATTTCGGGACATCTAGGGTAGACATCATTATGAACAGCGAGTCTTCGGCGATAATGCCGTTATATCCGCCCGCAGCACTCGGGTTGGACGGAATAACCAAATCGGCGGTCAAGCCCAATCCCCACAGCGCGTGCAGCATGCCGCCATCCGTCGGATGTTCCGACGCGTGCACGCGTATTTTTGCACCCATGGAGACGGCGACGGCGATATTAGGATTTTTGTGCAAGCCGCTAAACGGGGCCAGTTCCGATGGATTGAAATTCAAGGTTCCTTTTATCACAATGCGCGCCCTTCTTCCGGATGCGGCAGCTTCGCGGGCCGTCGCTATTACTTTCGGCGCGTCTTTTACATTTTCCAGGACCAATTCCATCGCATCCGTGTAAAACACCAACAGCCGCTGTTCCGGGGTCAGCTTGCCCTCTAACGCTGGTGTGATGTAAAACCGAAAACCTTGTTCCATATTTGCGGCGAACCGCAATCCCGCGTCCCACAAGTTTTGCAAAATTGACAGTTCGGATTCAGTAAGAACAATATTGTCTTTATTCGGAATAATCGCCGCATTCTTGAAATCTACGCGAAACTTTTGATCGGCCATGATTTCCAATAATGCGTTCAGAGTCCCGAAATCCGACCCCAGCCGCGCATTCGCGACAAAGTATGCTTCTACCGATTTTCCGGATATCAAATTGCTGCGCATATCGGGCAACAAACTGGCCAATGTGGAAATATCCGTAATATCCCGATATACCTTTAAGGTATCAATCGTTACCGGCGGTTTTGGCTGGGGCTCGTCTGTCGGATCGCATGCGGTGAACAAGGCGGGCATTGCGACAAAAGCGACAACAAACGCCGTCAGCGCCACTCCGTTACGGATTATATTTTTAAATTTACCAAATGGATTGGACCAATTGCGTTCGCCTTGTTTCCGACTGGGGGCTTGATTGCCCGCAATATTATTTTTGTGTTTCATAACAATTTCCTTTCATTGTGTTCAAAGCCGTTTTATTTTGGCCCTCGCGTTTGTTAATTTTTCTTTTGTGACTAATATATTATGAATAATATATATTTGTCAAAGATTATTTCCATAAAAAACTGAGCGTTGCGATTGTTTTTCTGTCGTTATTGTTTTTGTTTGTCGGTATCCGTAGGGGCACATTCTTGCACCCTGTCGTTTCGTTGTCCGTAGGGGCAAATAATTATTTGCCCCTACATCCGAACCCGTTCGTCGGTGTCCGTAGGGGCGAATTAACATTCGCCCCTACGTTGGGATTATGTGCACGTGCATGTCTGGGTAAAGCTGCCCGCGGTGTCGCTGCCGGTTTGGGTTGTGTCTTTACAGGTGCCCGTGCCGCTGGTATCGCAACATTTGCCTGTGCCGCAGTTATCGGTGCAGGTCGTATAGCTGGGGCTGGACCCGCTGCACGAACAGGTGCCGCCGCGCATACAGGTGATCGGATTGTTGGCGCAGCTGCAAGAACATGGTGTGATGCACGAGCCGCTGACGCAGGTTTGACCACTGCTGCAACAATTGCCGCCGCAACATATGCGACCCGTGCCGCAATTGGCATTGTCCGCGAGTGTGCAATTCCCACAATTGTTGGTCCCTTTACAAGAATTGGCGGGGACGCTGCAACCGCTGGGCACACAGGCGGGGCATGGGTGAACTATGACGGGAACGGGCGCGATAATACAAGTGCCGCTCGAACCGCCGGCCTCCGGACAAAATATATACTGGCATGATGGATCGCCGGGATCCGCCCAGCAGGCTCCCTCGGCTACCTCCCCGGCCATTGCAGAATAGCTATTGCCGCAGCCAGTGGCTGACGCATAACGCGGCATAATAACCGCAGCAAAGGCGAGCATGAATACAAATTTTATTACGACTTTCTTCATAACGCTTCCTTTTAGGTAGAAAAAGCATCGTTATCTAACTAAAGCTCTATAAGTCCGATACTCTGTAATATCTACGCCGCCTGTCCAAAATAAACGGCCGTTAAAAATGGACAGAAAATCTGGGGAACGCCACGGCATGATTTTTTGGGTAAAAAAATTAGAGATTTTTGGGACGGCCGGCAGATTTTTAACTAAATTGCATTCGTAACTTTTCATGCGCCGCGTCATAATTTATATTTTAATTCTGGTGTTGACGGCGCTGGACAAGGTTCCTATGGCGATTACAAAACGATGTATCATCATTATAATCTTCTGTTCCACGGGACAGATTTCTTGTGGCAACTAAAAATCAAAACAAAAGGAGAGAGAAATGTCCAACTATGGGTATATACGCGTCAGCACTGACAAACAAACCACAGAAAACCAGCGTTATGAAATCATACGATTCGCAGCGGCCCAAGGAATCACCATCAACAAATGGATAGATGAAACCATCAGCGCGACAAAGCCCCTGGGCAAGCGCAAGCTTGGCGCCTTGCTTTCAAAGCTCGGCAAAGGCGATATTATCGTCGCGTCCGAAATTTCGCGTCTGGGGCGCAATCTTATGCAGGTTATGACGATTCTGCACCATTGCATGAATATCGGCGCGCGCGTCTGGACGGTCAAAGACAAATACCGGCTGGGCGACGACATTCAATCCAAAGTGCTGGCATTCGCGTTTGGATTGAGCGCAGAGATAGAGCGAAACCTGATTTCCCAGCGAACGCGCGAAGCGTTGGCGCGAATCATTGCCCAGGGAAAGTCCGTCGGACGGCCCAAGGGGCAGAAAAATTGCAAACTGAAACTGACCGCGCAAACGGTCTCGGTGCAAAAGATGCTGGCCAAAGGCAAATCAAAATCCGCCATCGCGCGCCGACTGAAATGCGATCGCAAAACCCTCTCTACATTTATAAAAAAGCGGGGATTGCAAGCGGAACAAGCCCAGCCCCAGCAATCCGTGATACGTTGATGTAATAATGCAAAGGGTTCAAAGGAGGGGGATTTTCTGCCTTTGAAGGGCCCCGCGAGTGAGATTTTTCCTGCCCCGCTTGCGGGGCGGGAAAGAGTTGGCTTGCGAGTCGTGCCGTAGCGTAGCGAAGGCGGACGAGCTAGCAACTCTTGGGTGGGGTAACAGGGCCCACACTTGCGCTGCGCGCTTCACCCCACCCAAGAACTTCTAAGGCTCGCAAGCTCGCTAAGAAGTTCTATCCCGCCCCTTCGGGGGCAGGAAATTACGGCCTGAAAATTTTCTTAAACCGATTGACAAAATCATATATTGGGAATTTATTGGCAACCGATTCGGTTGGATGGTGAACAATAAACAAAAAATAACACATTAATTATACTATATTATATTGCACGGATAATTTTTTTACTTTTCTATTGACTTTCTCTCGCGAACCAAATAGAATATGTATGACGACCAACAAAGAAATCGCCAGGTTAAACAAACCAAAAAACTGGGGAGAAAAAACGTCCCCCATGAATTGTCCAAAAAAACCGGCCGTTTATTTTGGACAGGCGGCGTAGATATTACAGAGTATCGGACTTATAGAGCTTTAGTTAGATAACGATGCTTTTTCTACCTAAAAGGAAGCGTTATGAAG
>Ga0209629_10001177_pt1 | contig 16011 bp, 24 predicted proteins | sample TergutCu122P5_FD_187286 | JGI IMG/M metagenome (GOLD analysis project Ga0209629, IMG submission 187286) | Cubitermes ugandensis P5 segment gut microbial communities from Kakamega Forest, Kenya - Cu122 P5 (SPAdes) (version 2) | ecosystem: Host-associated > Arthropoda: Insects > Digestive system...
TAAATGAGCTGAACTATATTGTTCACTCTGACATATAAATACCAAGTCGTATGATTGTTTAAATACCAAGTCGATATAAGGCGCTCTTTTTATATTCACATTACTATCAACAATACCTTCGAAATCATCACCCAATAAATAAATATAAAACCAGTCTACGTATAGATTAGCTAATATTTGTGAGTTGAGAGTGGTAATCCAATTTCCGATACTAATATCACCATTCCTTCCAATCTTCGCGTAGTCAGGATGTGTATCTAAATTAACAATTCTTAGATCAGATTTGATATTTTTGTCATTCAACAGATAATATAAACTGTCGTGTTCTTTACTCACATAAACTGGCTGCTTAAGATTACTTAAAAATCTCAAACACTGCTCATATTCATGTTCATAAAATACAAAATCATTACGCCAAAAATCATAGGCAAAATTATAATCTATTATCCACCCATAACTATCTCGTTCAGGACGTAATGGAGACTCCGGAAGATTATTGAAAACATCAAAATCTATACTTAGAACTTTAAACTCTGTCGAAGTATTAAAACTTCTCATTTTAATTATTTCATTCACCTAATCACCCATCTCAACTTTTTAATATATACACAATTATTTATATAACACAATCAAACAATTAAATTGCATATTATTTTACTATTCTTCGCCTTTACATTTTATACAATGGTCACACCCTAGATAGCTAGTGTACATATCACTTAATATACCAAATAGTTGAATAATATAATTTTTTGTAGTATCATTTACCAATCTTATCCTTCTAAAATATCTTGTCATAATCGAGTGTTGATTGGGAATAGCAAATCTACAGGCAATTTCTCCGACCTCAAGAATATTATTTTTACCTAATCTTATGTAATTTGATGTATCGTCAATATTATTTTTCTGATATCCATTGTAAACCATACATAACGTATAACTTTTAGTTAAAATTTCTCTCAATGTATGCATAAATCTAGTTGTGTTTCTAGATAGAATGCCACAAAAATTATCTGAAATATTGATACTGTTAGCTATATTAAGTATCAAATATTCCAATTTAATTATTCGTTCTTCTGTAATTATCATTATAGAATTCCGCCTTAAATATTACTTATACTAAACGATTTCAACAAACTTATGTAGTATAACAGTAAATAATATTATACCCTTAAGTGTATCATATTAGCTATGTATTACAGTAATTACTTCCATAATCCAGAATAGATTGTACATTAACACCACAATTTTCACAAAGTTGTAATAATTTATCTTTAGTTATAAAATTATTATCTCTAAAATATTCATTTAAAAGATTATTTATTCCAGTATATTCATTATCGCCTATTTTAGGATACAATACTGTCTCATACCAAGTAAAAGTTTTAGCTTTCACCGCCACAACTAGCTCTTCTAGTGATATAGAAAAATTTTGAATATCCCAGAATTTCGGTAACATCAACTCTAAGATATCTGCTTTATATACCCATAGCAGAGAAGCAAAAATCTCAATTGCGTCAACTCCGTCAATATATTTCATCCACACTTTACCATCAACATAAATATAAAAGTAATACTCCTGATCAGGCCATTTTTGTAAAGATTTGCAATCGGTAATCAAATCTTCTAATGACTTATAATTATCACGCGGACATATTACAAATCTCTCATTTTCACATACAACAAAAACAATATTCACTTTATTCTCCTTAATTTTAAGTCAATCATTGAGATGTTTAAAATATATTTATCTAAAACAGATAATATTAAATTTATTACATATATCCACCACAATCCAAAATATATAGGTGTCCTTGCCACCACCCAAACTGTTCTGGAGAATCAAGATCATCAATGATATCGTAATTAGTTTGTAAATATGACGAATTTCCATTTAAACCATCTTCTATATTAGTAAGGAAAAATTCATCATCAATAATATCCTGATAATTCTTACAAACCTCAGCTCTTGGGTAAACTAAAATAATTCCAAATCTTTTATCATAAGTAGCAAATTCCAGGGGCAGTAATCGATAAAATGAATCTACATTGATCTGACGAAGTAATTTTATTTCGTTATTATGAATAATGGGTGGTCTTGGTATTTTACATATTAAGTCATTATCTAACTGCATAATGTACGACGAATATCCTGGAGTAATATGAGATTTATTCTCACAGTAGTTTCTTAATTTCAGATCATTTTTAGTATCATCTAATTGTGAACTTTTAACATTCCATAATTCATTCAAAACATTTTCACACAAACTTAAAATATATCTTTTGTTTGGGTGGTTATCAAAAATAGAAAGACATTCTTCTACTTTCCAGATATATGAATTATTATGGTATTGTCCTATAAGTTTACTTCCCATAAATTCAAAAGATTTATTGGTATATATCATACAAAAATTCGCCTACCAATATCATGAATTATTTCATCGCATTTAATATATAATATATTAACCACAATTATGGGTTTTTCTTATAAGCACAAATATATACAAATAGATTGTTAACATCCATCATATAAATTTATCTATTATTTTCACAATTATATTTTTATTTAAAGTAACATCTCTTATGTTTTGTTTTTCGTAATATATTTTATTGTTCTTGCTATGAGTACTTTTCCAATCACATTACTATTCAATTTGTTTTAAGCACTACAATTAATAAATACTTTAACATCATTATATAAAACTGAACAAATTTAAAATTATGAAACAGCGAGTCCCATATGTACAATTTTATCCACATCTTTTTAACAGAGTTATAAATCATTTCGGCTTCTCTACATACAACGTCAAGAATTCGATGACATTTAATTTGACACACAAATCAAATTTCATTGTATACTTTCATTACCTATATAATTACACATACCGTATTCCTTTACAAACTCACAATACTGACTTAAGGTTATATCATATTCAAAATGGACTTTGAAGTATGTACCGCCCCATCTAACTTCTATCGAAGGAAAATCATACACATTATACGAAATATCTTGGACTTCAACAGATTTTTGATATAAACAGTCCTCATCGTTTATTCCGCTGTCACACAATTCGATAATCAACTTGTCATCTTCACCATACCAGGTGATATCACTTGCGAAATAGGGTCCAAAATTTGCCTCCGCAAATATTCCTAAACCATCAGGCAGAAATAGTAACATTTCATCAGATTGACCACCAAAATCAACTGGATTTGTATGCCATATACCAACTATATCTTCCAAATTAAATTTACAATTGCCAGTTTGCTCGCTATACAATCGTTTATGTTTACCGTAACAAATGGCACATTTATGATGACTTTCCTGATATTTTTCAGCTTCTTCTCTACTCCCTATAAATTCAATATCAATTTTTACTTCAGGATAGTTACTAGAGTCGGCTCTACCACAAACAGCTTGTTCAATAAAAGTGTCGAATATTTCTTCTCGTGTTAAAATCTTGCCAATATAATCATTTGTATTCACACTAATCATTCATGTATCCTCCGAAGTCACTCAAACTACAACAATATATAATCAAATAATAAAATTAGAATCCTGCTTACTATAACTACAAAACTTTAAGTCTTAAACATATTCATTTACTTTCTATCCGTAATAAGTATTACTATCACCACTTTAAATTAGTAGTATAATTTCATAAGTGTAAAATACTTATGGTAAATGAATTACAATATTTGGTTTTTTGTTACTTCCAGCTGTCATGAGTTTATATAATTTATCTGACTTGTATAACTCGTAAGACATATGTATAAACATTATAAATACAAAGATTAAAAGTACACTTAGCACTACTATTATTAGTTTAGATTTCATAAATTAATCACTCCAAAGAAGCATAAATGATTTTAAATACAAAATATGTCTTTTAATTTCAATTTAAATCTAGAAACTATGACGAAAATTGGAGAAGTAGTTACTTTAATACTTTTAAAAAAGTTCCGACAAATAGTAGAATCAATATTATAGATAACTGGTTCAAATTTTTCATACAAGAATAAAAATCAATAACTACTAATAATGAAAATTCTCCGATTTCTAGTCAGCATACTTATTTCGTCTGAAGTGAACACTATTTTACATCCTAAATCTATAGGTAACAGAAATTTATACAGTTACCCTACTATTGTATCCGATTTATTCCACGACATCATATCCACTAAATCCTTAAAATTTTCAATATAATTACCAGCCATCAAATAATTTATTATATAGTCTATATGTGAAATACAAAAATCTAACACTCTTCCACTTGCGTATGATAGAAAATTGGTGCGATAAATTTCATATTGTGCTGGAAACCATACATCACAATTATTTTTACTAAATGATATAGCATTTTGTATCGCTGTATCGGCATACCAATATATATTATCTCCGCAGAGTTGAACATCTCCCCACTGTTTCATAAAAACACCTCGATTATTTGCAAAAGTGTATATTATTGTTGGTAAATAATTCAATACTAATATTAAATTAATTAAATTCTTTACTAAGATGTGGTATTCCGATGGTAGTAGGATAGATAACATTACGAGACATAATTAATTCCTCATTTAGTTGTTATTTTAATAGATTTTATGGCATAGTTAATATCAATTATATAGAACAAATTTTCTCAACTATGGTATCAAGGTAAGACCTTAGATCAATATAGTAAAATTTAGGATATTCTACGTATAGTAATTGATGATATTTGCAATTTTTCTCGGCCGTGTAAGATACCGCCATCTTCATCAAAACCGTAGGTCATTTCAGCTATAGCATTGGACATGTCTATACTACTGTCAGCAATATATGCAATAGTGCTAAAATTTTTAGTTTTTACAAATCCAAGTGGTAACAACTCGGCAGAAAACTCAATAACTGCCAAAACATTTATATGATTTTCATTACAGAATGATATCATTTCTTTAATTAAACGTTCGCGGACGTCCGTATCGAATAAAGCATCTGGAACATTAATAGTATCTAACTGATAAACATTTTTATACGGTGCGAACTCTGTCATAGATAATTCTGCAACAATATCATCTTTTTCACCATATACTGTAAAAGTTCCATGATTAAATACGTGCCTATAAGTTATTTCATTATCTTTATTACTAAAGGCCGTCATTTTCTTCATATAGATAACCTCCAAATAATTAATAGATTGTATTTTATAAAAATCTGACTCAATATAATGTATTTATAAATTATATACAACTATTCAGAAGCATATATCATCCATAACTCCACTTGAAATCACTTGGGGCTAACAGTACCGCCAACAAAAGGATGTTCAACATTGGTGTTGGAGTAATTTGTATACTTACTATTCTTACTATTTCCAGATTCAGTAATATATAATCTTTTGTTAGAAGAACGATTATCAAGTTCTGTTCTATATTTTTCGATAATCTTCTCAATATGACTGATGTCTTGACATTTCTTTATCATGAATGCCTTTTGTTGCCCAAGTCGTGACAATATCTGTCTCAATTTATGATCAGATTTATTATGGATTTTATTACTACTATTTCCAGGCATGTTAACATATCTCCAAATTATTTAGTACTGTATTTACAAAAGTATACTAAACATGATAAATTAAAATCTGAAATTGCTTTGGAACATCAATCTAAATCATAGTAACATTTTAAAACTCTTAAATTAATCTCTTCTTTACGCGCCAAGCTTTCCTCATCTATCTCCATAAACTGATTTAAGACTTTCCGATAACATGCCATGTTTGGAAAATATTTATAATTATTAAATACTTCCATATCATCACCGTTGACGGCCTTCATTATCGCGGCGGCAATACCAGATGAACGACTAATTCCAGCTTCACAATTCACAATTAAATGCTCTGTAGTTAATGATCTAACAAAATCTGCGATGGTCTTCGCATCAAGGTCAGTTATACAATTACCCTCTCCGTCGTCAACGTCGTCAAATTTTAATTGACAAATCTGAGTTATACCACCATGTTCAACAGTTTTTATATGGGGATGACTTTGATTATAATCGGTAATTGAAATAAGAGCTACGTCAAAATTACAACCAAATTTAATAAAATTTAAAAGAGCTTTTCTACTCATTATAAGAATATTTAAGATAATTATCACCACCATCACATATATACATTGTAACATCAAAATACGTTCACAGATTTTAAGTATTTATTGTATTAATCACTTTCTTTTCTATGATAGTTTCCGAAATAAAATACAAATACAGTTATATATTTAATATCTTACGATATGAACTTTTAAACACATTCGTCTAGCCATATCTATCATATAGCCTATTTCGTCTTTGCCATTCCAAAATGCTATTAACATATCAGAATATTCAGCCATTTTCTCATTCAATTTATATCTGGTGCAACCACCGAACATTTCCCACTCTGGAAAGAATTGTTGAAATAAAATGTGCCAATTTTCATGTACGTAATTTTGTACTAAAATATGTGTACCATGTACAGATCCACTAACTAATTCAACGTCTCGTTGATGTCTCAAATAATAATCACATTTATGTTTTAACAACCCATAATCATTAAAATCTTGTCCACATACTATAATCACTTTCATACGAATTATCCTTTAATTAGAGATTATGAGTACTTGATGCCATATATAATCTTCTGGATACACCAAAATTTCACAATTTAAAATCTCGTTTAATTACATCTATTACTATTAAAATATTTTCTTTGCGCTTTTATCATACACTAATTTAACAATACTCTCTAAAGTATCATAGTTTATAAATCTAAACTGGCAACTAATAGACATGTTACACGTATAATAACATATATGAACTTTTCAAAAGCAATTATTATAATATAAAGTGTTTTAAGTTACAGAAATATTTTATACTATCGTAATATAAAATATTTCTGTAACTTAAAACAAATTTGCAATATACAACCTGATTTGCGATATAAAATCGTTACATTTTAGACTCTCGTGCCAGCTTAGCTAATTCGTAACATAATTTTTTATTGAAATAATATGTATATGGCATAAATTTGCAATCGATCGACATATAATCCCCTATTTCTACCAAATCTCCACCGGAATAACTCATGAAGCCCGACAGAGGATATGGACCAAAAAGCATATTACAGTACCATTTTCCATTTCGTTTTTCAAAAATACAATCTTCTATCATAAGAATCCACATAGCATTTTCAGTTGAATTCTTACCTATTAGCCCACAGGTATACATCAACTTAGCTATACAGTCATCACCTTTCATAACCGGACGAAATACACAACTATCTTCGTCTAAAACTATCACTTTACGTTCTTCCGAATTAACTTTATCACTAGACGTATTCTCACCTCGATTCGTATGTAAAGTATTTTTATTTCATTACGGTATAAACAACATTATTAGCAGAACAGGGTAGTAATCAGATTTAATATTTGACACAATTATCTATTTATAGATTTAAAATGACTTCATTACCAGCAACTTATTGTTGGATCAATGAGGTAATAGTATATCTATTAATAACATATAAATAAATCAATATTATACACATAAATACGGCTTTTAACCCAATCAATTCTCAATAAATAATTATTTCAAAATTTCACGATATAAGTATATCATATCCATATCAATGATTTATCTGAATTTTTCAAAATAATTATCATAATATAAAGTATTTATTTAATCGGTTATAGGCATTTGGAAACTCTATTTGTAAATCTAAATCTAAATACCTTACATATCTTACGCAATCTTCAAAATTAGTGCAACCAACCTTTTTAAGTATTTCAATAAGATCAGGAAAATCTTGCACTCTGCCAGTCAAGTTACTATCATCCGCAGATATCAATTTAGATCGTAATAAAGTATCCAAATCAGCAATTAATAATTCTATATTTTTTAATCCCCAATTTACATTATTCCAAAATGGATCCAATATTGATTCCACGGTATCTGTATCATCCAGTACATTATCATTATTTACCCAATCATTAGGTAAATTGAATTCATTTGCCACCTCTTCAATACATCTTAACACATTTTGATTATAATGTTCAGTCAATGTATCAATATCTGCTGTATACTCTGAAATCCTTATGCCATAATATAATAAAGCAAAACCACCAATAGCTTTTATGATAATAGTTTCGCCTATAAGTCCAAGTTTTTTGTCTAGTTCTAACAGTGCGCTTCTAAATATCATTAATGTGATACGGTTATTTTTCATTTAGTCCCCCTTACCACCATATATTCATTTCTTCATAAGCTTCAACGCTGTGAGTTGGTTCACTCTGTAAAGCTAAAGGAATTTCTAAAGGTTTGACGTCTTGTAATCCTTTCAAGTTTTCTAAATTCATAAGCTCTTCACGGAATTTCGGACGAGCCATGATATTTGCCTTTAATATAGCCTTAGTGATGTATGTCATTCGTGTTAAATCTAAAGATTCTATCTCTGCCATTCTTTTTATACGATAATTTATCATGCGATTGATAAATCTATTTAAATAATAGAAATCATCCATGTCCCAATCACTCTGATCTTCGTAATAGACTATCAGATTCTCTATAAATATCACCTCATAATCAAGTTTACGATTGTTTTTATACATAAATTTTATATCGCATCAAGTTACATATTACAACATACCACGAGCCTTGTACCACATACTTGTATTACTTTCTCTAAAGGTACCGACTGGTAATATTCCTAAATCCCTATCTACCCAAATAATGTCTTTCAAAATAGTATCTTTACGTTCGGTGTAATCTGGAGCATTTTCAAGGTACCATAAAGTCCTAATCTCTACTTCTGGAAGTAATTCCCATAAAGCGCGTTCAAATAAAACATGATTTAGTACATATTTCACACAATCGAGATCATATAAAATATCTACATCACTCTCTGAACCGGCTTCGTCTCGCGAATAGGATCCAAATAATCCAACACATTGGACATCTTTATATTCTGGCAATATTTTAACTAATATATTCAAAATTTCTTCCTTAGTATACTTAGCTTCTCCTACGATTTCTTTATGCCAAAATGAATTTTTCATAATTAACCCCATAATTAATTATTTTAATTTATAATTTCATCAATCATACATATACGTAATGTTTCCTACTATTCAATTGTTATATAAATTAGGTTACCAGGTAAAATGGGTTTCCTATTTTACCTAGTAACCTAATACAAAGATATCTTACTATCACATGATAGAACTTTCAATATATTGCTATGATAATTTCTGTAAATTTCTACGCCTAATACTATCAAATAATAAGCTATCATTAGTTTTTAATTAACTTAAGCTAGTCTCATTTATCGACTTTTCTATTACATTTATCGCACAATATCAACCAATAACTTCTATTAGTTCGCAAAATACCTGATTTCCAGTATATAATGTAAACTGTTTACCAGTTTACTTCGAATTTACTATATTTTTTAACACTTCGCTACTAGTCAAATCTTCGGAATCTTCCAACCTTTTTATTACACCATTTAAATTCTTTCCATCAAATTTATATACACCATTTTTACAAACAAATGCTAACTCACGATCATTGAGATGCAATTCATTGGCTAATATATGACGATTATTCAGGCTAATACTGTTCAAAGAAGATATACGATATTGTGAATTTTCCCCGTAAACTCTATTTATAATTTTATTTACAGCTAAGTCTTCCAGTATTTTACCGTTTTCTTCTACAATCAATAGTTTTATCAATGGATTATCCTCCATAAAGCCAAATTTTCTCACAAATTTAATCGCCAAACTCCCACAAAGGTTTCCCATGTAAAACTTGATTATGTAAATCTATTACGGATTTTTCTAACACTTTATTAGCGACAATTTCTGCGTCTTTTTGACTAGAAAATACCCCACAATGTTGCTTATACCCTTCTATATGTAATTGCACTATCCACCTTCCACTAAACATACTGTACCGTACTCCTGCAACTTTTGATTTTGGTATCAGATTGTCTTTCAAAAAAACTTTAGTGTTTAACATCTGCGTAATTTCTATTCCATTGGCTTTATTATTAAAATATAACCATCCAAATATTTCTTCGATATGATCGCGTATCAGACTGAAACTTAGGTCAGTCATTTCCAATTTTGATAAAATATTCAAAAAACTACCATAAGACACATATTCGTTACCACGATCGTATTCATTTTTCACCAACCCTCTAAAATTCTGCAAAAAATTATCCAAATTTATTGATAATTTTAAATCAAGTATACTGGATTTATTATTCGTGAGGACTGAAGATGTTCGCCGTATTAATTTTATAAATTCATCATGAAAACAGTTTACAGAAAATTCATAACCACCATATCGTTTCATAATTTCTATAAGATCCAATGGCGAAAATAATTTTTGTGTGGAATTATGGGCTATATCATCGTATAACCTATGAGTATAACGATTTAAAAATACCAGATTATAAGTACGATTATCTCTTGGATTATTATTTAAATGCGCACATTCATAAAACAAAATACTCCCATACATGATATTAAGTAACTCTTCGAACTTTTTAATAGACGTGTCACTATAGCGTCTATTGTATATGTAACAATATTTAATATAATTTCTTACAATACATATTTTCAATAATTCTCTTGTAAGATATATATGTTGTATCATATTTTTCCCATTTTTATGAGTACTGTATTGATAGTATACCCTAGGTCCATAATTCTTAGAGCCAGGATAAGTACAATAATCATACCCACTACGAAACACAACTTCATCAACTAAATCAGCAGACACCAGAGTTTTACAATCTCTGAAATGTTTTGGATCTCTTAATAATACACACCATTCCCCATCCACTTCAACTTCTCCACATATCTCCAAAGCCACAAATAACACACCATCCTTCAAATATAATTCCAATAAATAATCAATTCCGACGACTTATATAAAAGTACACGAAATCTGAATAAATCGAGCAGGCCACAGAAATAAAAATAATTATAAAACTCACTATAATATTACGATATTTTGGAAATAAATTTATCAACATAAAGTAAATTACTAATGCCCACTGAGAAGCTATATCGAGTATTATTGCGATACGTTTTAATGACTCGGTATTTCTGTCGTTTAAATCTTCATTTTTAGGCAATTTCTTTATTGATCTAGATTTGACATAAGCAACCGCTGTTATTATGCCTAATATAAATGACGGCAAATTGTCTGATATATCAGGAAATATACTCAGAAAAATTATCCAAACTATGATAAGCAATAATGGGATTAATCTTCCGATAAATACTAAGATTAATCCCACACTATCTGATTTGTTACCCAATTAAATCATCGCCCATCGACATATTTTACAACACGAACTTTTAATCCTTTTTTCTTAGCTATATCTATCATGTTAGCAGTACCTTTACTTTCCCCATCCCAGAAAGCTATTAATGCATCTGCGTTATCGGCCATTTTTGCATTTCTTTTATATCCAGCACTTTTACCTAATCCATTCCAATCCGGTATATATTGGTGAATCTCATAACCTTTTTCTTCAGCGTATTGTTCACCAAGCATATCTGCACCACGAGCTGTTCCACTTACTATTTCGTCGACTTTAATGTCTTTCAAATAGTAATCGCATTTTTCTTTTAGTAACTCATAATTATCGAAGTTTCTACCACCAGATATTATGATTCTCACACATTTTCACCTGTCTTAAATTTATTCACTATAAAGATTTCATAATAACTTATTATTATTTTTACAAAAATTAAGAAATATCGCGAGAAAAGTACTGGGAAAAATTCAATTATTTACCCAGTGCTATTACCTATTATGCCATCCAATCATTTAACATCAAACACAGACATACGCACTAAGTCATATACTTCTCATAGTCATCCTCTGCATCACCATCTACAATATAGCAATCATGATGAAATGGAGTACGAATTAAATACTTCATCGCGTCGTACTTAGTAAGTCCGACACTGTACATTCTTTCCATTACATCTGGTCTGTTTTTTGGAGGGGTTCGTTGATATATAAATGGGGGTTTTACATTTTTAAAAACATAAGTATCTCTTTTCCTATGATCTGGATCATCGAAATCATCTTCATCTAAGCCAGGAATCCAACCATTTTGAACTACAGGTTGCCAATATTCAGAAACATTCATGATTCTGTCCCACCATGGTGCAAATTCCCATTCATATTTATCCCCATCAAAATCACGGTATGTTAGAGTGCATATCGTACAACAGCTTGTAGTACCTTTTCGAGGCTCACCATCTCGCCAGTCCATTACTTTAATGTATCCTATGATGGTCTGTGTCGGATGGTATTGCCACACATTAACTTTTGGAATGGATATATCGCATTTTTCTAAGAATTCTCTGTCCATATAAAGCATATTACTCGGTTTACCTTTGACTTCAACAAACTTTGGAATATCTTCAATTTTAACAATATATTCTTTATCAGGGCACTTAACATAATAGGCAGCTATAGTGTCAAAAGTATCGAATATTATACTTTCTACATTATATGATTTATTCAATTAGTCAAATCTCCCTTATAGTTTTGCGATTATAATATAATTCCACTAACTTTAAATATCATTATAATATCTCCAGTAATATCGTAAATGCATTAGACCGCCGTTGATATAACCCCTTATGGTCACATTAATACGATCATTTTCTTTTGCAATTCACTAACAAAATCATATTTTTTAACAATTTCTCCAGATAGTGAGATTTTTACAACCAGTACTATACTATACTCATTATGACAGGTATATCGTTTACATCTCCAAAATATTTGTCAATCTAGTTTGAATATAGGGTCATTTAAAGCGAAATAATTTTACTTAGTATTTTAGTATACCCGATGTCCATTGTGTGATAGGCATACATATATTATTGCATTCTAGAACTGCGGCTTTCTGAATCCGCAAATCTCTGTCTTTTCCTTGTACATTATCAAAGAGATAACGCAACCCAGCACTCATAAATCCTCTTTCACCACCGCAATTTTTTCGTAATGATGGAATGACTAGCATTTTATTACCCTGTTCTACACACCAAAAGAAAGGTGAATCAATATCGTTAACGGTATAAAAAGTAACTGTTTCTCCTATAAAATCTCTATTAAGACCTATCGGGTTATATTTTTTTATGAATTCCCTCCATTGCATAGACTCTGCCATGGAGTTATAATCGTATACAAAGTCGGTAAATATGGCGACTTCATTTTCTTTCGTTTTTATGGGACCTTGTTGACCATCTAAACCATTTAAAACTATCAAGCAGTCCCTAATCCCACTTAGATAAGCGGATTTTTCATTGGATGATAAATTGCTACAATTCACCTTAAGTGTACGAACTATCTGCTTATATATATCGGACAGAAAATTTTCCATATAACATGTCTCCTCGTATTACAAATTGACAGATAAAATAAAAACACTGGTTATAGTGATTACTAAGAGATGAACACTATGAACCAACGTTTTATTATTCGCATATTCTTACCATCATAAATCAGATGTCAGTGTTCAGTATTTCACTTAAATTATTATTCAGTTGTTGTTCTATTTAGTTTAAATATATCTCCGGTATCAATCATACAACAAAGCTCTGCATAAAGTATCTGATAATACTGACCATTAAAGAAATCATTATCTCTTGAAGAACAGACACGGATATAATTACCAGCCTTAAAATATTCGTTGACATGGATTTCTCTGGATTTTTTATTCCTGATAGTGACTTCAATTAAGGCCAAGTTCTTCTTGTCATAAATATGTACATCACCTCTTATGTTCATTTCTGTTAAACACGATAATGAAGCCTCCATATTAAAAATTCCGATACCTAACTGGTGACCTTTTTCAGTTTCCACACTAAATCCCTACCAACGCATGTAGTGTATAATCTTTCTAACACTTCATCAATCTGCAACTCAGTGTTAAGTATTACGTCATAGTGCCCTATCCTAAACCCGGATTCACATTCACAATATTCAACGACAATATCACCGTCATACTCTCCAAATACTCTGCGACTGATACTTTCCCATTCTTCGCCCAAAGCACTCCTATAATAAAACCTGTCACAATCATATATTTGAATACTTTTCACACCGTAGAACGTTATATATTCGGGCAATCCAAATTTCAAAGTACAAAAATCAAAGAATACATCAAAACATTTATGAATTTTATTAAAATTTACACTATACACAGGCATTTTTCACCCCAATACCAGTAATCCCGAAGACCTTTACTTTCCATAATTAGCGTATAACGCCTAATCATGCCGGATAAATGGCGCGTAAGCTTCAACTTAACGCCACTAACTCTCATCCCACAGATTAACGTACTCGAACACATCTTCTAACCTCACAGTCAAGTCTGGAAAAGTGTGAACCCTAAATTCGGTCGGCTCAACATCTTTATCTTCCACATCTTCCAACTCATCAGGAACACGATAAACATTATCTAACTTGTACAAACCATTCTCCAGCAAATATATTTCAATAGTTCTTGCATCCGGATCGATAATCCAATACTCTCCAACACCTGATTGTTGATACAAATCTTTTTTCTCACCACAATCGTATTTCTTCGTCTTCGGAGAAAGAACCTCAACTATCAATTCGGGAACTCCGTGAACCCCATCTTTCTTATATTTAGATCTATCACAAATCACAAAGAAGTCTGGAATTACGTACTCACCATCCACCAACACTAACTTCTCTCCATCAGGAATGGGAATACAAACATTACCCTTCAAGTAAATCTTAAATATCGTGGCTACATTAAGCTTAACTGCATTATGATTAGAGAAAGCTGGAGCCATTGCAACTACTTTCCGACCATTTATAATCTCTACACGATAAGGCTCTCTCTTAACTGCTTCAATCATGTGAATTCTCCTATTCTTTACACTATTACGGCACCTATATTTCAAATCTACATTGAAATGATATTTTCTACTGATTATATCATTCCAAGCATTCAAAGCTCAATAAGATTTTACTATTTTTGTAAAACTAACTTAAAGTAACTGCCAATACTTTCGGTATTTCTTAATCTTTTCGTCATCCAATGTCAGAGCCACATAACCTATTGCTTTTGCAATAGATTGGTCATAATTAAAATAGATTTCTAACCTGTCCAATAATAAGGATTTATTGTGTAACTTGATTCCAGCCGGATGCATAACGGGTTTTCCTAATATATCGCCTTGTATACGTATCCACCAACCACGTTCATCGTAGTCCGTAAATGGGTCGTAAGAGCCATGCCATGGAGTGCCTAATCCTAGTTTTTTTACTGCACTGTAAACAGCTTCGTCACTTTTCACTGCAACATCGAAACAGTTTGTACTTATACCATATCCATACAAATTAACAGCACATAAACCAGTAATTCTATAATCTAAATCCCCCAACTTATTAGCAAGTGCTTTTACCGAATCCAAGGAATTGTTACTCACAAAAGAGAACATTTGTATATCACTTCCGTTTCTTTGTAAATGCATCCATTAATCTCATCCTATCATCTTTTTCTATCTTTTTATAATACTTTGAAGTAAGTCCCAATGTATCGCAAATAAAAGCTATATCATTCAAATCTTTCTCTCTTGGGTTATTCCTCTCATCCCACAAATTGCCTACATTTTCTTTCATCCGTAATATGTCTTTGAATGGTGCTATAATAATCTTTAATCCATCATAATCATAAATTTCAGTACCTAAATCATCGTAAGATATCCCTCGTATACTTTCACATATATCCAAATGAAAATTTTTTACTTCCCATCCAGATAAAGTAGGAAATATCTGCATATTATTTGGTATCCCATCTTCCTCACTAAACCTGTCTTCAAGTAATCCTTGCAACTCCTCGTGGGTAGAAAATCCACAATCAACTAAAGCGTTTATTATCTTTTTGACATTTTCGATATTCGATTTAATTTCAAAATCCATATCTT
>Ga0209629_10001178_pt1 | contig 15993 bp, 14 predicted proteins | sample TergutCu122P5_FD_187286 | JGI IMG/M metagenome (GOLD analysis project Ga0209629, IMG submission 187286) | Cubitermes ugandensis P5 segment gut microbial communities from Kakamega Forest, Kenya - Cu122 P5 (SPAdes) (version 2) | ecosystem: Host-associated > Arthropoda: Insects > Digestive system...
CGATTCATCCGCTGCTCGTCGCTCGGCGCGGGCTACAGTGAACAGGAAATAAAAGCGCGGCTATCCAATAAAACGCTCCCCGCACCTAATAAAGCAGCCGACGGAAAGGCGCCTCCGGAGGAAAAACGTCAGGTTAATATGCTCCTTGATATACAAGCCGCGCTTCAAGCCGGCAAAGGCCCCGGTTATGAACGCTGGGCGAAGCTGTTCAACCTTAAGGAAGCCGCAAAAACACTGGTGTATCTACAGGAAGCCGGGTTGACCGACTATGAGTCCCTCGAAGTAAAAACGGATGAAGCGGTTAAGCGGTTCGGTGAACTGACGGAGCTGAACAAAACGCTGGAATCAGAAATAACGCGGAACGCCTCATTACGGAAAAATATTTATGATTACATAAAAACGAACACAGTGTACAAGGAATATAGAAAATCCGGTTACAGCGCAAAATACCGCGCTGGGCATGAGGGTGACATTATCCTTCACCAGTCGGCTAAAAAGGCGTTCAACGAGCTGGGGGTGGAGAAGCTGCCGCCTTTATCGGCACTGAATGAAGAGTATGCCCGGCTTTCGCGTGATAAGAAAAATACTTACCGGGAGTATGTGAAAGCCCGCGCCGATATGAAGCGTTTACTAACGGCCAAGGCCAATATTGACACGCTGATGAACAGCCCGGTAATGAACCGGGATAGCAAATATAACAATTTGGAGGTATGATATGGACGAAAAGGGAATAAAACGCCTGAAGGAAATATTGAATATTCTTGTCCCAGGCAATATCATTGAGTTCCCCGCCAATGTGGATTTAAAGGACAATTCAGATCCCGCCGTTCGGGATTTGATCGAAATGGCTGAACTTACAAAGCGCCTTTCCGAGGAGGAACGCGCTTGATGGGGCAGGACAATCAGCATGACGCCGATGTGAAGAGGCTTGCGGAGCTAATTTCGAAGTATACTGGAATTCCGAAAACTCGAGCTGCCGACTACCTTGATGAAAACGGGGTATCCCGGTTACACCAATGCTCGTACACCTTGGTTAAAACAGATGAACAATTCCAGAAACTGGCGTCGCTGTTCGAGTTTATTCGGCTTTATGAAAGTCTGGCTTACAATGAAAATAGCCACGTTTTGAACTCGTCTGAGAGTGCCCGTGAATATTTTAAGAATTTCTACTCTGATAAACAGGATAAAGAATATTTTTCGGCCGCGTTTTTAGATCTAAATGGTGGTATAATAAAGACCAAAGTGCTATCTGAGGGGACAGTCGATGAGGCGCCGATATATCCTCGCGAGATATTGAAAGAGGCGCTATTCGCTAACTCAAATTCTGTGATCCTTGGGCACAACCATCCTGGCCGGACAGCAAAAATGTCAAATTCCGACATAGAAGCCACGCGGGAAATCGTTAAAAGGCTTAACGCGGCCGACATTACATTGGATGATCATATCCTTGTGGCTGGCCAAAAAACGTTCTCCCTAGCGGAAACAGGCGTGAGTTTAGGTGATAAAAATCGGAATTTCAGGGTCAATGAAGAAGGCATTCCTAAGAAAAATACCGTTAAGGCAAAAGCGTCGGCAAGAGGGCAGCTTATGTCCGAAAAGGCAGTTATCGCAAAGGAAAGCGCGGATCTTGTGAAGAATGCTCCCGCTTCCAAAAGAGCCCCGGGCATGGAGATTTAGAGTTTTACCATCGCCCCTTGATATGCCGTATAATTTCAAATACATAAAACTGAGCTGCGCAAGAATTATTACAGACGTTAGAATTGTACTGGATGACAGTTCACGAGGTAAAACCAAGGAGCGATTTATTTTATGGAACATGATCCCCGTAACCAGGATATGTGGGATGAAATATTACGTTGCCGCGATTTTATGAAATGTACGTTCGCTAGCGACGATCCGCCCAGTGATCAAGAAAAGAAACTCCCGCAGCCACCGTTGGGTAACACGCCAAAAAAGGAAATAATCGAGCTTCCCATAGGAATGGAGGCGGCAATCGTTCGCCCCTCATACGCGGAACTGCTTGACATCCGAAGGAGCGAGCGTGTTTTCGGCCAAGAGCCTATGTCCCGGGAGCAATTGGCTTTCATTTTATGGAGTATACAGGGCGTGCAATCCGTACGCGGCGCGAATTACGCGACAATGCGTCCGGCGCCCAGCGGCGGCGCGCGGCATCCGTTTGAGATTTATGTTGCGGTGCGAAACGTGGAGGGGATGAAGCCCGGCGTTTATCATTACCTGCCGCTGGAGCATATCGGGGAAAAAAAGGCCGCGGTCGAATTTGACCGCGAGCTTCCTGATTATGAGGATAATATAACGGATATGCTTTCCGGGCAAAAATGGGCCGCGACCGCTCAGGCGGTTATATTTTTCAGTTGTGTCGCGTACAGGGGTGAATGGCGATACAGTAAGTTCGCCCATCGCGTCATGTTGATCGATCTTGGCCATGCGGGCCAAAACCTTATGCTGTCCGCGGCGGCTACTGGGTTAGGCAGTTGTTGTATCGCGGCTTACGATCAGGAGATTTGTGATAAAAAACTCGGTCTTGACGGCGTTGAGGAATACACTGTTTATGCCTGCGCTGTCGGGTGTGTTAAACGGTAGCGCGGGTTGCTTATTCTCATATTGTAACCGAGGTAGGCCAACCCGGTGAATAGAGATTACTTTTGTTTTAAGCGCCCGAAGGGCGCGCAGCCGACGCCGTAGGCGGAGGGGTTTTCGGGGGCTTGGGGGCGTCGGCCCCCAACAAGCAAGCCCGGTGGTGCACACGGAGTGTGTACCACCGGGCATAGCTTGCCCGACTAATCATCACGTAATGATTAGGTTGGTAATCACCACGTCTGAGAAGCATCAGTTCCCCGACTAATCATCACGTAATGATTAGGTTGGTAATCACCACGTCTGAGAAGCATCAGTTCCTCAGCTATAATAAAACCGAATTCTTGATGCGAATCATTACCGAGGTTCCTCTTCCCAATACACTTTCTATAGATAATCCGCAATCTTCCCCGTAGAATAATTGAATACGGTAATTTACATTTCTAAGACCATAGCCCGTCGATATTCTCTCGTTTCCGCCGTCAGCCGCCAATAGGGATGAGACTTTTTCATTTTCAATTCCAATCCCGTCATCGGTAATTTCAAATATGATATATTGATCTGTTTGTTTCCCGTTTATTGTAATCGTGCCAAGCTGATCGTCTTTTTCTAAAATTCCATGCAAAATGGCATTTTCAACGATCGGTTGCAATATCAGCTTTAAAATTTTGGTAGAGTAAATTTTAGGTTCGATGGAGATGGTTAGTGTGATCTTATCCTTGAAACGATAATTTTGGATCTTAACATACATTTTTACCTGATTGATCTCATCCTCAATTAATATAACATTTTTTCCGTTACTGAGGCTTAAGCGGTAATATTTCGCGAGGGCTTTGACAATTTCAGATATTTCAGGCACATTGTTGCTTAACGCGGTCCAATTAATCAAATCAAGCGTATTGTATAAAAAGTGGGGATTGATCTGCGATTGCAGCGCCATCAGTTCCGTGCTTTTTCTTTCTTTTCCCATCTCATACCGCATTTCGGAAAAAGCGCTGATTTGTTTGATCATATAGTTGTAGCTATTAATAAGAACACTGATTTCGTCGGAGCCACTCGCTTCAATTACCGAGGGAAGGCTGGCGCTTTGAACGTTTTTCATTTTGTTTGATAACATCCGGATTCTTTTCGTTACTGAGCCGGCCAGAATGTATGCGATTATACAGATAAAAACGATAATAATCAGAAGAAGGAAAATTAAAATATACTTTATCTGCGTGCTGGAAGCCATGATGTCTTTTTCCGGTATAACCGCAAACAAGTCAAAATCAGTCTGATTCAGTTTCATTCTTCCGACGAGCAGATTTTGTTTTTTCCATTTCAAATACGACCAGCTTTCCTGGCCGGCCGATGACGCATTATCGATAAGCAGGCGAATAAGATTATCGCCTTCGGATTGATTCCGTATCAGTTGACTTGCGGATTGCGCAATAATATTACCTTTTGAATTAACTATCATTGAAACGCCGCTGTCAGACAGGCTGACTTTTTGCACGATCGCGTCGTAATTGTCCTCTAAAATGTCGATTTTCAATACACCCAGAATGTCGTTGAAATCATTGAAATTATGTATCATCCGGACGCACGAAAAAAGATGGACAGTTGTTTTGTCAGCCTGCGTAAACGGAGCCGACGGCAGCCATAATAAATTCACGCTGCTCGTTTCAAGCCCCTTGTACCAACTCTCGCCCGTCACGCCGGCCATATTGGAAAAAGCGACGCCGATGTTGCCGCCAAGCCCGGACTCCTCATTTGAATAATAAATGGAAGGAGCAAGGTATACTGTTATCTTATAAATATCCCCCGCTAAAAACACGTTGGTTATCTGCGACCTTATATTGTTGTAATCGCCCATCAGTTTAGGGCCCATGGCAAGATTTTTGTCCGTTCTCAAGGTGGTGTTAATTGTGCTGTCCAATACGATTTGGTTGGAGGCGTAAAGGATGTTGTTAATTTTGTAGTCGAGATAGCCCGCAGTCTGTTCCAAGACGGATCTTGCCATATCCTTTTCGCGGTTTACGTTCACCCGTTTCATGTTAGAGTAGGTCAGCAGCGTGAAAATACCAAATGGCATGATCGTCAGTAAAAGAAAGGATAACAAGAGTTTGTTTCTCAAATTTATCCGGTGTGTAATGCCCGTTATCCATCCTGCGGTTCTTTTCAAATCGAATCACCCGTCTTTTCAAGAGCCTTGCTGATTCCGCCCGCTGCGACGCTCCCTGTACTGCGAGGGGGTGAGCCCGCAAGCTTTTCGAAATGCTTTCGTGAAATAATTATGATCGCTGAAACCGACACTGTCAGCTATATCGGCCAGTTTGCGATCTCTTTCGCCTAATAAAATCTGAGCTTGGCCGATACGGTACCGCGTGATAAAGGCGTTCACTGTTTCGCCGGTAGCCCGTTTATAAATGTGCGAGAGGTGCGACGGCGAAATATGGATTTCTTTCGAAATTTTAGTTATATTCAGGCTCCTGTCGGCAAAATGTCTTTCTATATATTCGGAGATTACACTGATAATATTATATTGTGATTCCACGGCTGCTTCGCGCGTATCCGTTTCGGAGGAAAGCATTTCTGGTGGCAGAGCTTCGCAGCCCGACGTTTCGCTTTGCCGTATAAGCCTCCGTATCTCTTTGTCTCCGCTGACCTCTTTCACCGCTTCACATACGGCGTCCTTTATTTCTTCCAAATCCAGCGGCTTTTCGATATACCTGACCGCCTTAAAACGTATGGCTGATTTGAAATATTCTTTGTCGGAATAGGCGCTCAAAAAAATGATTTTACTGTCCGGCAGAATTGGTCTAATCTTTTCAAGGAAATCGATCCCATTCATTTTGGGCATACGAATGTCTGACAGAATGATGTCTGGCCTGATTTGCTCAGACAACTTAAAAGCTTCGACGCCGTCCGCAGCAATAAAAACGGAATCAATTCCCAAATCTGACCAGGGAATCAGCTTTTTCAAGCCCTCTCTCGTATCTTGTTCGTCGTCCGCTATTAATACCGTTAACATTTCAGCAGCTCCCCTAAAGCCTGGAAAGATCATCTGTTTTCCCTATTGCTTATTTTAACATTAAATCTGCCCTGTGGTGTTTCTGTTTGTAAAATGAGCAGGGTTTTACTAGCGATTGCAGGATATTACTATTGAATGCCCACATTCAAAAAGATATATTTAAAGAAAAACAGATAAATGGGATGAATATGTCCGAGACTAAAGGCGTAAAAACAAAATTGGATTTACGGGCAGTCGCGAGTGAATTCAGAAAGAACTGGATTCTCACTATAATGCTGCTGCCAGCGATTGCGTATGTCATCACATTCGCTTATCTGCCAATGGGCGGCATCATTCTCGCGTTTAAAAACTTCAATTACGCGCAAGGCATTTTCGGGAGCCCATGGATCGGCTTGAGCAATTTTTTGTTCCTGTTTCAATCCGGCCAGGCCGCTCGGGTCACTTTCAATACAATCGCGTACAACGTTGCTTTCATGGCGGTTAATATCATACTTCAGGTTGCCATATCCGTTATAATCGCCGAGATTCACGGAAAGTATTTTAAGAAAACAATGCAGACATTTTTATTGTTGCCTTTTTTTATCTCTTGGGTCGTCGTAGGGGCTGTGGTTTATAATCTCTTTAACTACAACACGGGTTTTGTCAACACGATCTTGGCATCTGTCGGTTTTCAAAAAGTCGATTTTATGAATACACCAAGTATCTGGCCGTTTTTGATTGTCATATTCAACACGTGGAAAAACCTCGGATACGGATCGGTCGTGTATCTGGCAGCAATCAGCGGCATCGACCAGGAAATGTATGAGGCGGCTGAAATCGACGGGGCGAATGTTTTCCAGCGGATATTTAAGATTACGATTCCCCAGGTTAAACCCACAGTCATCGTTCTGGTATTACTGGGCCTTGGCCGAATCGTAAACGGCGACTTTGGTATGTTCTATAACCTGACCGGAAACAGCGCGCTGCTCTACAACGCCACCGACATCGTGGACACGTTTGTTTTTCGGTCGTTAATGCAGAACCACGATTTTGGCATGTCAGCGGCGGCGGGCGTCTATCAGTCGGTGCTCGGTTTTGTTATTATCATGACCGTCAACGGGATTATCCGAAAAGTACAGCCAGATTACGCTTTATTTTAAATTTTATCCGCTGGTGACTGTTCTATTGATACCCGAAAGGATGCGTGCCATGAAAACATCAAAAGACAAAGTAATGCTTAACGTTTTCGGTTATATTATCTTGGCTTTCTTTTCGGTTATGTGCATTTTTCCGTTTGTTTTGATTATCAGCGGATCGTTCTCAGATAACTATTCCGTCGCGCATTATGGGTTTTCTGTATGGCCAAGGGCTTTCTCTTTGCAAGCTTACAGGTTTTCTTTCAAGGAACCCATGAAAATATTAAACGCTTACGAAACCTCAATCATTGTGACAATCTGCGGTACATTTCTGACGCTGTTTATCGATTCGATGGCGGGTTATGTTCTTGCGCGGCGGGATTATAAATACCGCAACAAGTTTTCATTTTTCTTTTTCTTCACCACAATTTTCAACGGCGGCCTCGTACCGTGGTATATCATGTGTATCAAGTATCTGCATTTCAGCGGCCATCCTCTGATTGCGATGATACTGCCCGGAGCTTTCAGTTACTTCTACATAATCATCATACGCAGTTTCATTATGAGCACGCCGGATTCACTGGCTGAGTCGGCGAAAATAGATGGGGCAAATGACTTTGCTATTTATATCCGCATCATTCTGCCGCTTGCAAAACCCGTGTTGGCAACGGTCGGTCTTTTTGCCGCTCTGACGTACTGGAATGATTGGTTTAACGCAATGATGTTCGTAAACAAGGATAGATTTTTTCCTTTGCAATATTTTCTGTACACTATCATAAATTCTCAGGTTGCGCTCAATAACATCAGCGCGGCGGCGAATATCAGCACAGGGAATATACCGACCGATACGTTCAAGCTTGCCGTAACGATCATTACGACGGGGCCTATCGTCTTGCTGTATCCATTTTTGCAGAAGTATTTTATCAAGGGTATGTTGGTAGGCGCTGTTAAGGGCTGACCATTATTATACTAGCTCTAAATGAACCAGGCAACTTAGAAATGGCTTAAATAAGCCATTAATGCAAAATGAGGAGCTGCCTATTTAAGCCATCTTCTAAAGCTTTGGCTCATTTAGAGATACTAATACATTAGGAGGACTAAATGAAAAAGTTTCGGTCACTGTTGACCAGTTCAATTTTGACGTTCACCGTGGCTGCTTCCGCAATGGGACTCAGCGCGTGCACGGCAAATCCATCCGCCCCAGTACAGGACACGGCCACCTCTGCGGCAAGCGCTTCCGCGTCAGGCACAGCAGCACCTGCGGCAAGCGACACGACAGCTCCTTCGGCAAGCGCGTCCGCCTCAGCGGTAGACATCTCCCAGCCTGTTACCCTTACATATTATGAGGTCGGGGATAAACAGCCCGATTCAGACAGGATATGGGCGTCCATCAACGAGAAGCTTAAAAAAGATTTAAACTGCACTGTCGATATGATAACCAATATGCCCTGGTCGGATTTTCAAACAAAATATCCGCTGATTTTCGCGTCGGGCGAACAGTTTGACTTTGTGTTTTCCGCGAATTGGTGCTTCTATTTGCAGGAAGCGGTAAAAGGCGCTTACATGGAGCTTAAACCGGAAGACATACAGCAATATATGCCGTTGACCTATAAAGCAGTCACACAGGATCAATGGAACGCGACAAAGGTTGACGGCAAAATATACATGGCCCCCTATACCGTGCCAGAAACTTCGGAGGGCTCAAAGGGCACATTTTTAGTCCGCGGCGATTTAATGAAGAAATATAATATCAGCAGCATTACAACGCCACAGGATATTTTGAATTATTGGGACGCGGTCGCGAAGGACACAGCCACGACAGGCATCATTCCGATGGCAGCCGGCAATATGCAGCAGGGCTACTTTGAGTACAAGATCGCGCAGGCGTTCGGTGATCAAAAGTATTATTCCAACAAGTATTTTGACACATATGTAGGCGCCAGCAACCAGTTCTACCTGATGTTTGATTTAACGGACCCGCATGGTATAAAGACGATCGATGCGACGCCTTACAGGATGGACACTTACAACAGACTGAAAGATTTCTATAACAAAGGGTATTTTGGAAAAGACGTTGCGACGCAGACCGATCAGTCCGAGACGATGTTTTTGAACGGCAAATCCGCGACCATGTTCAGGGCGCTTGCCAATTTAAACAATTTTTGGGTACAGACAATGAATCAGCATCCTGAGTGGGATCCACAGATCGTTGATGTGACGCCGGACACGCCGGCTTGGATTAATCCGGCCACAAACAATGGCATATCGATTCACGCGGGATCGCAAAATTGGCAAAGGGCAATGATGGTAATGGATAAATTGGGGTATGACCCATCCTATCAGGCTCTTAAATATGGTATCGAAGGTACCGATTATACGAAAAACAGCGACGGCAGCATTACGCAAAACGCAAGCTTTAAAGGCGTATCGGGATTTATGGGCTTTTACAATATACCCTTCACTTACACGACGCCATTCGCGCCTAACTATAAGGATCTTAGGGATAGTTTTTCAAAAAACGGCATATCGCCGGCTTTGCTCAACTTCAACTTCGACTCATCCAAAGTCAGTTCGCAGCTAACCGCAATCACAGCCGTAGAAGCGCAGTATCTGCCATTGTTGAATATGGGCGTCGCGCCGGATGTTCAGCAAACATATGATCAGATGATGGCGGCACTGAAAACCGCTGGGTTGCAAACCGTGCAGGATGAGTACATTAAGCAGGCGCAGGCTTTCATGACGGCAAACTATTAATCTGCATAAATAAATCAAACCGGGAGCCAATTTTCTTACGGAAATCGGCTCCCTTGATATCATAGGAAAAGTTTAAGCTAATCGGAGGGCGCGTACTTATGACGTCAAGGGATAGATTAAAGAAATCGCTTTGCTTCGAGGAATTCGACATCGTACCGTTGGAAACTGAGTCCGAGGCCGATGGTTTCGAGAGCGATGTCCTTTGTCCGAATTACACTTACGGAAAAGGGAAATCCGCCGGAGCATACGGCAAAAAAGGGGCTTATCTGGACAGTTGGGGCAGCTTGTGGGAGTGCGGCGAGGATGGCGTCAAGGGCGAGGTAAAAAAACCGATGCTTGCGGACTGGGCGGCGCTAGACAGATTTGTTCCGCCATTTGATGTGCTGGACGAGGCCGATTTGTCGTCTGTAAACCGCCAATGTGAGAATACAGATAAATTTGTCATGCATATGTGGGCAATCGAACCTTTCCAGCGTATACAATATCTCCGCGGTACTGAAAATGTCTTTATTGATCTGGCTTATGGCGATGATAGAATAATAAAATTACGGGATATGGTTCACGAATATTACTTAAAAGAAGTAGAAATGTGGGCCAGAACGGACGTTGACGGGGTTCACATTGAAGATGACTGGGGAACACAGATCGCGCTTTTAATTTCACCGGATATGTGGCGGGAGTATTTCAAACCGCTTTACAAAGATTACTGCGATATCGCACACTCGAAAGGAAAACTCGTCGTGATGCATTCTGATGGGATGATCGAAGACATTATCCCTGACTTGATCGAAATAGGCGTAAACGCAGTGAACGCTCAACTGGATTGCATGAACGTGGAAAACCTGACCGAACGCTACCATAATAAAATCGCGTTTTGGGGAGGGTTTGACAGGCAATATCTTTTGCCGTTCGGAACGGAGGAAGAGGTGCGGGCAGAAGTAAGAAGAATCAAACGATCATTCTTCCGATACGGAAAAACGGGCGTGGTCGGACAATGTTTCCGTGACAAGGGTGCAAAAGACGACAATATCCGCGCCGTTTACGATGAGTGGCGCAATACAATAATGTAAGGAAACTGATATGGACAATGGCTTTCAGATAGGATGTAATTATTGGGCTTCCCATGCCGGATCGTCGATGTGGTCAAACTGGGAACCCGAAACGATTGATGAGGATTTTCGCGCGCTTGTCGAGAATGGGATCAGGGTATTGCGTGTGTTTCCGCTATGGCCGGATTTTCAACCCATAACCGCGCTATATGAAGGTGCTGGAAAACTCCGCGAAATTCGATTCGGCGAGGAGCCTCTTCCGGACGGTGAAACCGGACAATCCGGAGTTTCTGAAATAATGCTGGAACGATTCGCGGAGTTTACTTTTCTGACGAAAAAACATGGTTTGCGGCTAATCATAGGTCTAATCACAGGCTGGATGAGCGGACGGCTTTTTGTTCCCCGCGCGCTGGAAGGCCGGGACATTTTAACCGATCCGCTTAGCGTAAAATATCAAGTTCGTTTTGTCAGATGTTTCGTGAAGCGGTTTAAGAACGATAACCAGATAATCGCGTGGGATTTGGGAAATGAGTGCAACGTCATGCAGAATATTTCGGATCGCGACAGCGCGTGGGTCTGGACATCAGCCATCTCTGACGCAATCCGCTCAATCGACGCGGAACGGCCAATCATTTCCGGAATGCATAGCCTCACCGCCGATGGAATATGGACGATTGAGGATCAGGCGGAAAACACAGACATGCTGACAACGCATCCATATCCGATTTTTACGCCGTATTGCGATCAGGACCCTGTCAATACAATCCGGCCGCTGCTGCACAGCGCGTGCGAATCCGCTTACTATCAGGGAATCGGCGGTAAACCGTGCCTGGTGGAGGAAATCGGGACTATCGGCCCGATGATCGCGAACGAAAAAATAGCAGCCGATTTTGTCAGGGTAACGTTGTTTTCAACGTGGGCCAACGGCTTCCCTGGATACTTGTGGTGGTGCGCAAACGACCAGACGCATTTAACGCAGGCCCCCTATGACTGGTGCGGCTGCGAAAGGGAACTCGGCCTGCTGAGAACGGATCGTTCGCCCAAGCCCGTCCTGGACGAAATAAACCGATTCAGTCGTTTTATTGAGGGATCAGGTCTGAAAGAACTTCCGAAGAAAACAACCGAGGCCGTCTGTATTGTAAGCGAGGGGCAGGATCAATGGGCGGCTGCTTATTCCAGCTACATTCTCGCAAAGCGGGCCGGGTTTGACATCGATTTCCAAACGTCTAGACAGCCTCTGAAAGAAGCCGGGCTTTACTTGTTGCCGTCAATAGCCGGGGATAAGGCAATCAGCCGGCAGCGTTTCGCGGAATTAATGGACAGGGTAAAATTGGGCGCGACGCTATATTTATCAACCGACGGAGGTATTCTGTCGCCGTTTGAGGCGGCTACCGGCGTCCGTGTGACAACGAGGGAGCGGAGAAAATCCCCATCCTTGCTGACACTGAATCCCGAAGACAGGCCTATAAACCTGTCATTTTCTTGTGATTTTAAACTGGCGCTGGAAGCGGTTACAGCGTCCGTAATTGCTGCGGAGTCGGGCGGCAATCCGATTTTGACACGCGTATCGTACGGCAAAGGGATGGTATTCTTCCTCGGCTTTCCGCTGGAGACGATGCTCGCTCGTATGCCGGGTGCGTTCCACAGCAGAGACGCCGAACCGTATGAAGCGATATACCGGATGTTGAACAAGCCCGCTAGGATCGTCCGTTCCGGGAACCCATACATTTGCGTGACTGAACATGCTTTATTAGAAAACGAAAGGTTAACGGTATTGATTAACTATTCGTCGGACGCACAAAACGCTGCATTGAATTTGGAAAGCGACTGGTCGGTGAAAACTGTTTTATACGGCAGTGAGCCGAACAATGGTCTGATTGTGCTTCCTAACTGCGGGGTGGGCGTCTGGTCATTGGAAAAAGCTCACTGATGATGATTATTAAGATGTATCGTTTCGGTGGAGTCAAAAACTAACAGCCGCAAGGGGGTGAGAAAACAAAAAATGAATATTCGTCTGGAGGAGGTGTAATGATCTTACAGGGTGACGGCTATATCCGAACATTTACCGTCACAAATTTGCAGCGTTAGCTTCAGCCAATTTCTATCCATTAATGAGCATTTATATCACAAGGAGGATAATCAAATGTCGAAAAACATTCGGCTTAGAACAACTATTGTTTTTATCCTTGCTATAGTTCTCGCCTTCTCATATCTATCGTTAAGCCCAACAACGGTTTTCGCTGCGAGTTCTATAAATGTAGATCAAAATACGATAAAGCAGGATATTTTAGGTTTTGGCGCATGTCCTTACGGCGAAGCCGTAACCAATCTGGAAAATAATTTTTCAGCGAACGACAGAAACGCATTTTTGGATAAGCTTTTGCAGTCATAATAGAAAAGATACATTTCTTTCACATAGGCTAAACAGTAATCCTCGATAAAGCTCTTGATGATTGGCATTGAACCGAGCAAAACATGCATGCGCTGAACATCGCCGGAAAAAACCAATACGTAAGTGTCATAATCCGTATAGACAACGCTTTCAGATAAAATCGCGTACAAGCGCATACCGTTTTGAGGGCCAAGCTTTATTAAAAGCAAAAACCTTACATAGCCCCATTCATCATACCTTAGAAAACTCTGATAACGCGACGGCGGTGGGATTTGACACCCTACGAACCCTTCGTATAGCCCACTATAGGACGCTTCGCCGCCGCAATAAGGGCATTTCCTGCATTCCACAGAAAAGTTGTGATTATGGAAGCGGGCCTTATCATCCAAACAGTAATTATACAAAGATGTTTGGCAAACAGGACATAATTTATCATCGCTAGAAAACGAGAAGCTTTTGCATTTTGGGCAGAAGAGCGCCTGCCACCCAAGCCCGTCCTCGAAGGAAGGGTATATCACGCCTTCCAAGTTAGGCTCATCTTTATTAAGTATACGCCTCCTGCTATACTGCTCCATCGTTTCTAGCTTTTGTCCGCAGTATTGGCAGTGGTCATACATATAGCTATGGACAAAAGCATGGCATGACGGGCACACACGGCACTCTTTCCGCAGGCCGTCGGTTAAACGCGGGTGCAGTTTAATACGTTTATGGAACACACTATACACGGAACCCCAATAAGCCGCGTTAAAGATAAAATGGCTGAAATTCAGCATCATTTGATGGTTTTCTATATAGCTGCTATACTTCTTCTCCAGCATCCGCCATTTCTTTTTTTCCGCAGCTTCGATTGATATATCGCATAACAGGCTGATTTGCTCAATGGTGAGCTTGTTTCTGATTATATGCAGGACGGGGCTGGGCGCTAAAATTTCAGACGCGAACCAATGGGCCTCCATTTCCAGCGTCCCAACTTGCCTATCAGAAATATTCGTAAAATTCGTTGTCGTTAATTCATAATCGGCCAAGTGTCCTGTTAAGATATGCCCCAGCTCATGACAGATAGACCAGCGTACCCTCATTTCATTCCTAATACGGTCGTCATAGTAGATATAATACACGTCCGATTTCTCTGAGGGCAGGGTGAACGCTTCGAGATGGTCTTTATGCTTTGCCGGGTTAGGCTCCGCCTCGTTTTCCTTGTCGATACGGGCGTTGATTCTGTCGAAATCAAAATGAGGCGGAACAACACCGATATGCTTCTTGTAATCTGTGAACTTAATAAGCTTTATTTTTGGATACTCGGATAAAATATCGTCCAAGTCAACCGGCAATTTATCGGCGCCAATCCTGACGAGCAGCTTATAGGCCAGCTCCGCTACAAGATTATACCTGGGGCTTCTGGGAATCTCTTTTTTCTGCGAAATCTAAAAACATCTCCACCTGATCCACTAGATCATCATAGACTTTGTCCTTAAGAGAATTATTCCTGCCCAGCCTATAAATTATACGTTGCGCCGTCTGCTGTTGTTTTTCCGTCTTCATGTCAGGAAATAGCTTTTCAATAAGGGGCACATCGTTGTCTTCCAACAACCCTGTCAGACGCAGCACTTCGTCATTGGCCATCCCAAGCGCCTTACCCATGGCAACCAGTATCTTTGCCGACGGGTTTACCCTTCTCCCCGTTTCAATCCGGAATACCTCCGTGTCACTGATGCCAGTCATTTCAGCCACCTCACGTACGGATAAACCTTTTGCCAACCTACACTCCTTAAGTGCATTCCCGATTGCGTTCATTACTCTTCCTCCCTGGTTAAGATGCAGGAATAACCTACCCTGACAAGATTGGGTTTTAATTACTTTTCCTGGATATTATTTCTGGTTGAACATCTGTTTGAAAAGTGGTATCCTTATGTCTAATGAGTAGTTAAAATATAAAACTACAGCTAACAGGTACGAAATATTTATTCATTTCATTTTAACATATTTAATGCTTTTTGTCAATGGAATCGAATAATATGACCTATTGGCAGTACGAAACATCTCTCTGTTTTTTATATCATACGTATTGGGAGTGGATGAACAAAATGGGAAGCCCATCAGCTTCACTAAAGAATCTGCTTGCCTTGTGTGACGCCATGTCATTGGACTCGGATTTGCTCTTGTTAAGGGCAAAAGCGTTGCTCAGGCTCTACCGCAGCGTAGCCTCGGTAGTAAAAGAAAAAACAAATTTGACTGTAAGGGAGTCAAGCGTTCTGTACGAAGGCGAAGGTTCATTTTTGGAAGGCATCAAGGCTGGGTTGAGTTATCTTGCCGACTTTGAGCCGGAATCCAAGCGGAAAGACTTTGAGGCGAAGGTTTCCACGCTTTTTGAAACATACTGGGTGATCGAATTGATGAACCAGGCTATCGAACGTGTCCATGGACATTTTGATAATGGCAATAAATATTACTACATACTCTATAATGGCTATTTTGACAAAGATAAGTACTCAAATGATGATTTACAGGATTTGATGGATGTCGCACACAGCACATTCCATAAATATAAACGAGAGGCAACGCTACTTTTTGGTATATACCTCTGGGGCCATGGGATCCCTGAGCTTTATCGCCGTCTGTCCAGACCTGAAGATTTTCGTGATAAAAAAACGGACTAATCACGGACGACAAACGGACTTTCGACAATTATAATGGTTATGCTGGCGATAGTGTAGCCACCGATAAATTTATGATCAGCCACAGTTTACAATTTATTACAATATTGCGACGCCCTGTCATTTGACGGGGCTTTTTTTATGCCCTTCGCCGGACTATCGGCGGGCGCGGCGCGCGCCCGCAAGGGGGACAGGCCCATGCGGCCTTACGATATCCGGGCTCCATAACCTCCGGTTTTGATGGTTTTCCACCACATCAAAACTGGGGGTTATTTTTATGAGAAAAATCAGGGTGCTTTTTAATGACTCAAGGATCAACAAGGCCAATGAGGACGCCATTGCGTACCCAAGCGTCACGGGAACGATTTACATAAGACAGGGCGATATTACTGAGATAGACCCGGCTTTTGCTGAAGAATAT
>Ga0209629_10001179_pt1 | contig 15980 bp, 9 predicted proteins | sample TergutCu122P5_FD_187286 | JGI IMG/M metagenome (GOLD analysis project Ga0209629, IMG submission 187286) | Cubitermes ugandensis P5 segment gut microbial communities from Kakamega Forest, Kenya - Cu122 P5 (SPAdes) (version 2) | ecosystem: Host-associated > Arthropoda: Insects > Digestive system >...
ATTTCACATTCCTCCTGGGACACCCTGTATATATATATATATATATATATATATATATCTGCAACCACTGAACAGACTACAGACCCTCATTTGTTATTTGGAAATTCTACTAAATTTTGTTAATATATTCCAGTTTCATAAACATGGGATAAATTTAGCTGACACAGAAAACGTACATGTGTTTCTGTGTGTAAGTGTGTATCAGATGAAAATTGTTTTGAACAAAATATTGTAGCAGAAAGTGAAGATTATACAGCAGGATTCCTTTAATCCGACATCTGAGAAGTTGGAAATCCTGATAATATGGCACTTGAGGGGAGTAGTCCCAGGATCAAAAGTTTTTCTTTTTATGGCCAAAAAAAAAACCTTTATCAGTGAAACCAGCAGTTCTCAGGGACATATTCAGAAAGGCTTCCAAGAATGTCTGTACATCAACTATTGTGGTATCTCGTGACTTCTTGTCTCCTACACACACTCAAGAAAACACAAAAAAGGACCCTGATGACCCTGAACTAGCAGATGAAAGAGGTATTCAAACGGAATGCACCTCCAATTAATTGTACAGGCCAACTGTAGGAGCATTAACAAAACAAAACAAAACAAAACAAAACAAAAAAAAGGCCCGTAAGAACCAAGGTCAGTATAGATACCTTCTGATAATTCGGAATATTCAATAATTCAGCACTTGACTATATATTAATTACCAACTTGATGCACTGATTATTATTTATTCATAAAATATTATATTCCTCTACATGTTTCGAACCTTAAGTACTCATCTTCAGGAGGATACAATTGTGTACATGCAGCATATGGTACTGACACTCTGTACGAGAGTTCACGGTGGCCTGTCGGTGCACAGCTTGAGACAACTTAAGCTGTGTACCGACAGGCCATCACGAACTCTCGTACAGAGTGACAGTACCATATGCTGCATGTACACAATTGTATCCCTCCTGAAGATGAGCACTTAAGGCTCGAAACATGTAGAGGAATATAATATTTTATGAATAAATAATAATCAGTGCATCAAGTTGGTAACTAATATGTAGTCAATTCATGATGCACGGTCAGAAAAACATCAAGTTAATTCAGCACTTGTCTAGCCCCATGTCATTCAGATTGAAGGAATTTTGCTGTATATTATTTCCACCATTTTTTTTTTTTTTTTTTTTTTGCAAATTAAGTAAAAGACATAAATGCTCCAGAAATGTTACATTTGAAATTCTCATACTGGTGATTATGAAGAGTGCATTTTTATGGAGTGTGACACAGTGTGATAGAAGTTTATCAGAACTACAAAACATTAGTAAATTTATACCAAACTGCACAGCATCACAACTGAGAAAAACAGTACTGTGCATTCCAGAATTTTTAGGTTATGCGTATATTTCAGAATTTATATATTTGGCAGACAACAGTTGTTCTCTGAGCATGTAAAGATTATCTAAGTCTCCTAGTGTCTTTGGTTACTAAGCAATACTTCCTCCCATTTGAATTTTTATATATCATTTACGAAACAGCGATTTGTCTTAACCCACAGATACGCAGTTTTACAAGCAACAGAAAAAACTTGACCGGTCTGCAGTAGACCAAACACTTAAGCATGTTATGTTTTTACAAAAATATGAGAATAAGCAATATTGTGGACACAACATGTTGACAGAATGTGTTTGTAACCCAACTGTCTAGTAATGCAGGAATCTCTGATGAATTGCGTGGGTTACAACAAATTGCCATTTCATGTTTTATAGATGAACATACCTTTAATCAAGATATGGTTGGACCTGCTGCTGCCACCATTGATTGTTAACTTCCAGACTTTGTTTCTTTCAAGATAATTAAAAGCATGGCAGTGAACACACTAGAAATGTTTGAGTATTTATATATTTCCGAACTTCTTACCCCTATTTTTGTTATGTACCAACTTTCTTTATTACAGTGTTTGCTGTTAATAGGTACTTTTCTTAAGAATATATCAGATGTCTGTATTTGTTGGTGAGTTTGGAATAGTGTTTCACAAATACATCTTTAAATTTCATAAGAAGCTTTTGGTGGGGGCTGCTTGTTTCTAAATGGACATGTATAACCACATTATTTAATGAGCAGAACATTGTCTAACTTGTCCCATTTTGTTAAATGTTGAGGCTGTTAGCACATAACGGTTGCTAGACAGTGCTGCTCCTGTGTTGTTGCACTAATCCAATGCACGGCCAGTAGATGTTAATATTTTAGCGTGTAATGGTATCACATTCAGTCCAATTTTTACTTCTAAGTGGAAGTTTTACAATGTTGAGTCAAAGGACTGAATATTATGGGTAAATATAATTGTGTTTTTTTCTCTTTGATGTCACATTGAATGATTCTTGTTAAATGACCAACGTGACGCTCAATTCTTTTGTATGTATTTATTTGTATTTTTAACTCTCTGCATATTTCGAGTACATCGTGCTCAACATCAGGAGAGACAAATTGTGTCAATACAACCTTTGGTAGCTGTCACTCTGTGTCAGTGGCCATGTTGTGTGCAGGCTGGAAGTGAACTTCCGACCTGCACACGACATGGCCACCAACAGCTACCAGAGGTTGTATTGAAACAATTTTTCTCTCCTGATGATTAGCACGATGTGCTCGAAACATGTGGAGAGTTAAAAATATAAATAAATACATAGAAAAGAATTGTACTTCACATTGGTCATTTAACGAGAATCATTCCATGATGCACGGTCAACAAAATATAAAAAATGCCACATTGAATGTTTTTAGTTTATGATAATGCAATTCAGTGACATAATTATATTATCATTTTGGTTTTAAACACAGCTTTTTATGGGAATTTATTTATGATGGCAGTGTACAGTTTTCTGAATTTTAATGTTTCAGGATTGAAGTTGAAATACGAGTATTTATGCCACTGCTGAGAAGCTGTGGTGCAGTTACCTGGCTGGTGTTTAAAAACTTCCTAGTCCCTTCCTAACATCATTTCAACAGATGATAGTGTTGTCGTATTTATTTTTCATGATGTACATTATGTCTTTTTTCAAGGATTACTAGGCAGTTGAGGACATTTGTATTAAACAAGTAGTTCTGCTGTATCTGATTTAATATTGTAGAGTGAGGTGTTGCTAGGCAAGTTGCTACTCTATGTAATGCAGTGTACATGTGACATTTCTTGGTAGTTAAACAAGTCTTATTGCAAAATGGCACTGAACACATATTGTTAATCACATTGTGTAGTGTACTTGCTGTGCCTGCAGTACAGTATTCCAATATTTTGTAATATATTGTTTATGACTCATACAGGGTGTTTCATAATGTTCTCCGTGATTACAAACATTTATAACAAGAAAACCAAAGGACATACCTTAATGGAATTGTTCACAGCCACAGGAAAACTGAAAAAGTTTTTTTTTTTGACAACTAGAGATGTTCGATGTGTGCACCATGGGTGACGTGATACGGCACACATTAATACGATATTCAAGTTGTTGCCACACATGCATCAACTTAGGTTGACGCGTGTGTGGCAACAGTTTTCCTGTGGCTGTGAAAAATTCCATTAAGGTAGATCCTTTGGTTTTCTTGTTATAAATGTTTGTAAGCACGGAGAACATTGTGAAACGCCCTGTATAAGTTGAAAGGTTTGTGACAGGTGTTAAGGAGCATATATTTTACATTTTCCATTGTCCTGTTTTGGTTAAAGGTATGTAGTATTTCCAAAGCCAAGTGAGGTTTAGATTCTAATAGCAGTGACTGAAGTTTCATGTCTTCTGAGATGTGATACCTTGTGATCTGGTAGATTATGTAACAGTGTTTGGAGGAATCTGCTGTCTCCATCATCAGGATAGTACTGTGTGGCATAGTTGTGAATGCATTGTATATTTCTGTCACTCATCGCATCAACCTGTGATGATAGATGAAGAGGTGTCCAAAACATGAGATATGAACACATTCACACAGACAACTGCACTGAATACATGAAGTGCCGGGTGTGGCCATTCTGACTTTGTATTACCTGCTGTAAGGCATCTGAATCCATTGACCTTCTTGACATAATAGAATGAAGTTAATAGGGCTTTGCTCCTTCTAATACAGTGTGTCCCACTCGCTACCGAACCTGGCATTTCTTTAATAATTCTAACACCAATGAAGATATTGCAACGAAATTTGAACAGGAGTACGTTCATTGTGTGAGAAATGAAAAGGAATGTGTCTGTAGTGTGTGTCTGTAGTGCGTCTAATTGTTGCAACACGGAGCAGCGGTCTGCCAGCCAGCCGGGTTCAGTAGCGAGTGGGACACACTGTATAATAGAATGTAGTAAAGTCTCATTTAAAATAGAAATTCCTAAAATTGGGTTATTAGCACCAAACAGTAGTGTTTATGTAGACTTTTCAGGTGTTTAAGATGTACACTTTTAAGGATGGTGTGTAAACTTAAAGACCAATAACATTTTCATTGTTCAAGATTAATTTCACTATCCCATACTGAGACTCTTGTCTCTTGCTTAAATGGGGGCTCGCTCATTATAGAATCATCAAAAGGGGGGCTACAGATGGAAGCGTTGAAAATTACACACACAAATGTACATGTCCCAGTTGGGCCGATGGTGCGAGGTGGAAAGAATACTGCTGTACCTTCTGTTTGGCCACATATTGTATGATTGTAATGGCATGTGCATGTTCCCCAACTGCCTGAACATGAGCATTCTTGCAATACTGATGTTATCACCTCTGTATTAGAATCGTCCCACCATCCCCATAGTACTTGGAGTAAGTACCCGCCTGCTTAAAGATGAAGGCTAATGGTTGCTTACAATATAGCAAATTATACAGTTTGTGAAGACACCATACCCAAGAGTGTAGCTAGATGGGGTGAGTGGTGAGGCCACCCCAGGGCAGCACAGTCCAAGGGACAGAAAAGTTAATATTTTAAATAAAAAAATATATATATATATTTTTTTTCCTGCCCTTAACAAATTTTAAATTATTTAGCTGAGTATAATGAAATAAATAACTTGATTTTATTTAAAAGTTCACATTTACTGTTATTGATGGCCATTACTTGCCCCATGCGTCAAAAACTTCCTGTGCTACAGGCTATACCATCTTTTTCATGCCAAAGATTCTAGTATTTGTAACAGTAACATTTTTTTATGTACTGTCATAAAATTGTTAAATGCACCATTGTAATTGGAGCATGTTGCTTCAGAGAAACAGACAAGACAGTTTGTAGACTCAGAGTGTTACTTGAAACACCAACTTAACGCAAGCATAACAAACCATATTTGAGAAAAAAATAAGTAGAAGAATGATATTAATTTTATATTTTGCATTTTTAATTTTTGAAACAGCTCCTCTAAAGTTCTGAAATGGCAAGTGAAATTTTCCTTTGAAAGTCTAAATGCCATAAGTAGAAGATTTGTTTTCGATTTGCATGGGTTGACTATTTTCACACAGGTATAATTTGGAGTCCATATTCTATGATCGTGGGCCAGGTAGCGTAGTCGGTATAGTGACTGCCTATGGGCTGGATGGTCCGGGGATCGAATCCCGTTGGGGCGAGATTTTCCGCAACTGTCCAGACCGGCCCTGAGGCCCACCCAGCCTCCTGTACAATGGGTACCGGGTCTTTCCCGGGGGTAAGGTGTGGCCAGGGCGTGACGCTGACCCCTCACCTCCTCCTAGTGCCGAGGTCAAAAATAGAGCCTTTGTGGCCTATGAAAGGGTGAAACCTACCTATATTCTATGATCGCTGTTCTGTAATTTTCAGTGATATTACAAAATCTTATAAGTTATAATAAAATTTATAGTGTGTGCTTTTCATTTTGTCTCCTGTATGCAGAAATTAATGCAAGTGTTTGAATTTTGAAGTTCTTATAGTAGTGAGCATCTTGTGGGTTGTGGTGCCCTGTGATTCAACAGATAATTACAAACATTTTCAGTGAAATGTTGGTCTGTCTCTACCAGACCACACAGTGTCACATTACAGAAGACCAAAAACCTTGATTACTGCAAGAATTTTCTGTATTTAACAACTCAAGTTATTGCTGTATAACTTTGCAAATGAACAGTTAATTTCTCTGGCTCTAGCATACTTAAAATTACTGTCTCTCTACATTGGACCCTGCTGAATGTGCAGTTGTATTGATCTCTCTTGTAGAACTTGCTGTACAGTGGATGACATTCTGGTATATTTTGTTTAGCAAAGTCTGTGTCAACGCCTGATAACATTATTATTTTCTGCGCCAGTGGAATCAACAAATTTATTATACTTATTCCTGTCAAATATATGTGCACCCATTTACTAAAGACATGTAGTGTCCATTCCTTTCCATTCCATTACGTGATAACCTGCTACTTTTAAAATGGCTGTTCACAAACCAAAGCATATAGTGGATTACACAGTACCTGTCTCTGTGTAAGTGATTGTATGTACAGTTGTATGATGGTAATAAGTGCAATAAATTTGTTTAATATCACAAAACAGGATGTGTTGCATGTTGAAGTGAAGTATGATCTTCAGTGAGGAAACATTTGGAAGTTTTTACCATAATCTGCTTGAGTGATTAAGTTATTATAATCAAATGTTGGCTCATTTAACCAGTCATGCAGATTTTCTACTGTCACATGTTTCTCCACAAGAGAAACTGCAGCTATCCATGCTGTAGTAATGATATAAAATATAGTTGCTTATGTACTGTGTATAAAAGGTATAATGTACAGTTTCATGGATGTGGAGAAATTAAAAAGTAGACCAAGAGAGAATACATATAATTTTTCACTGTTAATGAACAAGCAGATAAGTGAGTTTGTTGGGCCCTGGTTTATAAGGTGTAGCTATTGTCACAGTGTGGAACAACAGGACAACATAGGCTGGGTTCCTATAGTGTGTATAGCAAGAGAGGTAGTCTACAGTTGCGAATATTAATTGCGTCATATTTCAGATACTTTTTTGAGATGTGTTATTCGTTGTTTTACTTTTTGAGAGTTGGGCTCATTATCTTCTTATCTGTATGAAGGTAGGCTTCTGGTACTTTTGACCATGGTACAACTACATAGTGATTTCCTTGTAGGAGGCCCATAATTAATGATGATTTATTATGTAATAATCATCATTAATTATTACATAATTAATGATGATTAATTATATAATAATTTAGTGATGAAAACAAAAACAAATACTAGCAAGTATTTGAAGGCCAAGTAACAAGGTGTGTTATGTGCCCAATTTCATTTCCATTAAGCAATTAGTGCATGATTTTAATTCAGTGCTCCTTCAAGTGAATCACTGTCTGAAAGCTACTGAGGCTCATAAGCAATAACGCTATTGATTCTCAGAATACTTTGAAAATAAGTTATGAATTCATGATAACTTTATAAATGTAGTACTTGGAATTCAATTTAATTCAAAAGCCACTGTGTGCATCTTGTAAAGTGTATAAAGATTTACCTCTAAATATCATTTTCCATGACAAATATATGTCCTTTTCTTGCTGTAGTTAATAATATTCTGGTGGGTGATTGAAATAGTGGCCATAATGTGTCATTATAATTATTGAACTGTAATTTTGTATAGAAGCAAAGTGAAATAATTATTTTGTTCTTTTGTAAACAAGAGTCCTGGTGGGCAGGATTATGGGGACAGTTTGCTATAAGGACATCAGTGTGTTAGGTGTTGTTCAAAAGTTACATTTTTACCCACATTTTCTCGCTTAATAGTGTGAAAGAACTGTAAATACTAGCTGGAGGGTGTCAGATGTAATTATTTTTGCACTGCACAGTGAGTTTTGTGTTTATACTTACGTCAGTTTTAGATACTGTAATACGGTACTCTGAGTATGCTGTAAGCTGTGGGAATGTTGAACAAAAGCTCTATGTTGTATAACATGGCCTTTGTAATATCTCACATACACATATTGTTTTCAGTGTATTGCACTTACAAATATGGCAAGAGTTATCTATTTTTGTATGCCTGTTGAGGTTGTACTCCTTAATCAAAATGTTTGGAAACTTCCACACTAAATGTGTTGTAATATAAAGGATTTTGTGTATTGATATACCAAATATTCACATAGTATGTGTTTGTGTATATAGTATACTGCAGTGGCTGCAATTCACATAAATGTCAATATATAATAGTGGTTATGTAAATATATCTTAGCAGAAATATTAGAGTGACTGTGTAATTATCCTCACAAAGACTGACTGTTCTTGAATACATGTAAGGGTGGTTGTCATGTATGTTATAAAGGGACATTAGAATCTTCTAAAAATTAAGCTGTTGATATATGTATACTTCTTTGCTGATTATCTAGCATGTGAGAATTCCATTGGTTGTAGTTTCCTGTTTTGTGGTTGACCTAGACTTCCTTTCTCCTTCCTGTGTAGATATCATGAGATTTGGAAGTGTTTAGTGTTAGATTATCATATTGCCCTTGTGCCACGTGTATTGAGGGCGACACTGTTACAAAATGAATTAAATATTATTAATGCTCATAAGCAAAACTGGAAACTGACTGTGCTTGGTGAACATGTTCTTGTGGTGTACATTCTTGACAATTGGTGTTCTCGTGGCCTTTTCCCATGGTTTCAACCTGGACACTAATCACCCTATAGTGTATGAAGATCCACTGAAAGAAACAGGAGGAAGAAACAGCTACTTTGGCTTCTCTGTATTACTTCATTCAGGATTAAACCCTTGGTAAGTTTCACCATTTTGATTGATTTATTTGCAGTGAGAGACTTTGTTGTGTGGCTTATCGTTCACATCCCATCATCATTGGTTCTTCAGGATGCAGAGACGATGAAATAATAAAAGGTAAAATCCTCCATCTATCTTATCTGTCATTAGTTTGTGTCTCTGGTGCTTTATTTTGTTAACTTGAGATACAATGACGCAGCACCATTATAACACCGACTAAGAAACTAACCAAATTATCTATTAGAAATCTACAGCAACAGCTTACTATAACCACAGTCTCTCTGTGTTTAGGGTTCAGATTGGTGCACCTCGTGGTAATGACACCAAGTTATATCCAGGTGTCAGAGAACCAGGTGTGGTGTTCAGATGTCCTATTGCGAAACCATGTAATGCAGTAAAGTTTGATACTGCTGGTAAGTTGGCCACTGAACTAATAATCCTCGTTGCGTATTTGAATATGGAGCACATTGTTGCAGGGAATACATCAGTCTATGTAAGAGAAGCTTTTATATTTATTTATTTATGCAGAGTTTTTCATGACCTAATACTTTAAGTTCAGGAGTTTATTCCTGAGGTAATTCCCAGACATATATGTCAAGCAAATGCTAGTCTGATTAAGAAGGTTACAGATTTGCTATTTACTGAAATGTTAAAATAATTCGGTTTAGTTCTTTATTACTACTGTGCAGACACAACAGACATAAGGTCAGTTACAGAGACAGCATAGGAAATATAAAACAACATCCAATAATAAACTACATATGAAAACACAAAGAGATATTAAGAAGAAATCACATCCAATGTGCTTATTAGATTAAGAAAACTAGCTTATGCCTGCATATATATTTAGCATGGTGCAATTCAGTTAAATTCAGTTGACACATATACAAGAATACAGCACAGTTACATGCCAAAAAAAAAAAAAAACCAGAAACCAGGTGAGGTAAGTGTGAGTGCTGACTCAACAAGCTAATTAATTTCTTTGTTATATAGGATGCATAAACATGTCAGTCTATAACACAACAAATTTCATATACATTAAAATATTATATTGTCAGGGTGACATGTTTTGACCTTCACTGTGTCATCTTCAGGCCCTCAAAGAAAACATCCAAGATTACATAGATTTTTTAAATAAAAATACATTGTGGAATCCCAGATGCTCACAAGATGTGTTATAAAAGTACAGTAGAAATTGTAGAATACATGTGTTTGTGGATATTTGTGTAGCAACTGTAACATTAAAATCTTAAAATAATAAAAATAATTTCTTTGTTACTAACCTGCCCATACAATAGCCAAAAGGCAAGTCAAGGGACAGCACAAACACATAAAGAAAATGCATGAAGTAACTAAACACAAACATAACATATGAAACACAAAGAATTAAAAAAATACAACCACAAAAAAACTTCCCATAACCATAATTAGCATAATTAATTTACTAACTGTTAAATAAAGCAGACTTTACACTGAATATACCAATATCCCTACAGATGTCATAAGCCATCAAAGCACATATAGTGGAAGGCCAGTTGTGACATGTAATATCAATTTTAAACAAAGGAGAATCTCTGAGATTTTGATTTGACACATGAAGGCTGAGAGTTTCCAAAAGGGCAAGGCAACATTTTGAACCACTGGAGATATTAAATAAAAAAAGCATGTCTATGTGCCACTTTTGAACATGTGAGGTATGAAATTTCAAGTAATTTAGGACACTAACATTAGTTATATTTCAAGTGACTGAAGAAATGGCGATGACAGAGTACATGCACAAAGTTCTTATTGGTCTCTTCTGGGTAATTCCCCGGCGTCTGAATTTTATATGCCAACGTTTCGGAACACTGTCCCATCTTCATAGCCAGGTAGGTGTGAAGAATGAACTAGGTTTGAGAAGTGTTGGGGTATTTATAAGGGAAAAGGTTTGGCTTGAAAATAGCCAAACCTTTTCCCGTATAAATACCCTAACATTTCTCAAACCTAGTTCATTCTTCACATCTACTTGCCTATGAAGATGGAACAGACTGAGTGTTCCAAAATGTTGGCATATAAAATTCAGACACCGGGGAATTACCCAGAAGAAAGCATACAACATTCAGAACACGGCGAAAGTTTGAAATCAAGAATTCTTATTGGTCGTTCAGTTTACAGTTCATGTTCAAAATTGCTACCATTAGCCTCAACCATTACATTCCTAAAGAGACCAGCCATGATGGTCCACAGCATTTGCCTTCCAGGTTTCCAGACTAGATTGTTCCAAATTTTTTAATGTTTATGTAAGTACTTTTTTACTTACTGTTATTATTACACTCCAGTAATGAAAAAAACACTTTTCAAGTCTTGAGAATCAAACTAATGTTTATGTGACATTTATGACTGGGAATGACCTTAGGAATAATCTGATAACGTTCAGACTATTCTTACAATAAAAGCCAACAAGATGCACTATTTTTCAACTTTATTTTGGTAAAGAACTCCACATGTTTCGGACAGATGTACTGTCCATCATCAGGAGTCTGAGTACTGTATTCACAGCAACAGGGTGGAACCTAACCTTGCTAGCAGACAGGCAACATAACTAGTATGACAAACACCCATTGACTGTATTCCAAAAGGGAGTTTAATTTCTCTGGTATAAAGTTATTCAACCACCTACCGCTAAATATGAAAAGTCTCTCAAATGAGATAAAATCATTTAAACCTGCTTTAAAAGGTTTTGTAACTTACACTCATTTTATTCAGTGGAGGAGTATTTTAAGCACAGTTATAATTAAGAATCGGGACCTGGGGTAGCGTAGCGGTTAAGGCGCTACTATTTGAACGGTCCAGGGATCGATTCCCGGTGGTGTCAATGGGGATTTTTTTCCATGGTACCCCCGACAGAACCATGTGCCCTGAGGTCAACTCAGCCTCTGAAATGAATACCAGGGATTTCTCCTGGGGTAAAGGTGGCTGGTGATGACCTACCACCCTTGTAGTGCCAAAATGTCAAGAAAATCCAGGGCCTTAACCTACCTGGAACCCCTTGGGCCACTTTGGCCTGTCGCGGGAGACCTTTACCTTTACTTGTAATTAAGAATCATGCTTTCCGAATAAAGATCAATGATAATTGTATTTGTAACTTACTTTTAATAATTTTAAATTTTATAGGAAATAATAAGTGTTTGTATACTTGTAATGCATTTTGATACAAACTATATATATGTTATCATTGCCAAGCAGCGACAAGAATGATTAACGTGTTTCCAATATGTGTAATGTTAGATATATTTAACCTATATGACAATTTCTATATCCTTGTGGTTGTGGTAACCAAATAAATGGATCTACGGAATGTGAAAATAAACTAAACTAAACTAAATCTGTCCGAAACTTGTAAAGTTCTTTACCAAAATGAAGTTGAGAAACAGTGCATCTCGTTGGCTTTATTATAAGAATATATCATGATGCACGGTCATGTGAATGTCAAAAGTTCAGATATTGTGTTATATTTATTGTGTGATCTTGTTAACTGTTGTGCTTTTGTCTCTGAATTTAAAATGTATTAATCTGTTGTGTGAATTGTTAACAGAAAATGAAAAGGAATATGGGAAAGGACACTTGAAATACAAAGAACAAAAAAACACAGCATGGATTGGTGGGGCGATGGACATCCTGGATGAGGAAGGCTTTATTGTTGTGAGTTCAACCAACACGTATAGATATTTGAGTACCAGATTTTTTTTAAACTGTGTACATTACAGGGTCTTCAGCTATGCTTGATGTTTTAGCTCAGTGTCCTTCATGTGACAGTGATGCTACCTGCTCTGACATTACATCCTTTGACTAAAAGATAATGGTCCACATATTTGTTACTGAAGAGTACACAACAGTCTAGTGAAAAAATATCATTGTAGTGCTAACCGAATTTTCGTCTCTAAACCATGATCATAAATATGTTCTTCTAATGTAAATCATATTAATAACTGATCACTGGTTTGTTATACGCGTATATTGTGCTCAGGCCTACAGTTAAAAAGATTTCCCATAGCATGTTTGCAGTAGTGGTTGAGTGCTATAGGGGGTAGGGTGGGGAACTTAACTCCACGCAGCTGAGTCTTCACCTAGTCTAGACATTCCCTGCAATTTTATGGAACCTGGGGATTTATTAACATATTGGCAAGAGCCAACCACCTGTCCCTATCATGAGTCAAGTCAAGCCAATCCATCCTCTCCCTCCCATGTCTTTAAGATCCAGTTTAATATTATCCGTCCACATCCACCTAGGTTTTCCAAGTGGTCTCTTACCATCAAGTGTCCCCACCAAAACTTTGTATGAACCTCTCCTACTCCCTTATGTGCCTTGTGCCGCACCCATCTCATTCTACTTGATTTCTTCACCCAATTAATATCTGGTGTGTCCTACAGATCATAAAGCTCCTCATTATGTAGTCTTCTCCAGTCCCCTATTACCTTATACCTCTTAAGCCTGAATATCTTCCTTAGCACCCTACTGTTGAACACTCTTTGCCTATGTTCCTCCCTCAATATGAGAGACTCATGTAAAACGGAAGGCAAAATTAGTTTCACATCTGTATAAAATAGGCAGAATTATAGTTTGTATATTTTAAACATAATATTTTTGGATAGCAAACTGGAAGGCAGGAGATTCTGCATGAATGATAGCAAGTATTTCCTGAGTTTGGACTGCTGTTGGTTGTTTCATGAATGCAATTTTGATTTGTCAGAGTTCCTCCAAAATATTTTTACTCTTCCATGCTCTCTACAGATTTATTATCTGTCTTCATGTTGTGATAGTATCCTGCATTCTTTTCATGAAAAATAGTATACACTTAGATTTCTGAGCATTGAGAAGTAGACCCATCTCTTTACTAGCAGCTAATAGAGCTTCTGTGTTTTTCTTTATAGTATGTTTTCTTTCACCCCCCAAAATAGTTAACATCATCAGCATAAATAAGAATCTGATGTGTATAATTCAATTTCAACCCCTCTTGGTTTACCTGAACCCCTCCTAATGACATCCTAAAGCAAAGTTGAAAAGCAATAGCACTGAAGCTAAACTAAACTAAAACTTGTTTCATATTATCCTCAATAGCAAATGTGTCAAATGTTTGCCTACACCCACACTCTTAGTATAGGTTGCATTTAGACACATTTTTATTAACCTTACTAATTTCACTGGGATACCAAACGTAGTGAGAATATTATATAAGACATCCCTTCTAATTGAAGTGTATAAATAGCTGGTGCACTGCCTCATTGTATTCCCATTTTTTATCAGATATTTGACAAATGCAGAATATATGATTGACCTGCAAGTGAAAAGCCACATTGATGTCATTAATTAATTAATTAATTAATCTGATTAATTTTGTCTTCATATTGAGTAACCCTTGACAGGAGGATGCTGAATAAAGTTCTGTATGTAGTTGTTAAATGTGATATGTCTCAATAATTACTACAGTCTGTTCTATCATCCTTCTTTTAAATAGGTACCACGACTGATTCCTTCCATTGCTGAGGCAATTCTTCAGTGTCCAAATAGAATTAGTAAGTTCATAGAGCTCTTGAACAAATTACTCTACCTCCTGACTGAATCAGTTCTGTTGGAATTTGATTATTACTCTTGATTTGTATCCTTTTAGGTTTTCAATAGCCATCTCAACCTCAAAGGCACTGGGCTCAAGCACCAGCGGCTCTGCTGTCTGTGTATCAGTCTCCTTAACATCACTGGCCTCTTATACATTCAATAACTGAGCGAAACGATTCCTCCAACTATTCATAATACTGTGGAAATGTGCAAACAGATCAACCTTCTCAAACCTTCTCATCCTTTGCTAGGCTGGTAACCCCTTCTTAAATTCATTGATGCCACTATATAAGTCTATAGTATTCTTGTTATGACTGCTTCAAGTCCATTAATTTTAACTCTCTCTATAACTCCTAAAATTCTATTAGCTTCATGTTTTACCTTGTTCAGATTATCTCCATTACTTTAGTTTGGATCTTGTAAACACTGCAGTTTAGCCTGATTTCTTTGATGTACAAATTGTGCACATTCTTTATCAAACAATGATTTATATGTAAAGTAATACAGAAGAACCAACTAGATGCAACAATGATTTATTGATCTATAAGATCAGCTCAACATGTTTCAGGCAATATTTTGCCCATCATCAGGAGCGTGAGACTGAGATATTTACAGCATATGGTATCCTGCAAAGATGGATATACAGAAAGTTATGTAGTTTCATATGTGATATGTCGTAAGAATTGTTAATATTATAAAGACTGGTAGATGTGTAGTATTGTGTTTAGGTATTGGTGTTTTTATGCTAAATGTATGTGGTTAAATTCAAGTGTGTAATTTTATGTTCTGGGTGAGAGGGTTATTGTGTTGGGGGGGGTACAGTGATTAATAGGTAGGGACTTTTATGTAAAGTTAGTCATATTGGAAAGGTACGTACCTGTTGTTGTGGTGGGTAGGTAGACGGTGAGCAGCAGCGTTGCACTATGTGTACTGTAAAACGGGAGAGACTAGACTTGTTTCTTCAAGTGGTGTGTAGGCGGGGTCAATGGCAAGCCGAAGAAGGGGGTTTTTTCCCCAGCGAATTGCTCGGGGATGAGTTGACCTTCTTGGTGTAGGGTTTGAATGATGTACTGTTCATAGGGTGTTAGCAAGGTTGTGTCTTTGAGGGGCCATACTCAAGCCCCTCAAAGACACAACCTTGCTAACACCCTATGAACAGTACATCACTCAAACCCTCCACCAAGAAGGTCAACTCTTCCCCAAGCAATTCGCTGGGGGAAAAAACCCCCTTCTTCAGCTTGCCACTGACCCCGCCTACACACCACTTGAAGAAACAAGTCTAGTCTCTCCCGTTTTACAGTACACATAGTGCAACGCTGCCGCTCACCATCTACCTACCCACCACAACAACAGGTACGTACCTTTCCAATACGACTAACTTTACATAACAGTCCCTACCTATTAATCACTGTACCCCCCAACACAATAACCCTCTCATCCAGAACATAAAATTACACACTTGAATTTAACCACATACATTTAGCATACAAACACCAATACCTAAACACAATACTACACATCTACCAGTCTTTATAATATTAACAATTCTTGTGACATATCACATATGAAACTACATAACTTTCTGTATATCCATCTTTGCAGGATACCATATGCTGTAAATATCTCAGTCTCACACTCCTGATGATGGGCAAAATATTGCCCAAAACATATTGAGCTGATCTTATA
>Ga0209629_10001180_pt1 | contig 15975 bp, 12 predicted proteins | sample TergutCu122P5_FD_187286 | JGI IMG/M metagenome (GOLD analysis project Ga0209629, IMG submission 187286) | Cubitermes ugandensis P5 segment gut microbial communities from Kakamega Forest, Kenya - Cu122 P5 (SPAdes) (version 2) | ecosystem: Host-associated > Arthropoda: Insects > Digestive system...
CCTTACCGAATTGCTGATGCTGGCTTATTATCAGGAAGAAGGTGATCACATCATGGGGAGAGGTAGACCGAAATTGCCGGGCTGCGCCAGCGCCGATACACCTAATTCCTCTGCACGGCGCAATACCATCTTCATGGCGGTACGTTTCGGTAATGTACTAGGTTCGTCTGGATCGGTAATCCCTCTTTTCAAACGGCAAATCGAAGAAGGAGGGCCGGTTACCGTCACCCATCCGGAAATCACGCGGTATTTCATGTCGATCGAGGAAGCCGCGCAACTCGTTTTACAGGCCGGAGCCATGGGAAAAGGCGGCGAAATATTTTTGTTGAAGATGGGTAAACCAGTCAAAATAGCGGAACTGGCCCGTGATTTGATTAGGTTGATGGGCAAAGAACCGGAAACGGATATTCCCATTGTCTATTCCGGCTTGCGGCCGGGTGAAAAATTGTATGAAGAGTTGATTACCGAAGGCGAAGGCATTGTGCCCACCCTCCATGAAAAGATTATGGTATTGAAAGGTGATCATGGTAAACCGTACCATGAGATGCAAACTTCACTCAGCGCTCTGGCCAGCGCCGCTAAAAATCACAACGCGGCGGAGATCAAAAAAATTCTGCAAAAATTGATTCCGGAATATACGCCGGACGAGGAAGCCGTTCCGGTAATTGATTTCAGGCAACCGGAAACGGATGGTGTGGTTTAAGCAATGGATGGCTTGGCTTTAAGAGACCAGGAGATGCGTTGATAAATGGGCATGGACATCGAGGCGATCGCAACATTGACCGGCCTGAGCGAGGAAGACATTAAGCAATTGTAACGATTCAATATAAAATGTCTGAAAAAATAATTGATTTGCCTAGAATTTTAGATAGGCGGGGAAATCTTTCATTTATTGAAAGCGAAAACCATATCCCTTTCAAAATAGAGCGTTGCCATTGGATATACGATGTGCCGGGTGGAGAAAAGCGCGGCGGACACGCCTATAAAAAGAATGAAGAGTTTATCGTCGCCCTGTCGGGAAGCTTTGATGTCATTGTCAATGATGGCGCGGCGGAAAAAGTGTATCACCTGAACCGTTCTTATTATGGACTTTATCTTCCGGCAATGAATTGGCGACAAATGGAAAATTTTTCCACCAATTCATTGGCCTTGGTGCTTTCGTCAATGAAATACGATGCGGAAGATTATATAAGAGAATTGCCGTTGCTTAAGCGGATGAAAAAATGAAGAAGACCATGGTATATGACTGTTCCATAATAGAAATGCCGCGAGTAGAAAATGAAGCAGGGAATATAACCCCTGTTCAAGGGTCTGAAAATTTGCCTTTTGATGTGGAGCGTGTATTTTATCTCTATGATATTCCGGGTGGCGAAGCTCGTGGAGCACACGCTCACAAAGAGTGCCATCAATTTTTGATCGCCGCGAGTGGAAGTTTTGAAGTGGCATTAGACGATGGCAAAAATAAAAGGACAGTTATGTTGAATCGTCCTTATTTTGGCTTGCACATTCCACCAGGTATGTGGGCAGCCGAACAAGGTTTTTCGTCCGGATCCATTTGTTTGGTTTTGACTTCGCACAAATATGATGAAGCCGATTATATAAGAGATTACGAGGAATACTTGAAATATAAAAAATGAATATATTAGAAATTACACCAAAAGAATATCAAGAAATATTTTCTAATCCCTATCATATTTTTAATTCAGCAATTTTCAATGAATTAAATAAATATAAATGTGACAGTGTTCATTATTTAATATTTCGGGATTCAAAAATACGATTAGGCTTAATTATCGGGAAAAAAGAGAATATCGTCTTTTCCCCATTTTCCGCTCCTTTTGGTTGCTTTTCGTTTCTAAGTGAACAAATTGATGTAGATAAGATAGAAGAATCGCTATTGGCTTTAGACATTTATTTAAAAGAAAAAAAAATAAGTAATATAAAATTTGTTCTCCCCCCATTTTGTTATAGTGCTTCATTTTTATCAAAGCTGGTAAATTCTTTAAGTAGAAATAATTATAAAATATCGCATATCGACTTAAATCATATTTTCAAGACATCTTTTTTTAATGAAAAATACAAGGAAAATATTTACCGTAATGCTCGAAAAAATTTAAACATAGCATTTAAACAAGATTTTGTTTTTGCAAAAACAGATAATATAGATTTGGTTTATAATATTATCTCAAAAAACAGAGAGTTACGAGGTTTCCCGTTGCGAATGACATTAGAACAAATTAAAGAAACAATTAAAATAATAAAATATGATAGCTTTGTCGTAAAATTAAACGAAGATTATGTTGCCTCCGCATTGGTTTATTATGTAGCATATAATATTGTTCAAGTAATTTATTGGGGAGATATTCCGGAGTTTTCATCGATGAAAACGATGAACTTTTTATCATACAAGGTGTTTGAATATTATAAAAATACAGGTATTGAGATTATAGATATTGGACCTTCAACCGAAAATGGATTTCCCAATTATGGCTTATGTTATTTTAAGGAATCAATCGGTTGTTCTGTCGAAAACAAATTTACTTTTTGGAAAAGAATATTAAATATTGAATTTATAGAATACTCGAAAGTGTTTTTGAAGAAATCGTGGGAATGGCTAAACGACAAAGAAATTAAAGAATTAACTATGACTCCTGATTTTACAAAAGAACAACAAGAACAATTTTTCAGTTCATTATCCCGAAGGGAAAATTACTTTATTAAAGGAATAACTTATAACTCCCTTCCTATCGGTGCTTGCGGACTGAAAAATATCACAGAGAAAGATGGTGAATATTGGGGGTATATAGGAGAAAAAAAATATTGGGGGCAAGGCATTGGAAAAGAAATTGTCAAATATATTGTTGAAATTTCAAAAGAAAAATATTTGGAAAGTGTTTATTTGAAGGTATCAGTTAGCAATGTCAGAGCAAAAAGACTTTATGAAAAAATTGGATTTAAAATTGATAATCAACAAGATAATGTAATAATTATGAGATTGAATTTATGATAAAATTCCTTGATTTACAAAAAATAAACGCCCAATATGCCGAGGAACTCAAACAGGCGGCAGCGGAGGTCATTGACAGTGGCTGGTTTTTGTTGGGTGAAAGAGTAAAGGCTTTTGAACAACAATATTCCGATTATATTGGAGCAAAGCATACAATTGCTTGCGCCAATGGTTTAGATGCCTTGCGCCTAATTTTTAAAGCCTATATAGAATTAGGCATTATGCAAGAGGGCGATGAAGTGATTGTACCGGCGAATACCTATATCGCCAGCATTCTCGCCATCACTGATAATCGTTTGCAGCCTGTTTTGGTGGAACCGGATATGCAAACGTATAATCTAGATATTTCGCTGATAGAACAGCATATTACTCCCAAAACAAAAGCCATAATGGTTGTGCATTTGTATGGTAGAACCTGTTGGTCGGAACAGTTGGAAACGATCGCGGGAAAATACAACCTCAAAATAGTGGAAGACAACGCGCAAGCAGCGGGCGCCTGTTTTCATTTCGCAAACCGAACGAAAAAACGCACCGGGAATTTAGGCGATAGCGCCGGGCACAGTTTTTATCCAGGTAAAAATTTAGGCGCTTTAGGCGATAGCGGCGCGGTTACAACAAACGATGATGAGTTAGCTGCCGCCCTTCGCGCTATCGCCAACTACGGCTCGGCGCAAAAATATGTGAATAAATACCAGGGGTTAAACAGCCGCATGGATGAAATGCAGGCCGCTTTTCTTTCGGTAAAATTGAAGTATTTAAATGCCGAAAACAAGATCAGACAAGAAATCGCGAACTATTACTTAGCAAATATCGAGAATGAAAAAATCATTTTACCAACAAGGGCAAGCCATGAGGATTCGCACAGTTGGCATTTATTTGTAATTCGCACACAAGAACGGGATAAATTGCAAACCTATTTAACCAAAAACGGCATTCAGACTTTGATTCACTACCCTATCCCACCTCATAAACAAGAATGTTATAAAGAATGGAATAGTCAACCGTATCCAATTACCGAGCAAATCCATAACGAAGTGCTGAGTCTGCCGATCAGTCCGGTAATGACGGAAGAAGAAGTGAAAAAAATAGTAAAAATCATTAATTCATTTTAGAAAGTGCAGCAACAGTCTTCTTCATACCGCCAAATATTTAAGGCCACCAGTCTATTCGGTGGCGTTCAAATATTTATTATTTTGATTAGTATTATCCGGTCAAAATTCATTGCCGTGCTGTTGGGACCAGCAGGTATGGGCATTGCCGGTTTATTGACTGCCACCACCGGCATGATAACAGGGCTAACCAATTTTGGATTAGGAACAAGCGCGGTCAGAAATGTGGCCGAGGCAAATGCTCAGGACGATAGGCAAAAAATAAGCATTGTAGTTACCACACTTCGTCGATGGGTCTGGATTACCGGTTCTCTGGGCGCTTTCGTTACGCTCATTCTTGCACCGTGGCTTAGTGAGTTAATTTTTGGCAACAAAGACTATACGTATGCATTCATGTTCTTATCGCTTACTTTGCTGTTTTCGCAATTAAGCGCCGGACAAAATGTCATACTGCAAGGCACGCGAGAACTGCGATACTTGGCAAGGTCCAATGTCCTTGGCGCCTTATTGGGTTTGGTTATTACCGTACCTCTTTATTATTATTTCGGATTACAAGGTATCGTTCCAGCGCTTGTCATCGCATCCATTGTAACCCTTTCTTTGTCTTGGTATTTTGCCCGAAAAGTAGTGGTCGACAAAACACGACTTACATTTAAAGAAACTTGGCAAGAAGGCAAAAGTATGTTGTCAATGGGCATTATGCTGAGTTTAAGCGGATTGATAACCTTAGCCGCATCTTATTTACTACAGCTCTATATTGGGCGAACGGGCGGGGTGGAAGATGTTGGCTTGTATAACGCTGGCTTTGCCATTATCGGCACTTATGTCGGATTGGTTTTTACCGCTATGAGTACAGATTACTACCCTCGCTTATCGGGCGTAGCGCATAGCAATCAATTGGCAAAAGAAATCATTAATCAACAAGCGGAAATCGCCATACTGATATTAGCCCCAATTTTAATGACTTTTTTTGTTTTCATTCATTGGGGCGTACAATTGCTTTATTCCAGTCGGTTCATTTCCATCAATGGAATGATTCAGTGGGCGGCACTGGGAATGTTTTTTAAAGCTGCCAGTTGGGCTATCGCTTTTCTTTTTTTAGCAAAAGGAGCATCCAGAGTTTTTTTTGTGAATGAATCAGTAGCAAACGCTTATGTATTGATCCTCAATATTATTGGCTATAAACATTGGGGATTGGATGGCTTGGGTATTTCATTTCTTCTTGGTTATTTAATATATTTATCTCAAGTGTTTTTGATTTGTAATAGAAAATATATGTTCAATTTTAATAAAGATTTTACTATAATATTTTTCGCACAATTGACGTGCGCTGTCATTTGTTTTTGTGTGGTAAAATTTGTTTCTAATCCTTATCAATATATTGCCGGAAGTGTTTTAATTATTCTATCTGCGGTATATTCTTTTAATGAATTGGATAAGAGATTAGAATTTAGAAGAGTAATTTTAAAATTGAAAAGATAATGAAAAACAGAAATAATTGATCTTGAGATATTGATTTTGAGATAATACACGACATATTTGCAGACATGAGGTAAATTTCTAATGAAAATATTATTACTAGGTGAATACAGCGCCTTACATAAAAATCTGAAAGAAGGCCTTCAGCAGCTTGGCCATGATGTGGTGATCGCTTCGACTGGTGATGGATGGAAAAAAATCGAACCAGACATCGATTTATTGTATCATGGTAGATTGAAAAAAATAATGAGAAGAATTTACCCTTTGAGCAAAATTAAATATATGTCTGGTTTTGATGTAGCGCAGCTGATTAATCCATTCGTGTTTTACGGAAAATTTTATCCTTCACGGTATTTCATAGAGCAAATAGCGAAACAAAATAATCGATTATTCATGCTTGCGGCCGGAGATGATGCGTATTTTTGGAAATATTCATCCAAAGTGTTACGATACAGCGCTTTCGACGATTTTTTAAAATACGATTTGAAATCTCCTGAATATTACATGCAAAAAAACAAGGCATTTGAGTTTAATGATTATGTTATTAGTCGGATTGTTGGAATAATTCCAGTCATGTATGAATACGAAGTTGCCTATCAATATCACCCGAAGCGACGGCCTACGATTCCTATTCCAATGAATACGGAAAAGATAGACTATATCCCCAATGTGCCCCAAAAAAAACTGGTCGTTTCCCATGGGCTTAATCGATATGGAACTAAGGGAACTCGGTACGTCGAAGCTGCGTTTGAGATATTGCGTCATAAATATCCCAATGACTTGGAATTAATTATTTCAGAGAAAATGCCATTGGATCAATATCTTGCGTTGATGAGACGAACCAATATAGTGATAGATCAAACATCAAGCTATTCGTGTGGGGTTAATGCTATCTACGCACTGGCTATGGGTAAAGTGGTATTAGGCGGTGCCGAACCGGAATCATTACGGTCTTTGGGGGTATCAAGGTCTCCGGTAATTAATATCTTGCCCTCGTCAGAAAGTATTGTTGAAAAAATCAAAATGCTGTTGGAACGCAAAGGTGAGATTGAGCACATAGGACATGAATCTCGTGCGTTCTGCGAAAAAGTTCATGGACACATTTCTGTTGCAAAACGTTTTATTGAGGCATGGAACAAAGACTGGTAATTTCCTTTACGTAATGCGATGCAATTGTGTTCGTCATTTCAAGTGGGACCGTAAATTGAACTGTGTCAAAGCAAAGCATAATTTTTTTGTGCGCGACCCTTGTCGCTGCTGGGATGAACTTCCACCAGTTTCTTGAGTTTCTGGAGAAGTTCTCTCTTTTTTATCCTTGGCCTCTCTCGAGCAAAGAACCCAATCAAGGATAACATGGCAGTGATTCAGCTCCCGGCCCACGCCGCCGTCCGCTAGTGGTCCAAACAAATACTAAAATGATCAACATTCAAACCAGTACTGTATTTTTTTTGGAATCGGCTGAATGACTTCACAAAACAAAAAGCACATCGCTCTCTTCATACCATCCTTGCGAGGGGGAGGCGCGGAAAGAGTCACTTACATACTCGCTAATGGTATTGCGAAAAAAGGCTGGTGCGTTGATCTCGTGTTAGCCAAGGCAAGAGGCGTATATTTGAGCGATGTAAATCCACAGGTGCGAATAGTTGACCTTAACGCTTCCCGAACGATCTTCACTTTACCAAGACTTGTCCGCTATCTACAGAAGGAAAAACCTGATCATTTACTTTCCGCTTTAAACCATGCCAACGTTATCGCTCTCGTCGCTCGTTTGCTATCACCGCGTCCCATACAGGTCTCAGTTGTTGAGCATAACACCCTTTCCAAAGCACAGCCCACCAACCTGAGAGGGAAATTGACCCCCTTTTTAATGCGTCTGTGCTATCCATTTGCCGACAATATTATCGCAGTTTCGCAAAGTGCCGCCGATGATCTCGCGATAGCCCTTGGTTTACCCAGGAAAAAAATCCAAGCAATATATAATCCGATTTTTGATGATACTTTGTTAGAAAAAAGCAATGAAGAGGTTAACGAACCTTTACTTCTTGACCATAGTACGCCAAAAATATTAGCGGTTGGCCGATTGACCAAACAAAAGGATTATCAGACCTTATTAAAGGCCTTCCAAATCCTACGAAATAAACAGCAAGCGACATTGATAATCCTTGGCGATGGAGAATTGCGCGACGAGTTGGAAGCCATGGTAAAGGTCATGGAATTACAGGATGATGTTCATATGCCAGGCTTTGTATCGAACCCCTATAAATGGATGAAAAATTGTGATATTTTTGTATTGTCTTCCTTATGGGAAGGGTTACCAACCGTCCTTGTTGAGGCCATGGCCTGCGGTATTCCTGTGGTAAGTACCAACTGCGAGAGCGGGCCAGCGGAGATATTGGAAAATGGTAAGTATGGTAAGTTGGTGCCGGTTGGTGATTATCAAGCGCTGACAGAGGCAATGGAGCAAGTGCTTGCCCAAAGAAGAACCGACTACTTGGATTATTTGAAGGGGAAATTTTCTCAGGAAAAAATTGTGGAAGAGTACTGCAAATTATTTACGCAGGAACTGTAAACAGAGCTACATCAGTAAGAAATTGCGATCTTGAGCAATGATGAAGGTTATATGAACGATTTGTTGATGATCAGGCAGTCGACAATCCAATTGATGGTGGTTTCGGCGCTTGCTTTCATTTATGCCATGACGCTTGCCGGTCTGCCGCTCGATGCCTTCGTGGATCGAGTGGGCTACCTCGAGTATGCACAAACCTCCCGTGTGATAATGGATAGATATGCATCACAAGGATTGGGTGTGCTGCTAGTTAATGAGCCGGTTTGGCTGATTCTGAATATTTTTCTTTTAAATTTCTTAGAACCTGAGAATCTTATAAGAGCGCTGATTTTTGCATCCGCATTCATTGTTGCTTTTTTAACGCTTAGATCCGCGCGCGGTTTAATGGCATTGATTCTATTGACAGCTTTTCTTTTGTTGCCGCAAGTGGCAAAGAATCATATTAATCATATACGCCAAGGAGTGGCGGTTGCTGTTTTTCTGTTGGGTTGGTTTGAGAGTAGAAAAAATGTACGCTGGTTACTGCTTCTGATAACACCATTTATTCATTCTTCTTTTTTCTTTGTCATTTTTCTTTATATATTGAGCGAGACAACCCGTCTGCTCAATCTCTCGGCCAAAGCGCGCTTATTATTGTATGTTGGCGTGTGTCTTGTCATTTCAATTATAGGCTTGTCCGTAGCCGAATTGCTTGGTGCGCGACAAGCTGCTGAGGCCGAGACGGTTGCAAGTGGGGCGGTTAGTGGCCTCGGCTTCGTTTTTTGGTTGTGCATAGCGGCGGTTCTCTATTTGCAGGGTAGGGATTTTTTGCTAAAAAATGACTTTTCTTTATTGATTGTTGTTTTTTATCTTTCTAGTTATTTTCTATTTCCTTTTTCGGCGCGTATATTTGAGGACGGCATTCTCGTGGTATTGTTCGCTTGCCTCGGACTTACAAGCTATCGCAAGTTGGCGTTCTACCTGCTCTTTGCCTTCTACTTTTTGTCACAGTGGTACTTACGCTGGAATTTACCAGGGTTAGGCTGGGGGATTGAAAACTTTCGGTAAGGGGCTTTGACGTGAAATTTTTGAAGAGTCCGATTTCTCTTATTTCATTACTATTTTTGTTGTTGGCAATATATGCTGGCGCGAACGCCCAACAAGGCAAGCGCAGTTGGGATATCATAATTTTGCCGGCATCGCTTAATCGGGCGGGAGTAATTTCGCTCGTCGGCGGTCATGTTCAGATATTACCATTAGTAATTCAAATTAGCCAAGAGGAACAGTCTCGCGCTGATAGCCATGAGTTGACGCTAACGCTCGATCTTTCTGAGCAAATAAATGTTGTGGAAAGCCAAGGCCTTTATGATATTTTGTCTGCCTCCAATGAAAAGAAGAGCGGCAGGAGTATTTTTTCCTATAAAATCAGAATTACCAATGAAAACTTAATTGGCACAGTTGGATCCAAAGTACTGTCCGAATGGAAAACTCAGTCGTTTTTTGTAAAAACCCCTGAAAAACTTGATGCCGGGCAGGCGTATATTAAGATTGGCCTTGCCGACGGTGAAAATGCTATCGAAAAGAAATGGCCGCTTGAACTTTCCGCATTGCGACCACCTGCCCAAAAACCAACACGTACCGTGATCGGCTTGTGGGATTACGACCTGAATCGTGCCAAAATCGCAAGTGGTGGTATAGCCAGCTTGCTCGCTGATACCGGGGTTAATTTTATTGAAAAGGGCGATGGTATTTTTGCCGATGCGATGAAGGCAAAAGGGATAACGCTAGGTGGATATATCCACCATAGCGCCTTTTATCAGGCCAATTTTTCAGATATAGCCGCTGACGGTAAGCTACTGACAGAAAGCTACCCCTGTCCACAAGACGTCAATGTTTTACCGGTGGATGCGAAGATTCCTGGGGAAGAAGCGTTAGTCAAAGGTGTCTCACCTGATGGTATAGCCACCATTGACTATGAACCAACGGGCTTTATGGGTTTTTGTGATGCGGCCATTCAATCTTTCCAGGGGCACAATAACGTCAGCGCAACGGATTTTGCCTATTTACGCAGCCAGTTGGCTAAGTATTCCTACCAAGCTTTCCAGTTGAAAGATCCTCAGTTTACTCGCCTTTACAGTCAGTGGCGGGCCTTCCGCTCGCAGCAGACAGCGGATTACGTCGGCAGGCTGCGCCAGTCGCTGCGGCGCCACCAAGCTGACGCTCGCCTCGCCGTAACCATGCTCAGCAGTTATGCGGATGACTCTCCACAGACGGCGGCGGTCGGAGCCAACAATGCGGCCATGGCACGGTCCGCCGACATTGTCATGCCGCAGCTTTACATGGGCTATGGCGGAGCGGCAGTCCGTACGGTGATGAACTGGTCTACAGGATGGCGAGAGGCGCTGGATGCACAAAAGCTACCGACACAGCTTTGGCCAGTGTTGTTAGTTCGTTATGCAGGGGCCTCCCCTGCTAACTCACCTGAGCGTGTCCGCCAGCAAATGCTTGCCAGCCTGGCCTCGGGAGCCAATGGGATAATGTTGTATTACCCCTCAAATATGGATGCGTTTTATTGGCTTATGCTGGCTCGCACAACGGAGGATATTGCAAACTATGAGGATTTTTATCAGGGCGGGCGGCGCGTTGATACGCAATTTGTCCCATTGAATATGCCAAGCAGGAGCGAGGATGTGAATATGTGGCCTGGGTTTGTAGTCAAGATAAAAAACCCAGACTGGGCATATACTGCGCATGAACATAATGGCGATGTTTTGTTGACGCTATTCAATCTGAAAGAGCAGGGTAATATCACGTTCTCATTTTCGTTGCCTGCGGGCATGAAAGCTGTCTCTATTAAGGGGGCAAAATCCAGTAATCAAGGCGTGTGGGAGGTTGCCGAACAAGAGGTAGGCTTTATTCTTTTAAAAAAGGATGCCCCCTGATTACCTTTCTTTGGCATCGTCTTGCCAACTCCCCATGCTCATAACCCATATCATTACTGGCCTCAATGACGGCGGCGCCGAAGCCGTTTTGCACCGCCTGTGCCGGCATAATGCGGCGAGGAATGTTCATGTCGTCATTTCTCTAATGGATGAGGGCAAATATGGCCCTTTGCTGGCAACCGCCGGCGTACAGGTCCATTGTTTGCGGATGCCACCAGGCAAAGTCCGTTTCAAGGCATTTTTCACGTTGCTTGCGCTATTGCGACAATTGCGGCCGGATGTGGTACAATGCTGGATGTATCACGCCAATCTGTTTGGCGGCATAGCGGCGAGGTGCGCGGGAAGCAAAAAAATATTCTGGGGTATTCATCATAGCGCTTTAGAACCAGCGGATTCAAAACGCTCCACGCGCATCGTCTCGCGGCTCTGCGCTTTTTGTTCTGGATTTATTCCAAAAAAAATCATTTTCTGCTCCACTCAATCCACCAGCATACATGCGAATTATGGCTACGATGCCAAGATATTTGCCGTCATCCCTAACGGATACGACATTCAGGAATTCAGTCCCGATGATGAAGCGGGAAAGCGCCTTCGTCATCAATTAGGCATCGGCGACAAAACATTCGTCATCGGCATGGTCGCCCGTTTTCACCCGATGAAAGACCATGGTAATTTATTGAGGGCTCTGGCCATAGCACGAAAATCGTTGGATGACTTTCATTGTCTGCTGGTTGGCACGGGAATCACTGCTGAAAACGGCACACTGAATGCGCTGATTGAACAATTTGACCTGCAAAAGCACATATCACTGTTAGGTAGAAGGAATGATATTCCCACTATCATGAATGCAGTCGATATATATAGCAGTAGTAGTAGTGGAGAGGCTTTTCCCAACGTTTTGGCCGAAGCCATGGCCTGTGGCACGCCATGTGTGACCACTGATGTCGGCGACTCGGCTTTTATTGTCGCTGACGGTGGCTGGGTTGTTCCAGCCAAAGATGCGGCGGCGCTGGCGCAAGCGATACTCACCGCTCATGCCGAAGCGCAAAATTCCACTCTCTGGAATATAAGAAAACAAAGAGCCCGAGAGATAATTGTTGAGCACTTTACCATCGAAAAAATGGTGGGTGCCTATGTGGCTGTTTGGTCATGATGATGGTTTATTTTACGTTCACTTACGGTTGACCGCGCTATCTCGGCAAGTGCGGTGTTTCCACCCCGATTGAAATAGATACAACAAGTGCTTCATGCGCATTTTGATTATCGGCGCTCTGCCGCAATCGTTAGAAATTTTTCGTGGGCCGTTATTGCGGGCAATGGTGGCTCGGGGGCATCAGGTCTGGGCCTGTGCCCATGGCGAAGATCAACACATCAGCGATTTCTGCGCCAGTATTGACGTATGTTACCAACCCATCAGCATTCACCGGGCGGGATTGAACCCGTGGAGGGATTTCCAGACGGTACGGCAATTGTCTGCGATCATCAAAAGCATAAAAGCCGATATTGTCTTTAGCTATACAATTAAACCAGTGATTTACGGCGGCATTGCGGCCCGCCTGTGTTCCGTGCCCGCTATCTATTCCATGATCTCCGGATTGGGCCACGCTTTTATACCTGTGGACAGTTTACAACATCTGGCAGTGCGAAAAATCGCGCAATCCCTTTATCGCTTCAGCCTGGGTTTCAGCGCTAAGGTATTCTTTCAGAACCCCGATGATATTGATGATTTTCTCGCCATGGGCCTGGTTGACCACGGCAAAATCCGACAAATCAATGGCACCGGTGTCGATTTGGCACATTACGCGGTGGCGCCACTGCCCCAGCGTTGCGTTTTCATCATGATAGCCCGTCTGCTCGGTGAAAAAGGGGTGCGGGAATATATCGAGGCGGCCCGCATCCTGAAAGCGAGATATCCGGATGCCGAATGGCTCTTGGTCGGCGACGCTGATCTCAATCCGGATTCACTTTCCGCAAGCGAAATAGAACGACTGAAACAGAACGGCACCGTGCGCTATCTTGGCTACTGCCCCGACATCCGTCCCGCCATGACCATGGCCTCCGTCTGTGTTTTGCCTTCTTATTACCGGGAAGGAATTCCCCGGACGATACAAGAAGCCATGGCCATGGGCCGGGCAGTGATCGTGACTAATGCCCCCGGTTGCCGCGAAACGGTACGGCTTCTGCCAGGTGAAGTTTTGGATAAAAATTCCCCCTCTGTCATCACCGGTGAAAACGGCTTTCTCGTGCCAGTGAAAAATGTGGAAAAACTGTGCCAAGCCATGGAACGCTGCCTCACCGACTCCTCCCTGCGCGCCGCCATGGGTGCGGCCTCACGCCGCTATGCCGAGGAGCGGTTTGATGTGCATAAAGTCAATGAAGTGCTGCTGGCGGAAATGGGGCTGTGATGTACACAAGTCACGTCATTTCTTGTATAAATAGGGACAACAAACACCATGCGCTACTTCAAGGTTTCCGGCCTATACAATTATCCTGATAATTGTATAGGCGAAGCAGCCAAGCGACTGAAGGGCGTCAAGTGGTTCGTTGACACGAATGATGTACATCCACACGGCTAGGTAGAGTGGAAAAATAAAATAGATACAACAGGTGCCAAATGCGCATTCTGGTTATCGGTGCTTTGCCACAATCGTTAGAAATTTTTCGTGGCCCGTTGCTGCGGGCGATGGTGGTCCGGGGGCACCAGGTTTGGGCCTGCGCCCATGGCGAAGATCAACACATCAGCGATTTTTGCGCCAGTATTGGCATAAGTTACCAACCCATTACTATTCAACGGGCCGGATTGAATCCCTGGCGAGATTTTCAAACGGTGCGGCAATTCTGCGCGCTGATCAAAACCATCAAACCCGATATTGTCTTCGCCTATACGATCAAACCGGTGATTTACGGCGGCATTGCGGCCCGCCTGCGCTCAGTGCCCCGCATCTATGCCATGATCGAAGGATTAGGCCACGCTTTTATGCCAACAAGCAGTTTGCCCCGTCTAGTCGTGCGTAAAATTGCGCAATTTCTCTATCGCTTCAGCCTGCATTTCAGTGCTAAGGTGTTTTTTCTCAATCCCGACGATATTAACGATTTTATCGCCCTGGGCCTGGTTGATCGCGACAAAATCAGACAGATCAACGGCACCGGTGTCGATTTGGCGTATTACGCGGTGGCTCCGCTGCCCCAGAGTTGCGTTTTCATCATGATAGCCCGCCTGCTCGGCGAAAAGGGCGTGCGGGAATATATCGAGGCGGCCCACATCCTGAAAACCAGGCATCCAGAGGCCGAGTGGCTCTTGGTCGGCGACGCCGATGTCAACCCGGATTCGCTTTCCGCAAGCGAAATAGAACGACTGAAACAAGACGGCGCCGTCCGCTATCTTGGCTATTCCCCCGACATCCGTCCCGTGATGGCCATGGCCTCAGTCTGCGTGCTGCCCTCTTATCGGGAAGGAGTACCACGAACAATTCAGGAAGCGATGGCCATCGGCCGAGCGGTGATCGTGACCAATGCGCCGGGTTGCCGCGAAACGGTACGGCTTCTGCCAGGTGAAGTTTTGGATAAAAATTCCACCGAAGTCACTATCGGTGAAAATGGTTTTCTCGTGCCGGTAAAAAATGTGGAAAAACTTTGCCAAGCCATGGAACGCTGCCTCGCCGACTCCTCCCTGCGCGCCGCCATGGGCGCGGCCTCGCGCCGCTACGCCGAGGAGCGTTTTGATGTGCAGAAAGTCAACGAGGTACTGCTGGCGGAAATGGGGCTGTGATGTACAAACATTATGGCGATTTTCAAAAAGTCATATGATATAAATGATTATTTTACGCAAAAGACATTGTATATTTCTGCGATTGGTGCTATGACGTCGTCACCGATTTGCATCGGAGGTGACGCGCCATGTATCGCTCAGCAATGGAATCGTTAAAAAAATGGAAAGCCAATGAAAAACGGAAACCCCTGATTATCAGGGGCGCGCGGCAAGTGGGCAAGACTTGGCTGATGCAAGAGTTCGGCAAGTCCGCATTCGAGCGGACGGTCTATATCAGCTTTGACAACAATCAGCGGATGAAAAATTTGTTTTCCGCCGACCTCGATGTGACGCGCCTGATCATGGGTATTGAGCTTTATGCCGGACACAAGACTGTTCCTGAAGAAACGCTTATCATCTTCGATGAGGTGCAGGAAGTCCCGCAGGCTCTTACATCGCTCAAATACTTCAACGAGAACGCGCCGCAGTATCAAATTATCTGCGCCGGTTCGCTTCTCGGCGTCGCGCTCCATCGAGGCACGTCGTTTCCCGTCGGCAAGGTGGAGTTTTTAGATCTTTACCCACTCTCTTTCTCGGAATTTATGCTGGCGATGGGCAAGGAGCGGTTTGTCGCACTTCTCTCCGCGCTGGACTTCGATATGGCGGCCACATTCAAACAGGAATATATCGACCTGCTGAAACACTACTATATCATAGGCGGCATGCCGGAGGTAGTGCTGGCTTTTTCCGAAAACCGCGACTTCAACGAGGCGAGAGAGATTCAACAGCGTATCCTCACCGCATATGAACAAGACTTTTCCAAACATGCGCCAAACGAGGCGGTGCCTCGTATTCGTATGCTCTGGAACAGCATTCCGTCACAACTCTCAAAAGAAAACAAGAAATTCATCTACGGCCTCATCAAAGAGGGGGCACGGGCAAAAGAGTATGAGTATGCGCTGATGTGGCTCGCCGACTGCGGGCTTGTTCACAAGATTCACCGTGCCACCGCGCCGAGCTTGCCGCTGAAAGCCTACGAAGATTTGAAAGCCTTTAAGCTGTATGTGGTCGATATCGGCTTGCTGTCTTGCATGGCACGGCTCCGACCGGATGTTCTACTTGACGGCAATGCGCTGTTCATCGAA
>Ga0209629_10001181_pt1 | contig 15968 bp, 17 predicted proteins | sample TergutCu122P5_FD_187286 | JGI IMG/M metagenome (GOLD analysis project Ga0209629, IMG submission 187286) | Cubitermes ugandensis P5 segment gut microbial communities from Kakamega Forest, Kenya - Cu122 P5 (SPAdes) (version 2) | ecosystem: Host-associated > Arthropoda: Insects > Digestive system...
AAATATAACGAAGGCGAGTTATGCGGGGAGTATTTGAAGCTCCCGGCCACGAAAGAGGATGTGCAGGCCCTGTTACAGCGTATCGGCGTGGACGGCGTTTTGTATGAGGAATTTTTCATCACCGACTACGAAACGAATCTCGCCGGTATGCAGAATCTAGGCGAGTATGAGAGTATTGACGAACTGAACTATCTCGCTTCCCAGCTTTCGGATATGGAAGAATGGGAACTGGAGAAATTCGAGGCGGCTGCTGTCTATGGCGTACATACAGGAAGTGTTAAAGATTTAATCAACCTTACCCAGAATCTTGACTACTATGACTACATTCCCGGCGTCGAGGATGAGGATGATTTAGGCCGACATTACATAGAGGAATTGGGAACGCTGGAAGTGCCGGAATACCTATCGAACTATATTGACTATGAAGCCTACGGGCGGGACGTGTCGCTGGACGAGGGTGGGATATTTACAAGCGGCGGATATGTCGTTGACAACCGCGACAGCTTTATTGAGCACTACAGCGGCAGGGATGACATCCCGGAGGAATACCGCATCTTCGCCTATCCCGACCCGCCGGATAAAATGCCCATGCGGGAACAGCTTGAAATGTTCGGCAAAATGGCATCCTCAAAAACCGCCGCCGACAAACCCGCGTCCGTTCGTGACGAAAGGTAGCGTTAAAATAGGGTAACTTCGGGCCATGTTGGCCCGATGATAAAAGGATGTGATCACTATTGCAGGAACAAGTAGACAGAGAATCCATAGCCATAACCGTAAAGGCTTCCAAACTGACGGCGCGGACGCTTGGCCGCCTGCTGGGTAAGCTCGCGCAGGGTATCAAAAAACATTACGGCGCGAAGCAGACCCCCAGCGGCATACAATCGGTCAAGAAGCTGATGAATCATAACGCTGCCACAAGCACGATTGAAATATCCGGCGATAAGGGATTGTTTGAACAGGTGGCGCGTAAATGGAGCGTCGATTACGCTTTCCATAAAACCGGGCCGGATAAATACCTGCTGTTATTTAAGAGCGGACAGGCCGACGCTATCACGGCGGCGTTCTCGGAATACTCAAAACGTGTGATGGAACGGGCGCGTGACAAACGCCCGCCCATTATGGAACAACTGAAAAGAGCTACTGAACGCGCCGAGCAGGAGCGTCCGCAGTATAAGGAACACGGGCGAGGGCGTACACAGCATAAGGAACATAAACGGGAACGGGAGGTATCACGGGAATGAGCGATAAAATCCGTAAATACGTTCTCCCCAATATCCCCTACCTGTTTGCGCTGTGGTTCTGCCTGAAACTCGGCACGGCTTACCGAATCACGGACGGAGCTAACTTCGGCGTTAAACTGATCGGCATGATGAAAACGATAGGCCCGGCCTTTGGGACGATAGCGCCGGGACTGAACGGTTTCGATTGGCTAGTCGGCGTCGCCGGTGCCGTTCTTCTCCGCTTCATTATATATATGAAAGTAAAAAACGCGAAGAAATTCAGAAAGGATGTGGAGTACGGTTCGGCAAGATGGGGAACGGCGGAGGACATCAAGCCGTTCATAGACCCCGTTTTCAAGAACAACGTCATTTTGACCGGCACTGAATACCTGACGATGAACACGCGTCCGAAGAATCCCGCCAACGCCCGCAATCTCAACTGCTGTATTATCGGCTCGTCTGGCTCAGGTAAGACCCGGTTTTGGCTGACGCCACAACTATTGCAAGCGCATAGTTCGTATGTCTGCGTAGATCCCAAAGGCGGCATCCTCGGGCAGGTAGGACATTTTCTTGAAAAAGAGGAGTACAAGATCAAGGTGTTCAACAGTATTGATTTTAAACGCAGTATGCACTATAACCCGCTGGCGTACATCAGGACCGAAGCCGATATTCTAAAGTTTGTTACTACCTTAATCAGCAATACGAAGGGGGACGGCAAAGACGGCGACGAGTTTTGGACGAAATGCGAACAGCTTTTATACTCGGCGCTTATAGCCTACATCGTATTCGAGGGGCCGGAACAGGACAGGAACATTATCACGCTGGTCAATCTGATCAGCGGTATGGAAGTGAAAGAGGATAATGACGATTTCAAAAACGCCGTGGACTATATGTTCCTCGGCCTGGCCAAACGCAAGCCGGATTGTTTCGCCGTACGGCAATACCAGAAGTATAAATTAAGCAGCGGAAAGACCTCAAAATCGATCCTTATTAGCTGCGGAGCGCGTTTGGCCCCATTCGATATCGGCGAACTGCGGGAGATCATGAGTTATGATGAAATGGAGCTTGATAAGATAGGCGACAGGAAAACTGCCGCTTTTTTTATTATCTCCGATAACGATGTGACATTTAACTTCATCGTGGCGCTGGCCTTTTCCCAGATGTTCAATATCCTGTGCGAGCGCGCTGATAACAAGTGGAAAGGCCGCCTGCCACATCATGTAAGGGTACTGTGGGATGAAGCGGCTAACACGGGGCAGGTGCCCCATCTGGAGAAGCTGGTCGCCGTTATCCGCTCACGTGAGATTTCACTATGTTTATTTTTACAGGCGCAATCACAGTTAAAAGCCCTTTATAAAGATCACGCCGAGACAATTTTAGGAAATTGCGACAGTGTGATTTTCCTCGGAGGCCGGGAACACACCACGGTCAAGGAGCTTTCGGAGGCATTGGGGAAAGAGACCATATCCATGTACACCGAGAGCCGGACGCGGGGGCAGTCTCCGAGCTATGGGCAGAACCTGCAACGGTTGGGTAAAGAACTGATGTCAATCGACGAACTCACGACGATGGACGGGAACCGCTGTATATTGCAGCTTCGTGGGCTGCGTCCATTCTTCTCCCCAAAGTACGATCTACGCAAGCATCCGAATTTCAAGTACACCCTGGAAGCGGATAAAAAGAACGCTTTCGACATGGCGGGGCTGTTCAGCACAAAGCTCACGGTCACGCCGGGGGATCAATTTACGGTTTACGAGGCGGACGTATCTGACGAACCCATAAGCGAGGACGAGGACATCCTCAATTATGACGATCTGGACGACCCGGACGCTTTTGCGTAAACTTCGGGTCATCTTCCACCCCGCAAAGGCTGCGGACTATCCGGGGAACCTCGAATTGGCCCGAAGCATTTCAATTAGACCCGCTTAAAGCCGCCTTCGGCGGCTTTAAGTATAACACGCGTTGTCAAGCTTGGCAACTGGCGAAAACACAAAAATTTCACCAAAAATTTAAAAAATTTATCAAAAAATTTATCAAAAAATTTTTTCGGAGGTACAAATTTATGCAGTTTTTTACAAGTGCGGTAAGTACGTTACAGACGCTCGTCGTCGCGTTAGGCGCGGGCCTCGCGGTATGGGGAGTGATCAACCTGTTGGAGGGTTATGGCTCGGACAATCCCGGCGCGAAAAGCCAGGGCATGAAGCAGCTCATGGCCGGGGGCGGTGTCATAGTTTTGGGGCTGACCCTTGTCCCCATGCTCTCTACCCTGTTTTAAGGCGGGAAATCTATGAGCTTTCTCACCGATTGGATAACAAACTGGCTAAAGGGGTTGCTCATCGACGGTATCATGGGCAATCTCGGAGGACTGTTTGACAATGTAAACACCCAGGTCGGAGAGATCGCGGGGAAGGTCGGCATGACGCCGGGGGCTTTCAACCCCGGCGTCTTTTCCCTCATCAGGCAGATATCCGAGACGGTGGTGCTGCCTATTGCGGGGTTACTTCTCACATTCGTAATGACCTGGGAACTCATACAACTTATCGTGGAGCGAAATAATCTCCACGAAATAGACACCTGGATATTCTTCAAATGGGTATTCAAAACAATGATTGCGGTATTGATACTCTCCAACACCTTCAATATCGTCATGGGGATATTCGACGTAGCGCAGCATGTGGTCAACAGCGCGGCGGGGGTCATCGCCGGTTCCACCGATGTGACGCCCGGTATGTTGGATACCCTGCGGACACAGTTAGAGGCTATGGACGTCGGCTCGTTGCTTGGCCTGTGGTTTCAATCCATGATCGTGAACATCATCGTGGTCGCCCTGAACATCGTGGTGTTTGTGATCGTCTACGGGAGGATTATAGAAATATATATCCTCACAAGCTTAGCGCCCCTCCCTATGGCGACGCTGACCAACCGCGAAATGGGCGGTATGGGGCAGAACTACATCAAGTCTTTATTGGCCGTCGGCTTTCAGGGGCTTTTGATTATGGTATGCGTGGCAATATACGCGGTGCTGGTGCAGAGTATCGCCACGAGCGGAGACCCGATAGGCGCTATATGGTCGGCTATCGGATGCACGGTGCTTTTGTGCTTTACGCTCTTTAAGACGGGGAGTATATCAAAGGCGATATTCGGGGCGCACTGAATTAGTTGATAGTTGATAGTGAACAGTTGATAGTTAAATGAATTATTTTGCTGTTGCGAAACCCATAAAACTATCAACTAAACACTATCCACTGTCAACTAAAAAAACTATCCACTGTCAACTTTCAACTATCAACTATACAAGGAGTTTTGAATTATGTTTACACAACCCCAAACATCCCTGTGGGGGCAGATAGATCACTGCGAGGTCCTCTGCCCCGGCGTGTTTCTCGTATCCACCCCAAGTCACGGCGGGATTATGGTGGCGAAGGGGATAGAGGAAGTTCTGTCTCCCGCCGCCAGACGTTGCGGGCAAAGAAAAGGCGGCTTCCTTTGCTTCGAGGAAGATACCGCTGAAGCAGTCGTACTACGGGAACTGCTGGACAAACGATTATGGGATATTCCTGATAGGATCAAGGATAAACCGGCGTTTGAGGAAAGCATCAATAACACCTTGCGGGAATATCACCCCGAATACTGGCGGTCACGGATGCGCGGGCGGGAAAATGTTCCGCCCGCGAAGGACGCCGCGAAGACCGCGCCTGTTCATGAAAACCGTTAGACTTCGGGCCAAGTTGGCCCAAAGTCTATAGAGGGTTTTAATATCACAGAAAGAGGAAAACCGAAATATAGCTTATAAAAGCCGAAATCTACAAAACCCTCTGGAAATTTTTTTCGGTTAAATCTAAATTGGCCTATGTAAACATACCCAACGATTTAAGCAAAATCAAAACCAAAATGGCGTTCAATCTCACCAAGAGGCAGCTGCTATGCTTCGGCGGCGCGGCGGCTATCGGGATACCGACGTATCTTGCCGCCCGCTCCGTAATCGGAAACGGCCCGGCTATGATCGTGATGATTGTCCTCATGCTCCCGTTTTTCTTCGCGGCGCTGTATGAGCGGGACGGCCTGCCCTTTGAGAAGGTGGCCCGGAATGCTATCCGGGCTATTTTCATCCGCCCGAAGTCGAGGCCGTATAAGACAGAAAACTTTTATCAGTTGATAGTTGACAGTGGAAAGTTGACAGTTGAAGATACGCATCTGCGCAAACTGCCAACTAAAAAAACTATCAACTAAACACTATCAACTAAACACTATCAACTTTCAACTAAAAAAACTATCCACTATCAACTTTCAACTATCAACTGTAATAAGGAGGAAAACGCGATTGACACAGGCAAAAAAGACAAAAACACCGCCGCGAAGCGCAAAGCGTAAATCCGCCGTCCCCAGATCGGCACAGCAGACCATCCCATACCGTGAAATGCTTCAGGACGGCATTTTCAGAGTACGGGACGGGTACTACACCAAGACAATAGAATACGAGGACATCAATTACAGCGTCGCTTCCAACGACGACCAGGCCGCGATATTCGAAGGATACTGCGGCTTTCTCAATTACTTCGACAGCGCGTTGCCGTTTCAGATGTCATTTATCAACCACCGCGCCCGGCCCGGTAAACGGTATAAGGTGAATATCCCTATGCAAAGCGATAATTACGACAGCATACGCAAAGAGTTCACCGATATGCTCAAAGGGCAGATAGCCAAAAGTAATAACGGCATCGTGCGCTCCAAGTACATAACCTTCGGGCTCCCCGCTATAAGCGCCGACGATGCCCGGCCCCGTCTGGAACGTGTCGAGACCGACATCACCGGGAATTTTAAGAAGCTCGGTGTGCAGGCAAAAGTCCTGAACGGTCTGGAACGGCTGGAGGCGTTACACGGTCAGCTTCATCCCGGCGGGCGGGAACGGTTCATGTTCTCATGGGCGGATATAGCTCAGACAGGGTTATCCACTAAGGACTTCATAGCACCCACTTCCTTTGAGTTCCAAAGCCGTGTATTCCGAGCGGGAACGGCGTGGGGCGCGGCGTCGTATCTGCAAATCATGGCGTCGGAGTTATCCGACAGGCTGTTGAGCGAGATGCTGGAGATGGACGCGGAGATGACCGTCACCATGCACATTCAGACGGTTGACCAGACAAAGGCGATCAAAACCATCAAGGCCAAGATCAGCGACATAGACAAAATGCGCGTGGAGGAACAGAAAAAGGCGGCGCGTTCGGGTTATGACATCGACATCCTGCCGCCCGACCTGATCACATTCTCCAAAGACGCGGCGGCGTTGTTGGCAGACCTGCAAAGCAGGAACGAAAGAATGTTTCTGCTGACGTTTACTATCATTAACACAGCCTCAACGCGGCAAAGGCTTGATAACGACATTTTCACTCTGACGGGTATATGCCAGAAATACAACTGCGCCTTAAAGCGTTTAGATTTCCAACAGGAGCAGGCGTATGTATCCAGTCTGATTCTGGGCAGGAACGAGGTGGAGATACAGCGCGGCATGACGACATCCAGCACGGCTATTTTCGTTCCGTTTATGACGCGGGAGCTTCGTATGGGTGGACAATCGCTATATTACGGCATGAACGCGCTTTCCCATAACGTCATTATGGCTAACCGTAAGAAACTCAAAGCGCCCAACGGCCTGTATCTCGGGACGCCGGGGAGCGGGAAATCCTTCGCCGCCAAGCGGGAAATCATCAACGTGTTTCTCTCCACTACCGACAGGATAGTCATCGTCGATCCTATGGGCGAATACGCGCCGTTGGTAAAGCGTCTGGGCGGCGAGGTCATCGAGATCGCCCCCGACAGTCCGCACCACATCAACCCGATGGACGTTCAGCCCAACGATACCGACGAGGAAAACCCTCTTGCGCTGAAATCCGATTTTATCCTGTCACTGTGTGAACTGATCGTAGGCGGCAAGAACGGTCTGGAACCCGTGGAGAAAACCGTCATCGACCGCGCGGTGAGGAATGTCTACCGTAATTTCTTTATACAGTCAGTGGCTGATGGCGGTATAGTGGATCCCTCCAAGATGCCGGTACTGGAGGATTTATATAACGAGCTACGCGCACAGCCGGAGGTAGAGGCCCAGCGCGTGGCCTCCGCTCTGGAAATCTATGTCCACGGCTCCCTCAACGTATTTAACCATCGGACCAACGTGGATACCGAAAAACGTGTTATCTGCATTGTGCTGAAAAAGCTGGGCGCATCGCTCAGGAAGATCGCTATGCACGTTACAAACGAATTATCCTGGGCGATTGTTGAGGCCAACTTCCAGCAGGGGGTGGCTACATGGTGCTACTACGACGAATTTCACGTCCTGCTCCGCGACGCGCTGACGGCAAGCTACTTCGTCACTATATGGAAGATGCTCCGCAAGAAGGGCTGTGTCCCCAGCGCCCTGACGCAAAATGTCAAGGACCTGCTCGCCAGCCGGGAGATCGAAAATGTCCTGGAAAACTCTGATTTTATGGTACTGCTCTCACAGGCGGCGGGAGACCGGGAGATACTCGCCAAACAGATCGGTATATCATCTCACCAGCTTTCGTATGTAACGCACAGTAATTCAGGCGAGGGTCTTTTGTTCTATGGGAGTACTATCATCCCGTTTATTGACCGTTTCCCGCGCGGAGAAATCTACAACCTGCTCACGACGCGCCCGGAGGACTTGAATGAAGCGAAAGAAGATATAAAAAATGAAGCGAAACACAAGTGACGGCGGGACTTCGGGCCAACATGACCCGAAGTCTGGCGATAGTAAGCACGAGAGTAACCGTAAGAGCAAATTCCGGCAAAACAGTGAGCAGGCAGGTTATATAAAATCCAAGCTCCGGGCAGAGAAAACCGGCGATAAGCTGGCAAACGCGAAAGAGAAGCTGACAAAGCAGGAATCTCCAAAGCTAAAACCGCCCGGCGCGGTAAAAAGTCTGGCACAGGCGGCGGGTTATGAGGTACACGCGAAGATTCACGGTAAAATCCACGAAGTGGAGCACGAGAACGTCGGCGTCGAAGCCGCCCACCGTGCGGAGTTATTCGGGGAGACCGTGGGGCGCGCCGCCACGCGTTACGTCAAACGCCGTATCCGTACCCGACCGGCACGGCAGGTTGCCAAGTGGGAGAAGCGTTCCATAAAAGCCAACGCCGATCTTCGGTTCAGGCAGATGGCGCAGGAGAACCCCGGCTTGAATAAAAATGCTTTCAAGCGTCACCTGCAAAAGCGGCGTCTGCAAAAACAATATCAGAAACAGGCGAAGGAGGCCGCCAAAAATGGCGCGAAGAAAACGGGCGAAAAGGCGGTATCGGCGGCCGAAAAGGCCGGACGCGCCGCCGTGAACTTTGCCAAACGGCATCCGACGTTATTACTGATCGCCATATGCTGTTTTCTGGTTATCATACTCCTGCAATCCTGCGCAGGTGTGGCGATGACCGTCGGCAACGGTCTGGGCGGAGCTGTCGGCGGGACGTCGTATCTATCGGAGGATAACGATATCGACGAGGCGGAGCTCCGTTATACCGAGTGGGAGACCGATCTGGAGTTGCGGGCGAAAAGTGCGGAGAACTCGTATCCCGAATATGACGAATATAGATACAACATTGGCGATATCGGTCACAACCCGTATGAACTGCTGGCGTTCCTGACGGCCAAATATGACAACTTCACCTATAACGGTGTACAGGGCGTGCTGCGGGGTATCTTCGCCCAACAATACACGCTGACATTCACCCCGTCCGTTGAAACGCGGTACCGGACCGAAACACGGACAAGCAGTTACACCGACGGTAACGGCGTGGAACATACAGACACCTACGAGGTGGAAGTCCCTTATGATTGGCACGTGCTGACCGTAACGCTTGATTCGGTATCCTTCTCCGATATTGTTTACCCCCTGCTCACCACGCAGAGCGAGCGCGAACGCTATGAGGTCTATATGTTCCTGCACGGCAATCATCAGATGATAGGCCGTCCGTTTGACTTTGAGTGGTTGTCCCGTGTGTCAGCTTTCTACGGTTATCGCGTCAGTCCTATCAACGGAGCGAAGGAATATCACAAAGGAATTGATATTGCCGTCCCTACCGGGAAGGAGATATTGGCCGGGGGCGCGGGCGTGGTATTGGAAGCGGGGAATAACGGCGATTATGGCCTTACCCTGCTCATTGATTACGGCAAAGGCGTCAGCGCCCGCTATGCTCATTGTTCTGTTCTGCGCGTGGGCGTCGGGCAGACCGTGGCGCTGGGGGACGTTATCGCGCTCTCCGGCGACACCGGCAATTCGACGGGGCCGCATCTGCACATGGAGGTTATCAAGAACGGGCGGTATTTAAACCCGCTCTTTTTTGTGGACGGAACGCAGGGCGATGAGGCACCGGGAAGTCCCGGCAATCCCGGCGGCCCCGATATCCCCGATTACCCCGGCGAACCGATGGACGACCCGGCCTATGCCGCGCTGATCGCCGAGGCGGAGAAGCACCTGGGCAAAGCCTATGTGTTCGGCGCTTCGGGGCCGAATAATTTCGACTGTTCGGGTTTCATCTGCTGGATTTTCACGCATTCGGGTGTCCGCAACCTGCCGCGTACTACCGCGCAGGGGATTTTTAATCAGTGCACCCCGTTGTCACGGGCAAACGCGCGACCCGGGGACTTGATATTCTTCACAAAAACCTACTCAACGCCAAACATGGTGACGCATATCGGCTTGTACGTCGGCAATGGCATGATGATACACTGCGGGGATCCCTGCAAGTATTCGTCGACAGACACACCGTACTTTCAGGAGCATTTTTACAGTTTTGGAAGATTATCAGGCGTAAATTTCAATAGTGGATAGTTGACAGTGGAAAGTGGATAGTTATTTCAGATTAGTAGCTGTCGTTTTAACAATGGAAGTGAGCATCTTCACAAGTTCAATGCAATCTTCCATGATAGATTTTGATTCTTTTTCAGTCAAAATCTCTGATGCAACAAGAAGGCGCAGCCAATATTGCGTTTCGCCGGCTTCTTTAAGGGAAATGTTCATCTTCATCAGAAAGTCGCGTTTGCTCTGACCGTTCAATCCTTCTTGTACGTTTGCTCCAATGCTTGTGCCAGAACGTAAGAGTTGCTTGGACAAGACATACTCTTTCTTTTCGTCACAAAGATATTTATAGAGCTTTACAATCCGAACAGCAAACGAAAAACTCTTGTCGGCTACTATGCTATTACTATCCACGATCATCACCCACGACAACTATACACTATCAACTATCAACTATCAACTAAAAAACCGGAGGTTTTAAAAATGGCAGTAAGTAAAACGGCCAAGATACAGGCCGAAATTGAAAAAGCGCGTGCGAAGCTTGCAGAACAGCAGGCGCGGCTTAAAGAGTTAGAGGGGAAGCGCACCGAGCTTGAAAACACGGAGATTGTGGATACCGTGCGCGGAATGAATATCCCGCTGGACGAACTGGCTGCGTTATTGGCTTCGCTAAAGGGCGGCGCTGCCGTTCTGCCGACTTCGGGCCAACTTGGCCCGAAGTCCGCGCGAGCCGCGAAACCCACAAATAATGGAAACAACGACGAGAAAGATAATAAAAACGGTAACATAACCAAAAAGGGGGACGAATTCGAATGAAAAACCGTATTCTAACGGCGGCTGTCGCCGCCATTTTTATGTTCTTTGCCTCGACCCCGGCGATTTACGCTTTCAGCGGCGGCGAGACCGCGCCGACTGATGACGGCGCGGCGGTTGTGGGTAATCCCGTGACGGAATATCCCGTTGGTACAGCAACATCAGCCCAGAAGGCAACGGCAACTCCAACCGCTGGGGCAACGGTAACGGCAACTCCCACGCCGACGCCGAATCCGTTTACCCCGTCCGGCGCGGGAACGGTGATCGACCAAGCAACCGATACGGACGGCAAAGAATTTTACACCATCAAGGCTCCGGACGACAGCGTGTTTTATCTCGTCATTGACCGCCAGCGCGGGCAGGAGAACGTATATTTCCTGAACGCCGTCACGGTAGAAGATTTGATGCCGCTCGCGGAGGCATCCGACACGACCGGCGTGTCCGAAACGCCGCAGGCCGGAATCGGAGTACCATCGTCCTCACCGTCCTTAGTCTCTCCATCCGCCCCAGCGACGGGCGTTTCCGTCGAACCCACACCGTCGCCGGAGACGCCGACCGCGCCGGAGACGCAGCAGGGCGGTGTTTCCAGAACGCCTATTATCATTATAGCGCTGATTATTATCGGCGGCGGGGCCGCATGGTATTTCAAGATATACCGCCCGAAACGGCGCGGTGGCGCTGAAACCTGTTATGCCGCCGACAGTGACGGGGCGGACGATTGGGGCAATGCGGAGGACGATGGCGGCAGTATAGACGGGGAACCGTCCTGGAGCGAGGACGATGAACAGTAACGAACCCCGCGAGCTGACCCGCAGTGAGCGGGCGGCGATCCGCAAGCTGGTTATTTCCATGTGCGCCAATTATGACAGCGAATACGGATGCCTGCCGCTCAATAGCCGCTGTTATATGCTGGGCAAGTGGTGGACGGGTAACTATTGCAAGTATTTTCAAAAAGCCGTACTGCCGCTTGACCCCGCTCTTATGGCGGCGTTGACGGGTGATAAATCCTACATAGAGGATATGCGCCTTTGCGCCGTATGCGGTCAGCCGTTCGTCGCTTCGGGCAAACAGGCGTATTGTTCGGTGGCTTGCGCGGGTTCAGCCAGGAAGAAACGCCAGCGGGGATATATGAGGAAAAAGCGGGGGTACAGTTAGCTTTTGACGGCTTTTAAACCCACTTATATCAAGGCTTTCAAAACCTCAAAGCGGGGCGGTACGGGTAAATCCCTTATCGCCCTCGTTTTGGGGGAGAAAAAGCTAACATTATATGATTTGGAGATTTATTACTATATGGAAGATAAAAATAACTTACATAAAGATATAATACATGGTTATGAGATAAAGAAATCGATCCTGTTTGAGAACAACCGCGGATTTGCCCTCGCTGAAAATCATGACGCCGTTTCACCCTTTGTCACTTGGCAGTTTACCGAAGATGAGAGCGGAAAACGGGATTACTATTGGGGCCACTATAAAAGTGACGGCGAAGCGGCAGGGCGGGATTATGAAACGCGCGCTACAGAATACAAACAGGATTACGGCCTTTCGGAAAAGACCACGCCGGAAGTCTATAAATACTACTCCACACAACGCCCGGTAGATATCGGCACATTCCCAAAGACGCAAGGCGGGCCGAATAGGTTTGTCAATTTTGACAAACGCGAGGCCGTGGAGCATGGGCGGTTTATGGCGTGGGGGTATCTTGAATATTCCGCGCCGTTGACGAATAAGCAGGTTTCCGATTATGAACTGCGCCCCGCGCCCGGCAATCCCGACCGCCGACGCATGGAAGAACAGGCCCAGGTTATTGGCAAATGGGAACAGGCTCACCGCGTTCCCGAGGAACGGCGGCTGACATGGTGGTATCCCGATTTTGGCGTGTTCGTGGCAAAAGAGTTTGTTACCCCGGAACAGCTTGCGGAGCGACACGGCAAAATTATTGAGGCTAAAGAGCGCGCCGCTGATAAGCGGGCCGTTCCAAAGCCTATCGCCGAACAGCTTGCCGAGGCCGGAAAGCAGGTGGAGCGCGGAACGGAAGCGTCTACGAGCCGGGAGTATGAACGATGAAAAAGCCCAAACGCCTCCGCGATATTCCTATATATGTCAGGGTATCTCAGGCCGAGCACGAACGCATACAGGAGCGCATGGCCGAGGCCGGAACAACCAACATGGCCGCGTTTATCCGTAAAGCCGCGCTTAACGGTTATATCCTTCATGTTGATTTATCGCCCGTGAAGGAGCTTGTATCCCTGCAACGGCGGTGCGCGAATAATCTGAATCAGGTCGCCGTGTTTGCTAATACCTACGGCGGGATACGCCCGGAGGATATCGCCGGTCTGCGACGCGACTACGCCGCTCTGTGGGAGCCGCTGTCGGATTTATTGAAACAGTTGGCGGAGATCGTAAAGATGTAATATTGCGGGGAGTGCCGGCGGCTGCGTTGGCGCTTCCCGCTTTTTTTATTTTTCAATTTTATTGTTTTCAGAAGGAACAAATTCCAATAAGTCGCTGATACTGCAATCCAGCACTGTACATATGCGGGCGAGGACATCAATATCCAGCCTTGATATTGTGTTGTTGCAATAATGATTAATTTGCGAGCGTTGCATTTCGGCTCGGTGGCTCAACATGTTTTTACTGATACCTGTGTTCCGAATAAGCTCATCCAGCTTAATCTTTATCGTCCCGTACTCCACCGGTATACCCCCCTCGCCTTTTCACCGCATTAACGATCGTTTTTAGTTGACAAGGGTAGTTTACACTTATTAGAATAGGCATGTAAGATGTAAGATATCTTGTTAGATATCTTACACATGTACATCGGTATTGAATACTAAAAAGTTAATGCAGGGGGACGTGAATTAACCATGAGGGAAATCATTAGGTTGGAACAGGTGGGCGACACAGAAAAACGGGAACAAACGAAGGCATGTTGTGTAACGGGACACCGGGACGTACTGTCATCCAAGACCGGTTTTGTGGAACAGGAGCTGCGCAGAGAAATTCAATCCGCGATTGACGACGGATACCGCCATTTCGTTTCAGGGTTCGCGGATGGCGTGGATTTACTCTTCTCCGCAATCGTCTTGGAATATAAGGAAACCTACGAGGACATTACGCTTGAGGCCGCGCTTCCGTATCCTGGATGGGTGCGAAAAGGAGCCGCGTATAACGCCCTGCTGAGCAAATGCAGTTGTGTGGGTATACACAGCTCCAAATATCATGCGAATTGTTTCCTCGTCCGAAATTATTTTATGGTCAATGTCTGCGACAGGGTAATCGCCGTCTATGACGGCAGGATGAAGGGCGGTACAGTCAATACGCTTCGGTACGCCTGCGCGATGAAGCGGGATATACATGTGATAAGGGTATGAGCTAAAACTTCGGGCCAACTTGGCCCGAAGCCCTAAGCCCGAACAAAAGCGTCCGTTCATGCAACGGGCGTTTTTATTTGCGCTTAAAAGCGGGAAGGGGGGCGAATAACATATATGGCGACAACACGCATCATCAAGCATCATGTCAGCAAGGGACAGACCATAGCCGCCTCCCTTGCCGACCGTTTTGATTACGGGCAAAATCCTGAAAAGACGGACGGCGGTGAACTGATTCTATCCTATGAGTGTGATCACGAAACCGCCGACGCGGAGTTTGCATTGAGCAAAGCGCAATATCTATCCATCACGGGCCGGGAACAAAAGCGCGATGCCGATGTACTGTGTTATCAAATACGGCAGTCATTCAAGCCCGGCGAGGTCACGCCGGAACAGGCTAATACAATAGGCTATGACTTCGCCATGCGCTGGACAAAGGGCAAACACGCTTTTTTTGTGGCGACGCATATTGACCGCTCACATATTCATAACCATATTTATTATAATTCCACGACGCTTGATTGTACACATAAATTTCGGGATTTCATCGGTTCGGCGCGGGCGGTGCGGAGGCTATCCGACAGGATATGTCTTGAAAATGATCTCTCCGTTATCCAAAATCCTAAACTACATAGCAAGGGCCAATTCAAGCATTACGGTGAGTGGCTGGGGAATGACAAGCCGCCGACATTTCAAGAGCGTCTAAAGGCGGAGATAGACGCCGCGCTCGCCAGACAGTCGCAGACCTTCGATGATTTCCTCGCGGCTATGGCGGCGGCGGGATATGAACATAAATGGGGACGCGGCGGCGTCCTTTCTTTTCGGGTTGAAGGACAGGAACGGTTTACCCGCCTGCGCTCGTCTACATTGGGCGACGGCTACGGTTTGGATGACATACGGGCAATCGTCGAAAGCCGCGTTCCGTTCGCGGATAGCCGGGTAAAAACCTCGGCGCGAAAAGTCAGCCTTATTATCGACATTCAGGAAAAGATGAAGCTGGGCAAAGGCCCGGCCTACGCTCAATGGGCCACGGTATACAACTTAAAACAGATGGCCGCCGCGCTTCAATATTTGCAGGAAAACAATCTGCTCGCCTATGAGGATTTGGCGGCGAAAGCGGAGGCGGCTATAGAGCGGGTTCATGATCTGGGCGATAAACTGAAAGTCACCGAGGCGGCTATGAAACGTAATTCCGAATTGAAAACGGCGATCATGGATTACGCCAAAACCCGCCCCATATTTGAGGAATACAAGGCAAAGAAATACAGCGGAAAATATCTCGCGGCGCATGAAGCCGATATTGCCGTATATCGTGCGGCACAGGCGACCATGAGGGAGCTATTGCAAGGCGCGAAGCTCCCGAAGATGGAGGCGCTCAAAACCGAATGGCAGACCTTGACGATGGCGAAGAAGTCCGGCTACAGCGATTACCGCGCCGCCCAGAATGATATGCGAGAAATCCTGGCCGTAAAAGGCAATATAGATCATCTGCTCGGTATCACGGAACGTGATAAAAACAAGGAACAGGAGCGATAGCGACGGTGACGCAACAACGAGGCGGTACGCCGACGCTTCGGGCCAACTTGGCCCGAAGTAAACGGGTCTGGGGGAACCCCAGCAAGCAAAGTGGCAAGCCACTTGCCCTGCTTGCGCGGTAGCGAACGTCCTGCTTAATAAGGCTTTTCATGCGCTTCCCCCATTTGGCGGATACCTCACCAAAACGAACCTCTTGATACGTTTAAAATGTAAAGCGCTTGCACTTA
>Ga0209629_10001182_pt1 | contig 15964 bp, 6 predicted proteins | sample TergutCu122P5_FD_187286 | JGI IMG/M metagenome (GOLD analysis project Ga0209629, IMG submission 187286) | Cubitermes ugandensis P5 segment gut microbial communities from Kakamega Forest, Kenya - Cu122 P5 (SPAdes) (version 2) | ecosystem: Host-associated > Arthropoda: Insects > Digestive system >...
CTAAATACTTATTAGTAGCATAAATATTTCTTTTTAGATTTTTGTAATTAGCCCTTACGAGCGCATTTCTGAAATACCACGAATGCTGTGCAAACAAATCATTGTTTATATCATTGAATCCGAGTTTTCGAAGATATTTTATTAAAAAAACGGCTGTTGTTCTGGTGTTTCCCTCTCCAAAAATATGGATTTGCCACAAATAAGCTACAAAATGAGCCAAGTGCTCAATAATTTGCTGTGTGTTCAATCCTTTATAATCGAAGTTTTTCTCCTGCTCAAAATCGTATTCGAGCGTTTCGCGCAAATTATCAGCATCGGAATAAAGAACGGTTTCGCTGTCTAAAACCCATTCGGATTTGGTAATATTATAATCGCGGATTTTTCCTGCAAATTTATAAATTCCGCTGAAAAGCCGCCGATGAATATTCAGATAGGCGACAGGCGAAAACGAAAAAGTTTTTTCAGATAATATTTCGGCAATGCGAGCAGAAACTTTATCGGCTTCTTCGGTGCGGTCGTCTCTATCGGTTTGCCTGTTTGTTTGTGTTTTATAATAAGCGTCAATGCGATTTTTTACCTCATCGAAAGTTATGTCGCCTTCAATGTTTTGTATGGCTGTTTCGATAAGGTAGGCAGAGGGTTTTAAACCATCAACCTGCTGCAAGCCGATGGCTGTTTGCCAGATAATGCTTTTTTCTTTTTTATCGGGCTCGCCTTGTCTTATGTATTCTTCAAAATCGGTCATAATTGTTTTAAAATATTGATTTCAAAATTGTCCCATTCAATATCATGTAACTGTTGTAATAATTGTTGTTTGTTCATATATTGATCGTTTTTTTGCAAAATTACGAAAATAAATAAAAGATAAATACCATTCGCTAATCAAATCCACCAAAAGGAATATTATCGTCAACATCTTTATCGAAAGGAGTTACTCCGGGCGGATTAAAAAGTCCCCACCGGTCGATGATATAATTCCATTTATCAAAGCTGCTTACCCAATCAATAAATAAAAGACGGTATTCCTCAATCAAACTCCTGACAATCTTGAAATATTCCACTTTCTCAAATCCAAACATTTCCAAAGAATGATTCATTACTTTCAAATCATTCGCCGCTTTTCGTATGAATGTTGCCGCTTCCATCTTTAAGTCATACAGTTCCGCTGCTTCTGCGCCTGCTATTTTTACAGTCAACAATCCTGCATTGTACAACATTTCACCTTTCATTGATTGTAAATATTCATTATCTTCCGGCATCAATTCTGTCAGTAAACGAACTACATATTGAATTTCCTCACCTTTCTTAAAGAGAGGTAAATCCCTTATATTCTTTCTGTTTTCAAAATAATCGTCTTCGTCTTCAAACATTATAATTTTGAGTTATATTTATCGGACATTTATCGGACATATTTTGTTGTTCGGGCATATATTTATATAGCTTTTAAAGTATCTCCTCCATGTTTGGTTACCCGTGGACGAGTAAAAATTTTTATTGGTTTAGTCATCACTTGCTTATCTGTCGATTTTGTTGCCCATAAATAGGCTTCTCCCGGTGACAAATTTGCCATCTCTGTTGGTGATAACGTAGATAGTTGTGTGATTGACTTTTGAACATGTTTAACCCATTGAGGGCTATTAAACCTGTGCAAAAGGACAATGCTACTCAATTCTATTATTGCATTAGGTAAACTCATTGGGTCTTGACTTGCAATCATTAAAGATACCCCTTTGTGACGCATTTCCCTAATTGCAGTTACAATGCTATCTGTCAATTCGCTATTATTCATATATTTATGGGCTTCGTCGAATACGATAAATTTATTAAAAGTATTCCCATTTATCTCTTTCACATTAGAAAAGATATTCAACATTACTACAAATAAGCCCAACGCTTCTTCTTTGGCAATAAGTTCATCGCGTAAGTCAACAATTATCAATCGTCCCGGTTTTAAGAATGATTTTAATTCATTTTCATCATTAATATATTCGGCAGCAAAGCTGAGTCTTTGTTCTGCCAATGATTTTTGGGAGGTTGTCAATAGATTCGAATTAGCGATGCCTCTACGCAATGATTTTAAGGAAATATCGTTTCGAACAATTTTCATAATTGCTTTTAACTGGCGAATATATGTTGAGTCATTACCTATTGCTCCTAAAAGAAACATCCAATCTTGCACATTTAATTCAGAGGAATTGAAACTTATGGGTTGCACCTCTATTGAGGGATACTCTTGTTTTCGCTCTTCTAATTTGTCTTTTGGAACTAATAAAATAATATCCTCTAGCTTATCCGGATCTGCTCCATACACTTCTTTCAATTTTTTGAGTTGCGCTCTATCGTCGTTAGGATAAATCATGGAAGTAAATTCAGGTGCATAATCCATACTTTCACTATAATGGAATATTACCCCGGCAAGTGGTGCCGGTAATTTATTTATATTGGAAAACTGCTTTAAAACCATTTCTGTAATAGTGCCTATCGTATAGCTTTTCCCGCCACCTTGAACTCCGAAAAGGCTGATTGTGTTAGTTTCACTCAAATCTACCACAATAGAACGATCTCCTGTAATTGTTTTGCCTAAAATACCATATTGAGGGCTATCCGAAGTTTTCCCTATTGTAATCTCGAAAGATGGTTCGATATAGTGTTGGTTTTCGATATCTTGTTTTATAAAAACTTTTTCTTCTTTTTTCGGACTTATATCATCTTTTTCAGTTTCTTTTATATCATTTTTTAATTTTTCAAGAGGAGCGTATTCAACATTTTCTTTTTTTAATTGTTTAGTTGAGGTTCGCTCCGATTTCTCAAAAAAGTCAGAAAACTCTTGGTCTTGGTATACTTTGCCTTTTGTTAAAGTATCTAATTTCGATTCATCATCTAAAATTTCATCAATAACTTTATTTCCCATAAAGTAGAATGTCGTATCATCTAAAAACTCTTTTTTTATTCGTATGGGGTCTGAAAAATCGAATACAATTCCTAAATTTTTGAATCTAAGTCTATATCCTTGTTGTAAATCCGAAATAAACTCCTGAAAAGAGAAATATGATTCACTTGATATATTGCCATATCTTTCGGCACGTTGTAAATAGAAAGATAATATAGACTGCAACTCCATTGTTTTAAGTTCTCTGTCTAACCGATCATCGTTTTCGTAATGATTATCAAAGTGAAACTTTAAAGCTTCAATCGTGTTTTTTATCTGACTGTTCATTTTCTCCTGTAATTCTTCTTTCTCCTGCTGTCCTAATTTTTTCCTGCACTTAATTTCTATTACAGTAATTACTATTTCTTTTGTCTGAGGGAAAATATCAATTAGTAAATTATCAGCACGCTCTTTATTGCCATCGTCAAGAAGTTCGAAAAGGTTTTTATGTAAATCTATTGGTATCAGGAATGCGTCTTCCAACAATCCTTTTTTCTGTAACATTCGCTTCATTAGGGTTGTTCCTACAATTTCAAAAGCTTTATTCTTAGAGCTATTTACCTGCATTACCAATGAACTACCTACTGAACGCAAATCTTCCAACAATGTTTTAAATTTATTCTTACTTGTAATATCTATGCCAAAAGCTTCAAATAAAGGAACCATATACCCCTCTATTTCAGAGGTAGGACGAGTAGTCAAATAAGAAGATATACCTGTTGTTTCATCATTTGGGATATAGTCTAACAAATAGGGTATCTCGTCATTATTGGCACAAGGTAAATCATAAAATTCGGGTCCAAAATATTTATCGAATGTAATAACCCAATCAGATATATTGTGAACAATTGATAATAATGCTTGGTCATTTTTCCCAAGAGAAAGTTGCATCGTCGGAACTGAATAGCTGCGATTTGCTACCGAAAGCGATTCCGAAATACAAGTCTGAAATAAGCCAAATAAGTCAACAATCACATTTGCGTCAAAATTGTAGAGCATTTTCAATGGATTATCCGATATATACCGATTCCATACATATTCATTATCTCTTTGTAAAGTTTCAACAACAAGACGAGTTATTGTTCCGTTCAAATAAAATGATTGTGCAGTTTTTTCGGGTTTCCATAAAACTGTTTCAGAAGAAAATGGATTAACCAATAATGAAATATGTGCTTGGTAATCAGAACTTTTTGTCAAAAAATCATTCATATTATTGATTGAAAAGCGCAACTTGGGGAATAAACGGTTTTCAGCCGCCTGCGAAAACGATTCCGCATTTTCGGATATTTGATTTTCCGGATTTATCAAATCTCTTAAAGCCTCACCGGGCAAAATGAGTGAATCTTTTGTAAATAGCCGAATTTCATATTGCAAATCATATCCGGCTTGTTCTAATTCAACCATTGCCTGTGCAAAAATAGCTGCATCTCCCGGATTAAAAACATTCATTATCAGTTTATCTGCGTATGGATGCTGAATGATGTAATTTCTTAAATGTCTGAAAACTAATGACAAATTAATATCACTGTCAATTCTTTTTTCCTTTGAAATATTCAATAAAGCAGTTAAGTATGATTTTATTTGCCGTTGAGAATTTATAAATACATTTTCTTGCTTACCTGAAAATTCAGCATAAATACCCCAACCAAAAGTCAGTTCTCCAATATATTGATAGTAGAAATTTTCAACCAATATCAACGGGGCGATTTCGGGTGTCAGATTTCCAAAAAAAAGATTGTCCAAATTTTTCCACCATTTCTTTTGATAGTAGATATGCAAATAAGATTTATGTTCCCAATTTTCAAATAGTTCATATAAATTCAGTAACCACGCCAATCTCAACGGGTGTAGTGGTGAAATTAGTTTTAATAAATTGTAACTACCATCGGGTAATTCGACAGAAAGATGTACAATATCCAATAATTGTAATTGGGTCAGGGTTTGAGGATAATTATTTTGCTCCATCACAGAGGCGAACCAAGCCTTGTATTCAGCCAAATATTCTTTTACCAATTGAATATGATTGAACAAATCAAATGTTTCAATCACACCGGTCGCGTCCGGTGTACTGTCTTGAATGGTTTTGAATAACGCTACTCTTTTTGCTTTAAGCGTATCGCTATAATCCAAAGAATCCAATCCGTATTCAAACGGCAAGAATTGGCACGATTGCAATTGGTGATCTGTCGGATTGGCGCTTATATCAACAAATAAACGACCTGCCGACTCGCCGTGCTGCAAAATGCTCCGTTCAATATCAACTAATTTTTTAGACAAAACTATCTGATAATTTTGCGAAGTGTCATATTGAATATGAAAAACATTTAACAACGGCGTTCCTTCAATCCATTCTGCTCTTTTGGGCTCAGGATTATCTAATTCTTTGTTGTTTCTTATTTTTTCTATGCGATAGCGAAAATAGGCTTGAAGACGATTGTCGATTTTAGTTTTCTTTGTTTCAACCAACTGTATATCTGTTTCGTCCGTTAGTTTTAAATAAAAATGTTCTGTATCACTTGTTAACAATACTCGATGTTCTTCTTGGAATTGACTTTTTGTAATACTCGAATCATTTCTTTTGTCTTTCTCCCATCGTTCTTGTACCAGATCTTGCCTGAATGGGTCGTTTTGGTTTAAAATGACGCCATATTCATCTTCCGCGATGATGTGAAAAAAATAAGAGCCGTCTTCAAATTGTCCGTCAGCTATTTCAAAAGAAACATCACGATATGCTCTTGTGTTATCTGTTACTTTTGCTTTTTTTACTTCTCCAACAGCATACATTCCATCGACGTTCATTAAAAGAATTCTGAAATTTTTCAGATCTTTCGACTCTCTTGGTATTGGATCAGTGATTATTCGCAATTTAATTTTTGCTTTCTTTCCGTTTTGGATGTTCAAAGAAAAACTGTCATCTTTCTTTATCATATCTTTGCCCGGCAATATTTCAGCAAAAATAACCAAATCGTTCGTTGTTTCATCAAGCGGCAACTGCCAATTAGCGAAATTGAGTTTTGGATATTTTTCTAAAATTGCAATGCTATATTCAGCTCTTGTTTTTATTTCAGATTCTGCACGAATAAAATCGGCAATATCCTCTTGAATTGTTTCCTGAGGAATAGACAATTGTTTGATACGCTCTGAAATAGCGGCAGAAAAATCAAACAAATAATCGCAACATTCTACATTAAATGCTAATCTTTTGCGAATAAAATTAATATTATTTGCTAAAATATTATCCGGAATCAAATTGAACAAATGTATACCATTACCAATAGATTCTTCGGTATATCCGTTTATCTCTTGATAAAGAAGATATTGTATTTTGCTTATTTGACTTATAGTTTCTCCGAGATATGAAAAAACTTCGTCAATACTTGGTTTATGCTGTTCAGAAATTTCAGAAAACAGTTGGTTGTAAATTCGTTCATCAATGGGCAATATGGATAAGTCTTTGAAAGTGGCATCTCCGTAAGAATCTTCCGCGCTCGTTCTACTATTTACCGGAATTAACACCAAAAGCGTTGCATCTTGTTCATTTCTCGATTCAATTAGTTTTGTCGGGGTTATATATTTTTCTCCGTATAATGTTTCGGATAGAATATATAACTTTAATGAAGGATTCACATTCCTAATCAAAGGGTACAATAGCTCTAATTTGTCAAGAGGAAGTCCGGTTACTTTCATACAGTATCCGGGGGTGTTTTGCGCTAATTCTTGCCTGTATTCTTCTATGAACAAAGTCAAAAACTTTTCGTAATATAACTCGAAGATATTCATAATGCATCAAATTTTATAGCGTGGACGGATTTTTTGTAAAATATTAGCATCGCTCAAATCGGTATAAAACCCTATTTGACGTAACTTGTTTTTGAAAGCCTCTCTGTTTTCTTTGAAAGCCAAATGTGTTTGTACATCGGCATTGGCAAAACGAGGCTCATTTATTCCTGAAATAATTATTCCATATCTATTTCTAATCAGATCAATTAATTCGTTTACGGATAGTGATTTAGACTTATATTTATTTTCCTTTTCTTCTAATACCAATAGTTGAACAAGGGTTTCCAACAGTCCGGAAGCTAACACAGCTCTTCTTGGATGTTTTTTACTTCTGCCATCGGCGGTAAATGCCGTCTCCGTATTTTTCATTGTTATCTTATCTAAAAACTGTGGCGTATATTTCAATTGATATGCGGCACGCATTTTTGTTAAGCATGCAACATATTTATCAAAATATGAATTTTCAAATTTCACATATTCAAGCAATTCCTCTTTATCTTCTTGCTCGGTAAAGCGTTTTAGTATATCACTGAACTTTGACTCAAAGAACGCATCAAACCTTACATCCTGATTTGTCATTATTGAAAGCACATCATTAACATCATCAGGCTTTTTTGCCTCAAATTGCGAAAGTGTCATTACTGCATTAACTTGTAAAGTGGCTTTGATATAATCGAAAAAACCATTGAAAGTTTTTTGCATATCAGCACAAGCAATAGTAGAAATTCTGCTATCCAAATCATCGGTTACGTCTGCCACGATTGTCCAGTCATCTTCCACTTCTTTCTTACCGGCTTTAATCATTTTGGGTAGTAAATAAGTGAGTTTTTGGAAATAAAGCGACAAATGAAACCCGATTAATGTTTGCAGATATTCTATGAAAACATTGCGTGGAATAACATCTGTATAACACAACAATCTCTTAATATCATCACAAAACAAATCTGCCTGTTTTTCGAGAATCGGTTTGAGATTACTAATATCGTTTGAAGGCAACATTTCGACTTCAATATTCCTCATTAAATGTAAAATACCTACAGTATCAACATCAAGCTGTGTATTTTCTACAATGGTTTTGCTCGAATTGTCCCATCCGGCTGATAAATAATCCTTCAATCCGTTCAACACATTGGGTTGTTTGGATAGCATCAAGTATACTTGGTCAGACGAATTATAATCTCTTGCAAATTTGGCATTTCTGATTCGATAACTTTCTAAATGCAGCGGTCGTAATGAGGTAACGTTTTCTTTTTGAAGGTTGCCTCGATTAACCATATTTACCAAATTGCTGCGAAGCCAATCTTCGCCGGCATCTTCGTTTTCGTTGTATCCTATTATGTAATCTTGTTTTTCAAGAGATGACAAATATCCTTTCAAACTATCAATCGTATGAGTGAGGTTGCGTAATTTCAATTTAATGCGAGAGCCTTTGTTACGCATCAACATATACAAGTTTATCAACGTAGTGTCCAGCGTAATGCTTTTGGCATCACCTGCAAAAATATATTCGTTACGAAATATAGGGTCGTATTTTGTTAACTTCGGCATCATAATGCATCATTTTTAAACGGTTCTATATGAATTCTCTTTGTATTGATATCCAATTTAATAGAATAAAATTTTCTATTGTTTCGGGTAACTAATAACTCCGTATGTGTTTTACTTTGCAGCAAATTTTTAAATACTTGCAGTTCAATAAACCTTCCTCGCAAATCATTGATTGACGGATTGAATCCTCGTTTGATATAATCAAGCATTTCAAAAAGGTCGAGCGAAATGGTTAATTGAATATGCTTGTTATCTTTGTGTCTGAATATCAAGCTGTCATTTTCGTGTTCTATGTATTGAACAAATTGTTCGTTTTGATTTGCAAACAACTCAAAATCAGACAAAGGAAAGCGGCGATAACTATTACTGAATGGGTCTTTGATTTGCGTAGAAGAAAGCAGAAGGTAATTGTTTGAAACGGTTTTGTTCGATACTCCTTCGCTGCAAGATATAGCAATAGCCAAATTACGTTTGGTTTCTTCCATCTCCTTTTCATTGCCATTCAATTCTTTGTAAAACTGACCGAGAGATTGATAAGGTAAGCGTTTCATAAAATCGAATTGTCCTTCAAAGTAATGATGCCTGATAAATGTTTTTTGGCGAATTTGTTGCAACTTCTTCGACTCTTCACTTTGTTCTGCGTAAAGTATTTTGTAATTTTTAGAATTAAATTCCTGCAATAAAGACTTTTCTCTTTGTTCAAAAACCAAATATTCTTCCGCCTCTTTATCTTTGAAGTAAAGATTTCTATCTATGGCAGGCAAGGCTACTTGAGCAATATCTGTTTCCCGGATTAGTTTAATTAAACGGTCTTCCGACATTAGCTCTTTGTACATGCTTCCCATAAATTCGGCAGAAGCAGAGATATTGAAATAATAGAATTGCCAATACAGCTCTTCCGGCTTTCCATTTTCATGCATTTCTGTAAGCAAATGAATCACATCATCACAAGTTAAATCGCGTGTAAGCATATATGCTATAAACGAGCGCAAATCACGAATGGTGATATGCAATTCGCGTTTGTAAGCAATGGTGCGAATCAGCCATTCGAGTCGATTTATTACTTCGTTGCCGGCAGCGCTATCGGAAAATGTATCTACATTGTATTTGATAAAACACCTGTCAGCTATAGGGCAAGCATTGCATTTACCCCATAACGATTTGTCGGTTAGTTTCTTTACTTGCGAACGCAATAACGAATCTCCATCATTTGTTTTTGCTGTGACCGAACGAAGATTTAGATTGATAATCATTAATCCGTTTGGCAAATTGGTATGACCTTCTTTGTAAAAATAATCGTCAATAATATCGGCTAAATCCGTATGGTTATTTGCCGGCTCTTTGAGGAAATCAACCAGACGACCTTCATTGATGGCAATAACCCGTCCTTCTTTGGCTTTGCTATAGTCGGCTTTTAATCCGGCAAATGGTTTAAAAAAATCTGTCAGCACTTCGTCATTCGCACGTTCTTCTTCGTCTTGCGAACCGTCGTAATTGCTTTGAAAAGGAATGCCTTTTATCGAGAATTTTGCTCCGTTTCGATTTGATAATTTTTCTACATTTTCCGCAATTCCTTCCACTTGGCGAATAAAGGCAGTTTTTCCATCTCCGGCATTTCCGGTAATGATTACAAGTCGATACTTACCTTCTTTAATAGCATCGAGTAATTTGTTATCTAATTTTGTTCTGGTATAAGTCGCTTTATCAAGCGCCGATTGTTTCCAACCGGCACGAGTTCCTGCATTACCGTGGGAACTTTGACTGTACAAACTATTTACATAATCCACAATGGATTGCTCCTCGCCTGTTTTGTCAATAACGGTTACTTGTGAGGTTTTGTACAAAGCCGTTTCATCTATTTTCATTAATGCATCTTGCATTTCGGCTGCCGAAGCAAAACGATTCGCACGACGGGTTTCTATCGCTTTCATAATCCAAGCCGAAAAAGCATCAGATAATTGGTGGTTAAGTGAATTAACCGCTATCGGCGATTTGTCCAACGGCGGAACAGTAGAACCAGCCCATGGATAAGCATGTGTAAGTAATTGATACAGCGTTACGCCCAAGGCAAAAGTATCGGCGCTTGCGTCCCAATCCATACGCTGGCCGTTTTTAACCAAATCGGGCGCTTGATACAGATAGGTGCCTACTCTGTCTTTATCAGCGCCTTCGTCTGCCGCAATATTAAAATCAATCAACACAAAACGTTCGCGCTTGCTCCACACAATGTTGCTAGGTTTTATATCGCGGTGATAAACCGGAGGATTTATCTCCTGCAAGTAAACCAAAGCCGAAAGCATCTCTTTTGCCAATTTGTAAATTTCATTCAGCGGCAAGCGCAAATCGCCCCTTGTATAGTTGTGAAGATTTTCGCCTTCAATCAACTCCATTAGGGTGTAGAACATATTTTGATTGGTCAAGCCATTATAGACAAACTTCACAATATTTCTGTGATTCAGTTTTGACAATGCTCTGTATTCGTCTTCTACGCTTCGTTGGGTTAAGTCTTCACTGAAAATTTTCAGCGCGAAGAATTTGTTTTGAATAAGGTGTTGAGCCTTGAAAACACGAGAAAAACCGCCTTCACCTAATTCTTCAAACAATACCAATTCAGGCGTTACTTTGTCTGTCGGTTTCAAATCTTTCAACAAAACCGGTTTCTCTTGCTTGGAAGAAACAGCAACCGGCTCGTCAAAAATTTCATTCATTAAAAAATCGATTATATCATCGATTGAATCCCGGCGCTCTGTCTCTTCTTCTAAAATGGTATGTTGGCAAAACTTGTCCATCCATTGGGGTAAAGCGGAATTGATATGCGACGGCAATAAATCGTCCGGCAACTTTCCGCCCAAACGAGCCAAGTCCGTGAAATTTGAGAAAGGTACTTTACCAACAATCAACTGATAAAAAATAACTCCCAACGAATAGACATCGGTAGCCGAAGAAACGTCGTCTTGAAACAGTTCTGCCGGCTGATACGGATTTGCCATATCGGGCGAAATGGGTCCCATCGTATAATTCAAGTCGATGTGTTTTGAAAACCACGAGCGTCCGAAGCCTGACAAAGCGGCATTGTCGGTCAACAAATAAACATTATCGGGACAAACCGCACGGTGATAAATACTTTTCTCATGAGCTATTTTAAGGCCGTTGGCAATGTCCAACACTATTTTTATAGCATCAAATTGTGTGAAAGTTTTTCGGTTGAGTTCCGAACTCAATTTGTTTTCGTCCAAATAATCGCTTTTCTCATAAAACCGCAAACGGTCTTCGCTCATTTGAAACTCTGTTTTTATAATGTATGGCGAGGGCGGCATTTGCATCATCGCTCGATAAGCGTTTTTAATACGGTTGCTGTGCGTTTCACGTTCTGCAGGAGACTCGCCGACAGTATCTAAAATATGTTCGCGAACCTTGTAGCGTCTTTCCGGAAAATCTTCCGGCACACAGAGGTATTCCGTAAAATCGTCTCCCTTTTCAAGCACTTCTTCTATTTTCAAACCAATTACTTCGGTTCGTTCTTTTGGAGTACGATGCAAACTTTCTCCACTCAGATAATCGACAATCTCTCGTACAATGGATTGTATGGCATTCGCCTGTTTGTTAACTCTCTCGGCAGTCTTAATAAATTCAATCAGTTCATCGCCAAGCGTGTAAGTGGCACGATAGCAATCGCTTTCCCTGTCAAGCCCGAACTTATTTTGTCGCGGATTACTTAAAGTGATAATCCCTTCAATCCAAGCCGATTTCCATTGGTAATTTTTTGCTTTCAGCTTGCTTGCCAGCACACTTGTTTTGTAGCGCAAAGTTTTCAACGGATTGGTGCGTTCGGAATCGTTTAAATACCAAATCGCATCGTTACCTTCTAAATATCCGCCCCAATCTTTGTTTTCGATATTGTAAATGGCATGGGGAGCTACCACAATACAATCGTATTCCAAATATTGCACGCCGCCGCGAGGGTTGGTATTGGCAAACTCTGCATTGGGAATAATATAATAATCATCGGGAAGATTGACTTCCAAGAATTTCAAAAGCCGGTCTTCTCCTGCATTGACAGGTCCTGTACTGAATTTCGGAGTTACGATTGTTGCCATGATTCTATTTCTTTTTCGACTGATTGGATTGCTTCTAATTCTTTCTTTTTTGAAGTTTCATTTTTTGTAATTGAATCCATTGCCAATTTATTTATATTTTCAATCTGATCTGAGTTTAGTAATGGAATAGGAATATGCTCTATATGAGACGGTTCAATCTGAGGAATAACTGACCCATAAGTATATCGCTGTATTATTTTTTTACCTAAACTCGAGTTTATAAATGTAAATAAATATCCAGCAGGAATATATTTGGGTATTAATCTCAAAATATGTTGAGAAGCTGCGCATTTCGCAATTTCACTATCTACAAAAATGCTATTGCCGATAGTTCCTCCACAAGTTACAAGAATCCAACCTTTTTCAACCATCAAGGATTTTATATTCTTTGTTTTTGCATAAGATAGCTGTTTTTCACCAGAAGGAATTCTTTTTACTATATCACTTCCTCCTAAAAACGTAATGCCTTTATTTACATAAACACGCTTAAAAATTCCCGGACGGAAAATATCGGAAGTAACTTCTCTCAGCAACTTATAATTCATATTATTTTTGATATAATTTGCTATTTTTTCGCCTTCATCTATATAATAATTGGCTTCAAATCGTTTTGTAAATGAATTTCTAATTAAGTTTGAAGATACGCAATTATACTGTGTATTATCAAAATTAATATAGTTAATATTGTCAGCTAAAATTGTTTCTGCCTCCTCCAACAACCGATTAGCCTCCACTCGCAGATTAGCCGATTCAACTATCAAATTATGGATTTCTTTTTGTTTGGATTCGGAGAAAATTGGGACAGGAATGTTGGTAATGTGTTCAGGTTCTATATGTTGAATTACTGCGCCGTATTTGTTTTGAGTAAGCAATAAGTTTCCATATTTTGAAGATAAATAAGCATATAAAAAACCATCAGGAATATCTTTTGGACAAACTCTTATGATGTCATCGGAAGCTGCTTTATCAATAAAATCTTTATTTACAAAAGCTGTATTACCTATCGAACCTGAACGAGTAATCAAAGTCCAGCCTTCTTTTAGTGCATACGATTGTAAGTCTTTTGTTCTTTTTCTTGAAATTAATTTCAAAGAAGAAAAACTACTTTTTGTTATATCGGCTCCTTTTATAAAAGGAATACCATTTTTAGGGTTAGCGACATAAATTCTCCGAGAACGTCCCCCATAAAAGATATTAGAAGTAACTTCATGAAGTGGTTTTACTTTTATTAATGAAGAACTTAACAGACTAAGTAACTGAATGCCTTCACTTAAATAAAGAGAGGCATCTAATCTTAATCCATTAGAATTTAAACTGTTACTCTTTATTTTCGTTGTCTTCATCACTTATTTTGCTTAAAAACTTCTTATATGCTTCACTCACTTTCGGTAAATCATCATCTAATTGTCTTTCTCGTCCAATTCTACTTTTCGGAATCAAATTTCCTTTTTCATCCATGCTTAACCATTCTTTCTTTCGCTCAAACAGCAGTTCAGCACCGTCTTCATCACGCACATACACAGGCACTCCACGACGGTCTTTCCCAACCGCTTCCACAATCGCCATAAAAACATCGTAGTTTTCATCAGCAACCGCAACCAATTTTTCTGCTGCCGTTTTCTTTTGTAAAAAGAGTAAAGAGGCTTGCACGCCAACTTGCGGCAGAAATGTCTCAACCGGCAAATCGACAGAAGCTAATAACTTGAAATGTTCAAGTATCCACGCTCTTACCGACTCTGTATTGGGATTTCCCAATATGCCGTCGGGCAGGACAATTGCCATTTTACCACCGGGTTTCAGAAAATTATAACATTGTTCGATAAACAATACTTCGGGCGCTTCACTTGATTTTTCCGACCCATTGAAAACATAATTGCTATAAGGGTCTTTCAATGGATTATGTCCTAAATCATATTCACGAGAAATACTACGGTCAACCATAACTTTTGCTCCGAATGGAGGGTTGGTAAATATCATATCAAATTTTCCTCGTGCATCTTCCATTGGATATTTTTCAAAAGGGAAATCCTTATCTTGGCTAATAGATATGCTTTCAGCAACCTTTGGACCAACTTTTCCTGTATCTGTCAATTGCCCCTTTGGATAATCCAATGAATTGATATTGAAAATGTTGGCATGTCCATCGCCCGCCATTACCATATTCATCCGGGCGGCTTTCTTCAAATCAGGGTCGAAATCGAAACCGAAAAGCATTTGTTCTGCGTATCCTTTTACGAGACTCACAACATCCTGCGCATTATATCTTCCTTCGAGATGAATACCTGACTCTCTAGTATATTGACTTTGAGCAATCTTTTTCCGAACATGATCTAGCACCATAACCAAAAATCCTCCCGATCCACAGGCAGGATCCAGTACACGAGTATTCTGATCAGGATCCATCATCTCAACCATACAGCGTATCACATTACGAGGCGTAAAGAATTGTCCCGCTTCCTGTTTCAATGTGTTTGAAACAATGGTTTCGTAAGCTGTACCTTTTACATCAATGGTTGCATCTAAAAACGAATATTTTGCTAATTCAGAAGCTACATAAGCCAAACCACGAGGGGAAAGGTTTATTTGTTCATTCCCATCAAAAACCTCTTTAAACAAATCATCGTGTTTCAATTCTTCAAATAAGCCTTTAATACGGGAGGTTACCTTTTCCTGTCCCTCTTTCGTATTTTGCTCTTTCACCCCAACCCAAAATTTACGTCGATAACTGAAACCTTTTTCGGCATCAATAAAACGACGTTTTTCATCATAAATCTTACAGAAAATCAGATTCAGTAACTCCCAAAAAGCAGTTTTCTTCATCCCTTCATTCCCATAAATATAGTCGTGGCAACGTTTGAAGGTTTTTACCAATGAATCATTTGCCGGCTTTCGAGGATGGGCTCGCTCGCCTTGCTGTTCCAAATCATCCATCGTTTGTCCCGCTCCGGGGAAGTCGGAAATATCGGTAGTTTGAGCTTGTCCAAATTCATCTCTCTCACATTGAAGATAATGCAAATCGTTTCCGTTTGTCCAAACACCAAATTCACATTCGGTATATTCCAAATAAGTCCCTAAGGTTTTAGTAACTCCTTTTTTGGAATCTTTGTCTTTCACTTTTGAATCGAATACAACGGCTATGCGAATCATATTTTCTAATTCGTGAGCTTTACCTGTTTCAAATACAGCAAGGTCGGCTTTTGCTCGTTTTGTTTTCCCTTCATCATCTTCATAAGAGAAAGGGAAATCACGTTCCATATCCTTCAAATCAAAATTGTACTCTTCATTGAGCATCATAATCATTGATTGCAGAGTAAGTTCCTTTTCATTTGCCGCTTTTATCTTTTTTGTCAAAGCGCAAATTAATTGGCTGTCTTCCAATACGACATCGTCGGCAGTGTCTTCCAAATCTTTTGTCTTCATGATTCCCATTCTTTAAGTATTGCTTCGAGACAAGATAAAACTTGTTCATATTGCAGGCTTGCATCCGATTCCAATAGTTGATTGATCAAAGGACTTTTTTCTGCAAGTGCTATTTCTTTGTTCAATATCTCGATAAGATATTCCTTCGTTTTTTCATTTTTCCGAATTAGCGACTCAATGTCTCTCGCCA
>Ga0209629_10001184_pt1 | contig 15957 bp, 7 predicted proteins | sample TergutCu122P5_FD_187286 | JGI IMG/M metagenome (GOLD analysis project Ga0209629, IMG submission 187286) | Cubitermes ugandensis P5 segment gut microbial communities from Kakamega Forest, Kenya - Cu122 P5 (SPAdes) (version 2) | ecosystem: Host-associated > Arthropoda: Insects > Digestive system >...
GAATTTAAAAATCACAAGTGTTAATTTTTAGGTCAGAATTTTTGAGTATTATTTATTTAAATGCCAATTAAACAATCATAAACCGTGAGCAAACATGATTTTCTTGAAGCCAACTTTATTTAGAAAAGCACAGGTGAATGTTAACAATATGAAACAACAGTTAATTCCTCTTGGTACAAATTTTATGAGTGCCAGAAAGTTGCACAAAAGTATGAAAATTTTAAATAGAATACTGTCAAGTGATGCTGGTAGTATTAAACTCTTGTGTAAGTAAACTGTGGTCGTAAGGTACTCTTCTTCCATGTTTGTCCTTTCATTGACTTGCACAAACAGCAGGTGTGCCAACTGTACATAAAATATTATGAATACCTGGACTTTGATGTTTCCCTGCTCATTTCTTCCCTTGTTTCTCTCTCTCATTGCCTGCTTGGATGAGTGAACAGTAGCTTCCTGTATCTCCCAGAATATTGTAATATATTGTTGTAGGTTTGTAAAATCGCCATCTTCAGTCACCTGCTGCACATGTATGTGTAAGATGCCCATATTATATATACATACATACATGCATTCATACATATATTTTTAAGTACATATGGAATAGTGTTGAAAATGACTCTGGAAATTTTATATGAAAATTTATAAAAAATAACTGAAAGATAATAGCTGTCTGTGAGTGCTTGATTTATTACATGGTAATGTGATATACAAGGAGCATTATACCCATTAGTAACAAATCTGTTGGCATTTTACTGGGCATTCCAAATGTTGGAGGCCATATTTTTAAACAGTATACTATATAAACTGTTAACACTTAACAAGCAGTTTATATATTTAAATCAGATTTATAAAAACAGTACTGTACACAAAAATGGCCTATTTATAAGTAGCGTATCTACCAGTAACTGGGGGGGTAAGAATGCCTGTAATACATGAAATTGGATTGGTTTTTAACAAAATCACATATCTTGGAGTCTCTTGTATTATGTCTTAGATTATGGTGAATTGTAGAATTTACTTACTCAGGTATAAAAATTTTGAAGGCTTGAAAGTGAGATTGTTAACTGTATATGGATGTCAACAGGTTCTTCTTGTGAGGGAATTAAAGAAAGGATGTTAAGGTACAGTGAAACCCAGTTAGGGTAGCACTGGTGGCTGAGTCAGAGTTCAGACTTCAAATAGGGTAAAAGATAGCAGTAGAGCAATATTTTATTGTTGAACCCTTGTTAAGGAATGTAACATTTGAAACCTGTAGGAGTTTAATCCAAAAAATAAATATTCCAGATTGGTTTGGCATCACTTCAAAGGTGAAGAAACTGGGCATGAATGATGATACCGAATCTTTATTCACTGTTATTTAATAAGAGTTTTACATTTTTAGGTGAGAACTGAACATAAGAATAGTTCATCAAATGTACATACATGAAGATGCATTCACATCAGGCAAAGAGCCTGACAAATACAAAACTGGAAATCTTCAATTCTTATGCACCTATTACATTCCTTTAATATAAAATACTTAAAAAAACCTGTTCCTTTCAAGTGTTTTCATGACAAGAAAGGTAGATTACGAAAGGGAAATTATCCCTTTTAAATAAAATAATAACAAACCTTCTAACCTTTATGGTAGAAGGTTCACCTTTCCTTTTGTATATATTCACCCAACTATGTAGCATTGAACTATAGAGCATCATAACCCAAAAGATCATAATCTTTATGTTCACCAGACTGAGAATCTTAAATCTAAAATGATAATGTCCTGCACCGTGTTCCTTCTAAATTAATCATGATCATTCGTGGTTTCTGTAAATTGTTATTTCTGCCCACTGTATTTCCATTTCTGTCCACTATCCATCAGATTCAGAATATCTGATCAGTAGTTAATCTGTTATATCAAAATCCACGTTGATTATACACAACTAATAAAATTGTTATTTTAACGTAAAATGTTATGCCCAGAAATTTGAAAACAACAATTTTACTCTCAAAATGAATATGTATTCTCTAAGGGATTTTTAGGATATAACATCTAAGGGTGTGTTACACTCACATTTATTAATTCAACATAAATGTCCAATATATTGAATTATAATGGACAAAAGCCTGTAGTTCTCCATGTCTGCACCCACTGATGCATTTTGGCCTTTATCTCTTCATGATAGCAGAGGTGTTTTCCTTTGCTGTTGTTGTGTAGTCCAGGAACTGCAGAAGGAAATTTCCTGTGCATACCATCAAGACATCATATCCTGCAAACTGTTGGATATATGATACACATCACCATTCAGTCTGGATCTTGTGACTAGCACTTTTCTCTTCTGCATATCATTGAGGAAGCATTTTGAAAGAAATCATGTCTGACATAATGATGCAGTGAATTTTGATTCTATCCATCCCATTGTGTATACAGAAATACGAGTACATTAAAAAAAACACTACATATTCCATCCAACACGGCCCTTATTTATCATTTCTTCCAACACCATGTTTCAATCAAGCCAATCATCATCAGGTGTTTATTTTATAAAAAAACTTAAAACTGAAGTAAAAAATGTAAATTTTTGCGAGATTTCAATTGTAATTTGTATTTTACATCATTTGTGAGAGCTTGCAAAAATTTACATTTCTTACCTTTCCTAAGTTTTTGTACACAATACACACCTGATGATGATCGGCTAGATTGAAACATGGTGTTGAAGGAAATAATAACAAAGGGTTTTTTTCAGACAGAATACATAGTGTTATTTATGATACAGGGAAAGGTGTAATGTACTGATAAATGCTCACATTGAGCTGTCTGTTATTTTCCACGTGAATCACACATGTGCTCAGTCACTGGAACCAATACCTAAATTGCTGTTGTGATTATGTGCAGAACTAGAGAGTCTGTCCATTGTTGCTTGTTGTTTTGGATGTCAATACTAGGTGACTTTAATGCACCTACAGGGGATATGTATTACAGAGCCTATCTGAAAGGGATTGTTATGCAACACAAAAAGCAATTTTATTTGATAGATTGAACCAACTGAAAGTAGACAGCTCTGTACATTTGCCGCCACAGTGTATCTTATATCATGGGTTTTACTGTATATACAGCATGGCATGTCCTGTAATATACTAAGCTTAGAGTATGGAACTTAAAATTTTCAAATGCCTATAAATTGTTGGTCACATCCCATTATTTTGACTTCATATCTGTAAACACAGAATAAAGTGTTACAAAAGATCTTTCAGCATACTGAAACAATCAGTTTATGTGTGGCCATTTTACTGTTTTAGAATGGAAGTAGATTTGGAAGATTTTCCCCTTCACACTTGGAAGTTTTCGTAATTTATTTGAAAAATTTGAAATGAAAAGAAAGTTCATTCACTTTTCAAGACTTCTGGACATGTGTTCTTATATACTGTGTTGTAACCTACCGTAAGACGTGTATTGGTGGAAATATTTTGCTTTGTTACATGAATGGTGTCAACAACTATGCATTCTCTCCTGTTCTTTCTACAAAGTGATATTTGTAGCCACAACTTTACTGTGAAAGAAACTATAACAATAGAGAAAAGAAAAAAGATACCTTTTAACAAGTCATATGTGATATGCACCTCTAAAACTATCCAAGTACAGTGTAAGGTGTAGTGATTAGGCTGCAAGTTAACAGTCAGGGAGTTGGGGGTTCACTGATCAGCAGGGGCAGAGATTTTCTCTTCTTCACAATGTCCAGGTCATTTGTGGGGCCTACCCACCTCCTATCCCAGGGGTAAAAGTGGTATAGCAACCAGAGCATTAAGCTGACCACCTTCATCTAATATCAAGATTATGAATGCATGGAGCTCAGGTGCCACCCTCCGATTCATGACATGATGTTTAATTAAGCAAAGATACAACTTTACCTTTACCTTGATCTACACAGTGCAGTATGCAAGAAAGGCAACCTTATCACAGATAACTATGAGGGTGCCTAAAATACGAAGGGCTACATGTGTCTAGAATTATTACGAGTTAAGAGGGCTGACATTAACTTTAGACACATGTTTCTTCGTCACTAATTTAGCATATGGAATGAGTAAAACTATATTTTCCTGCAAAAGATGCTGTACATTACGGATGCATTCATTGAAAGAAACTGTGCCGCATTAAGATGCAGCTTATATCACAAAAGAAAGCACACACATTCCAAATCATGTCAGTTTTAATACAAAGGGCTTACACACAGCAAGGACAAGGGTTAATTATTTCATCCATCCATTGACATTGTCATCATCCTCTCTTCCTCCTCCTATTTAGCCACCTCCTCCTCACTGCATTTTTTCCATTTCATACAGGGCAGTGGACAAGTAGTCTCCAGTCTCTCTCCTTTTCAGTATCTTTCCCACTCTTTGCTCTCTTCTCAGTATGTTCCATTACCAGGCTGAACAATTTTGTTCTTGGTTGTTCCACAAGCCTCTTTCATTTCATTTTGCATTCTGATACCCTTCATGGTACCCTTTGTCTATCCATTGTTTTCACATGTACATCGCCAAACTGTTGAAGTCATTGCCCTTCTAACTCTACTGGCAAATTTTAAATTCAAACTCCTTTTCTCAAAAAGTTATTAATACTTCTGTCATGATTTATTTCATCCTTATATAAACCTAACACACTTCAGAACTTCATTTCTGTGCCACATCCTCTTCAGTGACTGCGAACTATCAAGATATCTACAAAACTGGCATGAATAATACATCTGAGATACTTGTCACAGAATTGAGTAACTCCTTGAGACAGATTCCATCTTGAGAAGCCAGCAGTCAGCAAGATGCCCCCCACCCCCTTCTCTCTCTCACACAGAACCCAAGTGCTTATGACTGTGTTTACAGCATCCTACATAAAAATTCTTATATCAATTAGTGTGAGAAATTGAAGATGTAAGTTGAGTAAGTGCATGATATCTAGTACAGAAATATTATACCATGGAGAGCTTGTAGAATCTGTGTTGACATTTCAAGAGAGTTTCTTCATGTGTATGGATAAAAATGACACAAGTCATGTAACAAAGTACGTGTTATACAACTTGCAGGTAGTATTGATGGAAGTAAATATGTGTTTCAGAACTTTAACTTAAGACTTAAACTGTAGTGTGACACTTCTACATTAGTGAATCAAACATATTCTTTCCCTCCTGTTTAAATGAGCTGAAAAAATTACATATTCTTTTGTCTTTGTTTTCAATCTTATAGGAGGTTTGTGCAAGTATAGATTGTACATTCTAAATCTAGGTTCTTGTATTTTCATACAGTGTTTCCACAGGGTGTTGATTTATGTGCATTGTGGAATGTTTTGTGTGGTGTCAAGTAAGGTCTGGGTTGTGCAGAACCCATAAAACCCTACAGCAGGATGGTGGTTCTAAATTTTAAGAATTTTGAAATCACAGTAAGTTTTATACAGATGACACTGGTCAGTTTTAAATCACATGCTTTAAACATCCAAATTATTTGTTAAAGTTCTTAATATTTGATAAAGCCATTTATAACAAAACTATCTTTCTGATGTGAAAAACCAGAATAATTGCCAGGTTACATACAGCAGTAGGTCATGACTTCATGTAATTTTAAATCTGTTTGGGAAAAAATGTCTATACTGTGCATGAAACACTATATTATTACATGCTGTCAGTTAATCAGTTAATTACATGAGATAAGAGTTGGTGTAGCTCTGTCAGTATAGTGACTAGGCTATGTATCAGGCATCTAGATTCATTTCCAGGCAGGGGCACAGATTTTGCTCACTGCTGCCGTGTCTAAAACTGAGGGCCATCCAGTTGGTACTGGGGGCTCGTTCTCTGAGGCCAAGTGTCTCGGACATGAAGCTGACCAATCATTACCATCTACTGCCAATGTTAAGAATGCATGGAGATGTACCTCCATTCCCCCATAGCATGGTGTTTAATAAGCACAAAGACAATTGATTTAAAAGCTGAGATAATTTTGACACAATGATCATTTTAAACAGGAAAAAAAAATCTGTGTAACCTAGACATGAAGAAAACTGTGATTTTTAACAAAAGGAAAGTACTCAGTCCTATAGCCTGGTAAAAGAAGAGTAACATGGCTAAGTTTGCCCCATATCCTGTGACATTTAAAACACAAGAATCTAACCTCAAACTAACAACGTAAATATTTTGACAACAGATTCTCACCCTCCTGTAAATGTATTGGTGGCATATACAATGATACTGCACTAATTAAATTTTGTGTTGTAAGCCAGTAATCAATTATGTTTGATAATATTGCAGGGAGGGCAGAAGGGCTATCCATGCCGTCCCTTCACTTTATTATTCATCCTCTCCAGTCAGGTGACACAGTACTCATCAGTTTCAATCAATCAATCACAGCTGACATTCACAAATATATAACTAAACACTACAATATCAAAAATGCATAAATACACTTATATTAAAACCCTACTAATTTACTTAAAATAAGCTGAACTTATACTATTTCACCTTTAAATAATGTATGTAATACATCTTTAGCATCACAAATTTTTCTTCAGTGCTTAAAACACTCTGTAGTGAAAACATTATATAAAAAGGGGAGAGAAATTGTATTTCTAACTACAGGCCCGTATATCTACTGACTTCATTTTCAAAAGCCTTTGAAAGGTTATGTATAATAGACTACTTGGACACTTAAATAATAACATATTATTTGAAGAAAAATTTGGATTTAGGCAAAATATGACAACCAAAAAAGCTACCTATGAATTAATGAAATTTCATGTTCTTAATGACAAATTAATTGTGGGAGGGATTTTTCTGTGATTTAGCAAAAGCCTTTGATTTTGTTAACCATGATACTTTACTGTACAAATTAAATTTCTATGGAATAACTGGCAAAGTTTATGCATGGATCAAACCATACCTTAGAGACAGGTGTCAAAGAGTAGAGATAAAAATTCCAATAATGCATATTCAGACTGGGGAGTTGTAAAACATGGTATTCCACTAGGATCAATTTAAGGTTCTTTAGTCTTCCTTCGCTACATAAATGATTTACCAAAAACTATTATGGAAAATTTTAACCAATTTTATTTACCAGTTCTAATCTCAATGATGTAAAAAATGATACAGATTGAAAATGAGTCCTTAAGTAAATGGTTCAAAGCCAGTAGACTCTTATTAAATTTTGACAATTCACAAGTACAAATAGTCCTCAAATTTATCTGGTAATTAGTTATGTTAAATTAATTTCTGAAGCACATGATACAAAATTTCTTGGAATATATGTAATCAGTACACTGTCTTGGTGAATTCATATTGAATAGATTACACACAAATTAAGGGTAGCTTGCTAGGCATTGAGATCAGTTACACCCTTTTTGTCACTGGAAACACTGAGGATGGTTTACTATGCCTGTTTCATTCCATTAGGAACTGTGGATTAATATGTTGTGGAAACTCTTCACACAGTGCAGGAATTTTAAAAATACAAAAGAATATAATTATAACTATTACATGATGCAGAAGTAGAGATTCATGTAGAGATTTATATAAGCATTTAAAAATTCTACCTCTTCATATACCCTCATCACTTCTTTTATCAGTGGTTAACAACAAAATAAATTCAAATTAAATTCTTAAGTCTATAACATAAATACCAGACAAAAATATAACTTTCACCAACCTTAATAAAATTTATCACTATATAAGAAAGGAGTCTCTTTCATTTGACATAAGGTGTTTCATAACAGTCTACCACAAAGTATCAAAACTTCAAGTGATAACTCCATACAATTTAAATAAGCCCTACAGAATTATTTACATGCTCATTCCCTCTGCTCTACAGAATGATAAACTAAGCTAAACCAATTTTAAGCTAATTGTATAAACTACTGTATGTATGTCATATTTTCTTGAATTGTTCTATATCCAAGGTATTAACCTGTTTGTAATTCAGAGAGTGTGAATAAATTCAAATTCACAGAACATATATCCCTCAGCCATGTAAAATGTATGTTGTAACAGAAAAGATCTGATACCTCTCTTTAAAAAAAAAAAAAAGTTCTCTTCTCATTTTTATAGGTTTTGTAATTTATTATACAATTTAATTCCTGTCTTCACTGATTTTTCAAGATATTTCTGTTACAAAACTGACGATGGAGATACAACTTTTATATGCACTGTAATTGTGAATTCTTACATTCTGCTTCAAAATCACTTTATTTCCACTACCTTTTGTAATTTCAATCACTGTATCTCCAAGTAATTTGCTACAAGCCGGAAGGTCTGTCCAGTTCCTGTGGGGAAAAATTAGAACACCACTGACTAGATATGGATTCCAGAAACAAAGTTCTTAATTTTTCAAGGAAAAAATTACACATGAACTTGAAACATTTTATCTAATAATTAAGTACTTTACTTTCTTTCTTGTCATTTCAAATGGACACAATTTCACTTACGTGTCAGACATTTATTTATAAAGAGTGGGAATGCTGTGTTCCACAGTAATAGATGTGGATCTGGTATTCTGCTTATTCCTGCTGTAGGGTTAAGTACATATAATCTTAAGTTTATTCCTCCTGTTGGTGGCAACTCTGGTTAACATTCTATTATATAAGAAGCATTAGTTGACACTGGGTTAGTCTGTTGTCTGGATTGTTTATAAAACAGACTTCAAGAAGGGGAAGCTTTTTTGGTACAGATTGCAATTTTTTGTTACATAGTTTTGTTACAGACAGTTCCTGCCTTCTGCAATTTAAAATTGTGAAATTTCATTCTTCTGCAATTTTATAAAAGGACAAAAATTGAAATAGAAACATTGTTGAAATGCATGCCACATTTTTACTTCAGGGAGTGAAAGCAGAAGGTGAAGGAAGAGTACTGGTTGGTGATAACATACGTGGCAGGGTGGTCCTGCTGCAGCCAGTCAGGTTCTAGTGCGTTGGGGTTTGGATATCAGATGGTCTCCCTTGTGTATACATGTATAGCAGACTATCTGAGTCCTCAATTCCAACTTGCCCTGGACCTTCTACAGCATAACTGTTGCTTAAGGGAGCGTGTCTGTATTTCAGTATGTTATTAGTAAGGTGAACCACATTTTCAGACTAACCACAAAAAATGAGTGATGTGGCTATTATAAAATCATAAAAGCATATGCAACCTGTCACCCCATTTCTTTAAGATTAATATTAAGTTTATTTTTATCAGTACCAAGATCTCCTGTGTCTCTTTCCTTCAGGGTCACTGGCCAAAATGTCGTAATTCTACACTTTTTTTATCTCTGCCATATTTACTCACAACACGTTTATCTCAACATCCATTTCATCATCCTAATACATATTTGCAGAAGAGTATAAATGATGTCACTCTTCCAGATGTTAATTTGCTCTATGTTCCTGTCACTTCTCTTCGTTCCAAATGTTCTCTTCAGCATCCTTTTCTCAAACATCATCCATTTAAATTACCTTAGTGTGAGAGACAGTTTCACACCCATGAAGAACAACAAGTAAAATTTTAATCTTCACACTTTTGGCAGCAGCTGGGAATATAAAATGTTCTGAACTGAACTGCAGCAAACATTCCCCAGATGTTAGTGTGCTGTTAACATGTGTATGAACGCAGTTTTGATTTGCAACCATCAGGTCCTATCCCTGTATTTTTACTTCGCCATATCTGTCTTTCATTCTGATGACAAGACCCCAAACTAATGCCACCATGAAGAGATTAGTGATTAATTAATAAAACAACAACTAACACTAAAGATCAAAAAGTATCATTACTTACAATACCAAAATGTAACTTGTAGTTTTTCATTTTGTTTTATAAGCCTATATAAATATACAATAGTGTATTGTATAATCAGACATAAATTGATATGGTTAAATTGTGTGTTTCTTCTCTGAATACTGGACAGAAGTATGAACAAGGGATCTGTCCCAAAAAAATAAGAATTCATTACAAGCTATGGTGTAATTGTGTATGTTACAATAACCAGACATGGAAGAGTTGGGTATCTTGGCAGACTAACTTTGTGTATGGCAATTTTTCTTACTCAAAAGCAACAAAATAGATATAATGACATGATAACTAAGTGTCTTAAACAGAGAATGAGAGGCACACACTGTCCTGTTGTTGTTGTTGTTGTTGTTGCTGTTGTTGTTGTTGTTTATCTCTGTGCAGATGTATGTAGCCTGTTATCTTCTGCATTGGAACAACAAACTTTTCTACAAATCAAAGTGAATCATAAGTCTTTGTATTGCATACTTTTTCTATACTGCAACATCCACATGAAAATTGCTTTAAAAAAAATAAAAGCATATAATTGCATAAGCATGGTCACACAGTAGCTGTAGAACCAGATATGTGTGCATGTTGGGGGGGAGTTATTGTGTGATTGTTTTGATGTGTCAATGAGAATTAAAATTTATTTAGATAAAAAGGGTCTGATTATTGTGTATTCTAACCCACAACTGTTATACCTCAGTCCTCTTTTCCTTTCATTTTGTGACTTCTTTCTTTAACTCGCATAAAAGTGAATGCTGTACATAATATCTAGATGGGTTTCCTACAATTTCAAGGATGGCTGAGAGGCGTAGAAGATAAGCTTAGTGTTATGCTATCTATCTGTTATCAGCTGCTGCACTCAAAGACATTCTGTATTGTTGTTGCAAACTTTAAAGTATGAGACAGAGACTAGGTTGTTTACAATGAGGTGGGCTTCTTTCTTGGCTTGTTTTCATTGAGATAAGCTATATTTACATACCACAAATTAAGAACTCACATTTTGGCTTATATAGGTATTGTACAATGGCATCCAGTCTTTTTACAAACCAATGAAAATCACCAGAAGGGACTCTGTACAAGCTTCATATAATTAAGGAAGATGCTCTGGTTTTGAATTGAACTGCAAAAGTTAACAGTTCCTCTTCTATGAGTGCATCAGCCTCCACATGCCTTGAGAATTAAGGTATGGGCCAGGGTTTTGTGCATATTTCCTCAAAACAGAGGCAGTGTCAGTGATACAATAATTGGAATATCCTGTTTGAGGAGTCCAGCTGCCTCTCAAATCACATAACATGTATCTTGTAGTAAGTAATGGGCTCAGAAGTTTAGAAACATGGTACTGACGTATGGATTAAAACATCAAATTTATTTCCCACCCACTCTTATGGTTCTGCACTGTACAGACTTTCAAGGTATCCAGAGAATTTGAAATACCTGCAAAAAGGCCAGTTTTTCCACAGTTTATTGCACAACTCATCACAGGGTGGAAGTTCTCTATATGTACAACACTTTGTTGCACTATCCAGAAATTATAAGTGTGGATTCAAAAACTTGTAATTCACACACTATTCCTTTCTAGGTAAGGCAATGTTTTAAATTCAATTTTACACATTTCTGTGTCTAGGGAGAAGGTGCTGAACTAATGTGTCGAGGATTTCTGACTGAAGACTTGCTAAATCAAGTGCAGATTTTTTCTATGCCTTTCCCTTTCCTCACCTCATCAGGATGCCACAAGCACCTCACCTGTGTTCACACTCCAGAAAGGGGCTCTTCTACCATTAGCAAGGTGAGGAGAAGCCAGGAAAGTTCAATAAACCACACTCAAAAGCAACAACATAATTTTTTGCTTAATTATAGATAATTTCCAGACAATATCACAACAGTAGTAATGGTTATGTACATAATTCTCAGCACTTTTGTGAAACCCATTTGAAACAGAACAATTTTTATTTCTGTTGGGATATCAGTACAAGGTTTTATTGTTCTTGGTTTCTTGCAATTGCTTCAGTTCATAGTATGCACAAATTAAAATAGGTCTTTGGTACTGGAATATTAGATTAGAAGAATGGAATTTGAAAGGAATGGATTTCAATGCCCCAACTTTGTGAAAGAAGGTGTTAAAATAATGTAGATTAACATACTGCCTTCTCTCTTCATGACACATCCATGTTATGAGTGGGCTGAACTCTGTAGTTCCTTACTAACATTTGTCACTGAATTAAATACTGCATTTTTGATACTGGACGCTTGACATCACTATGTAATACAATCTCAAAGTTGTAACTTAAAGTTGCTTTATTAAATGTGTTATTTAATGGTGCTGTTAATTACTGTGATTATACAGATACTGTCGGTTAAAGACAAATGAACAAGTATGGAGCACTGGTGGAATAAAACAGGCACAAAAACCAAAGCATTCAGAGAAAAACCTGCCACTGTCCACCACCAATTCCACACAGACTGGCCTGGAATTGAATCTGGGCCTCTGTGGTGACATACTGACAACTAACCATTTAAGCCTTAAAAGTTTTCATATTCCATCATACAGACTGCAAATATTTAAAATAAACATTCATTTTTCCAGCATTGTGTTCAGTAATCATTATATAGACATTACATTTTGACAATAATATTTACAGACATAATGAATGTGCACTAATGCCTTAGTTTATGTTAGAGATCAGTTTCCATAACATCAAATAAGATACAACAGGATACAGAAGGAAGCAGTCATGGCCTCTTATGAGGCACCATCATGTCTGCTTGACAGAACTAAAGAAAACAGCAAATAACTTTGTTAAAGTAGCAAAAAAATAAAAATAAAAAACTGGAATAAACAAACAGCAAGTCCACAAAAAATTTTACTGTAAACTGGGGGGAAAAGCTACAGGAACTTGAGCCGTTCGCGCGGCTCGCGGTTTCCTAGTTGGTACGCGGAAACAGGTTTTTTAGGGACTTTCCATCGTGACCTACATCCACGCAAGGTTCTCTGACCCGATACGCCAGCTGAGATGGCGAAAGGGGGAGGAAGGCGTGGTCAGTGTTTACCTTTTTAGTAGCGATAGTTTTTAAGGGAGTCGTCTTGGAGACAGTCTTGGGAAAGGAACAGTCTGGTACTGCGAGTGGCACTCGAAAACACCGTTGGAGGAATGGAACTCTGAGACGTTTGTGGGGCATCTCGTCGAGAGCAGGTGGAGAAATGGCCGGCCGATTGCAGCGAGGGGGTCGTGCTGCCCGAACCTATCTCCAAGGACCAGGACAGGCGCCCAGGCATGTTGTTTGGTAGAAACCCGTTTTGGCCATTTGTATTTTGAAATTTAGTTTGTTAATACGATATATTGCGCGTCTGTCCGCAGGAGGTATTTTTGGGAGCAGCGCCCCAATTCATTTTTATTTGTCGCTTTGTCAGTTTAGTAATATTGTATGTTTTGCATGTGCTGTTTTAATACACTGTGTGCGTACTTTACGAGACTGTTACACGTAGTGCACGAGGAGTCGAAAAGGGGCCGAGTGCAGGCCGGCGTATGTTGACGGCGTTTGGTGGTACGAGAACAGCACAGGGCGGTTGTGAAGTTAGTCTACCTCATTGTGTTGTAGCAGCGGGGCTGCTGGGGACACTGTTGGAATGGTTATGCGGTTGTGGCCCTAAGCCGAGTGCCGTGCTGTATGTAAATTTTCTGAAATAGTAGAGCCGGCCAGGAAATAAGTTTAACCTTTGCATTGTATAACAGTCGTATGGCACGCCCTGTTAGAATTGGATGGAAACGTAGTATGTACAATTTGTGAATGTGCAGCGCATTGTAGCTTGATGCCTATTTGCTTATGTGTTATTGTTGTCTGTTTATATTAATATTTTTATGGCCAAAGCAACAGTGTTAATATTTTGAGCACGTTTTGTGCGAGATGATACGTGCTGGCAACTGGTTGCTTTTCTAGTCGTGTGTTTGTTATGCTTGTTAATGCCAGCCAGACCAGTAACGCTTTGCATTTTACTGTTGTTTGTATTTTTTATTACACACTTTTGTCTCTCTCTCTTTTGGCCTATAATTGTTTAATATTCTTTGTCTTTAATACATGAATTTTGTGATATATTATTTCGCTGCATGTGTTTGTGTCGTACTGAAACTCCCCACAGGATCCTTGCATTTTTGGGGCCCAATTGCCTGAGCGGCTGATGGTGTGACAAGGGTGCGGGCTTTCAGTTTAACATCTAGCGCGCAAAGTCCGCCTAGCGGGCTTTGCAAACCTGAGGGCTCAAACTTTCAAAATGTTTAAAATAGCTTCTGGAGAACAGAGAATGGGAAAAGCATATTTTTTAGAAGTTCTCCAAGTTCAAAAGCAGTGTGATCTCTGTGAAGATACCAAATGCTTGGAGCATCCATCCATGAGCAACAGAGATGCAAGTGTAGATGGAGTGTAGGAAGTTGGTGTCAAAAACGGAAGAATCACTATCCATTAAATTGCTAACATTTTAGGAATTCATTAAGGTCAGTTCAGAGCATTATGGAAGAAATTCTGAGTATGTCTCAGACTGCCCCTATTCTGTGCCCTGCACCTCCTCCTCTGTTTTGTCTGTACATAAATTTCTGGCTAGAACCAAAATTACTGTCATTCCACACCATCCCTACTCACCAGATTTTGTGCCACATGATCACTCTCTTTTCCAAAAACCCAACATGGCATTAAAGAGAAAGAGATTTAATGACATCATAACGATTCAAACAAAACTGTGTGCAGCAACTGCCAAGTTGAAAACAATGCACTTCAGTACATGCCTTAAACAGTGGCAGAATTTCTGTGTTTACTCTATTATGTTCCAAGGAGACTAATCTGAAAGGGACAACATTGTTTAGAGGGTAACTGTTGTTGTCAATGAGAAATAAATTCAGTCCAGAAACTATATGATCACACCACATAATAAAAAATGCATGAAACATAATGCTACTGAAAGAAAACACGAAGTACAATGAAATATTCTACCTCAGATGCTACCACTCATGTATCAAAATTCACATTTAGTGTACAGTTTATAAATGACCCAGTAGTACAAAATATGAGAGAAATTTATTCTTACCAATAAGTTAGCTTGAAAACAATCACTCTGTGATTCTTTACAGAACTACAAACATTGTAATACAGCTGTGTTTCTATGTTATCCTTTGTTAGAGCCATCACAATTCATCAGAAACTGCTCAACTTGTGATTTGTTGACTAAATAATTTGTAACAACATCAATTCTGTACTTGCCTGATTTCTTTTTATTTCCTTCCCCACTCTGTGGCCCATTCTTTACTACTACAAAAGTTTTGGGTTGTGTCTGACCACCTTGTTTGTACAGTTCACTTCCTCTCCCTCTTTCAACTAATGTTTTATTCAATGGGTACTTTCCAGTAATTGCTTGTATGGTCTTTTGCATGTGTTCATGTTTTCCACTTCTTACTTTTATTGTCTTTCCCTCTCCCTGTATAATCCTCTTTTTAACAATGCGTTTCTGAATAGGTTCAGTGCCAGGATCTGTTTCACATATTGTATTTAATGTTACTTGCTCTGCTACAGGGTTTTTTATTTTTTGTCTCTCTTGTTTGTCAGTATGCTGTTTCTCTGTAATTATCACTTTCAATGATTGCTGTTCTTCAGGGATATTAGTTGCCTTTCTCTTCATCTCTCCTTTATTTAGGGTTGTCTTTTCTTTCAAATTCTTTTGAGAATCTTTAAATGATTTATCCCATGACTTGATAGTTGCAGGTTTTGTAATCCCAACATGGACCTGAAGGTCATGATAAAACAAATCACATTTTGTTCCAAAACATTCCCCACAAACATGGCACTTATATGGTAAAGATATCCCTTTGGATGGAGATGTCACCTCAGGCAAGTTCACTATTTCTGACACATTTTTGCCTCCTCGCCATGTGACAGTGGATTCACGATGCCTACCACCTTGCTGTCCAAGTTCATCCTCTTTGTTATAGTCTTGAACTTCACATACAAACTGCTGGCTATCTGAAATAAAAGATTTTTTAAGCATAGGGTACATGTTCTGGTCAAAAAGGCCACCATCATACTTCATTTTTTCACATGTGGAACCCTCGAACTCTGAACTGCACACCTCCACAGTGTGCCTTTCCTGCTCAATGTCCATATTCTTGGTATCCACTTCAGATTCACAGTCATGCATTTTAATTTTATGCTGATGTACACTGTC